>Ga0310690_10010205_pt1 | contig 11697 bp, 7 predicted proteins | sample AusTroGonzalo_MG_2_FD_207661 | JGI IMG/M metagenome (GOLD analysis project Ga0310690, IMG submission 207661) | Bovine rumen microbial communities from tropical cattle in Woodstock, Queensland, Australia - Gonzalo_04 (v2) (version 2) | ecosystem: Host-associated > Mammals > Digestive system >...
GCTGCTCCAGGAGGTCGTTGGTCTTACGGAGAGTCTCGATCTCCTTGTCTTTCGTCTCCACCTGCTTATCGTGCTTCTCCTCCCTGAAGAAGAGGATTCTGACAAGATCACCGGCGCCGAGGAGACCAAGGATGGCGAGTACAATTTGTGTCCAGTCCATGGCCTATCCTCCTATCAGCTGACAAATCCAAACAATGGCGCCGCCAAGAACCGTGGCCAAAAGGTCAATCCAGTCAAAGTTGCCGTCCCGCCACAGGTCGATGAATTCCTTAATGAAGCCAATGAAGAACACCGGAACGATTGCCCACTCTATGTGGAAGACAAGGGCGGCAATGACGGCGAAGATGAGGCCGGCAATAAAGTGATAGAGGCGATCCCTGCGGATCTTGTTGAGTAGGCCCACGAACCAGTCGTAAGCACCGAGGAGCCACTGGAGGAGCGTCTTAAAGGCGTTCACGATCCAGGTCCAGATTGATTTGAAAAAATCCTTCATGGCATTCGTATTTTAAGGTTAGCTTAGGATCCTATTGGCCTCGACCTTCATAGCCTCGGCATAGTCGTTGAATTCACGGAATTCAGCAGTTGCACCGGAGACATTTGCAATCTTATGGCGCATAATGGCCTCAACGTCCGCCTGGGAATAGCGTACGCGGATGAGGGCGTCAACAAGGACACCTTTCTCAGCGGGGCCAATGATGTCTACGGCGTCATAGATGTAGACCGGATATGTCTCGGTCCGCTCTTCTCCCGTCTCTTTGTCTACGACGGTGACGGTCTCTTCCTGGATGTCTTCGTTGTAGTAGCAGCGCACCTTCCCGCCAGGAAGTTCATCCATCTTGCGCTGCTCAGTGAATTTGTACTTCATAGTGTTTTTGATTTATGATTGCTTGTCTGTAGTTTCTGGTAAATATGAAGACTTCTCTCACATGTGGAGCGCGGGAGAAGGTTTTCTCTATATTCTTGAGCTCGTCAAAGTGCTGCAGATAGCCGAGGCGGGCATTGATGCAGGACAGCTCATCCCGAAGGTTAATCTCTCGTCCAGAGGCAAGAGAGGACTCGAGGCTGGAAACGTACCGGCGCAGTCTTTCGATGGGTTCATTGTCCGCATAGCGTCGGAACGGCCTCACTGCTGCGCCAAGGAAGTAATTTGTCTCCTCCAGGATTCCGGTGATCGTAGTCTTGTTTGGGTGTAGCCGCAGGCCCAGGCTCTTGTCAAGAAACTCGCCAGCCTCATCACGGCAGCGCTCAAGGACTTGCCGGTCTACGTGGAGGCATTTGGCGTCGTCTACGTATCTGATGTAGTTACGGAGCCTCAACGTCTTCTTGGCGTACCAGTCAAAAGGATTGAGGTAGATATTGCTATTGAGCTGGTTTATCACGTCTCCGATGGGAATACCGACGCCTTCGGGCTTTCCGAATTGGCTCTTCTCGGGTCGTACCAGCTTCTTTAATTCCGGATTCCCGTGGTAGAGGCATCCATCCAGCGGGTCACGGAAAAGGATTGTCGATGTAAGGTATTCGGCCAGCTCGTAATCCATCAGCTCGGGCTCCGTCTGCCGGTGCTTGTTCAGCGTATCCCAGATGATCTCGTACAGGCGCCCTCGGTTGATGGACATGAAGTAGCCCGTGATGTCCATATTGAGAATATATGCCTCGTGCCGATAGTTATCGGTCACGCTTCTGATATGGTGCTCAAAGCGGTCAATGGCGCGCAGCGTCCCCTTTCCGGTTCTGCAGGAGAAGCTGTCGTAGATGAAGTGGCGCTCAAATACCGGCGAGAGCATCATGAAGATTACATGGCTTACTATACGGTCTCGGAACTGGGGCGCAAACACCTCGCGGATGGAGGGGGCCGTCAGTATAAACCAGTTCAGATGGCCAGGCTTCCACTCTCTGGAGTAGATCTGCTCGGAGAGAGTGTTGATGTTATTCTCAAGGTCCAGCTCAAATTCAAGTTGCGAGTATTTCTCACGCTCCTCTTCCCTGGCCTTCAGGTAGGCCGTGGTCACCATCAGATGTACCTGTTTAAAGTTGTAGTGCATAGCTTGAGAACAAATATCCGTCTGCTTATCAAATGCTCGGCAAGGACGCACGGAGAAGCCGTTCGAACGGTTGTTGTTGTTCAGCGGGTTGACGTTGCCACTGTTGAAGTTCAGGTTGCGGGCGTTCGCCTGGCTGTTAGGAGCGTAGGACCAATAGTTACCGTTGCCACCCATGTTCGCCAGCGCGCCTGAGTCGTTCGCACGGTAGCCTGAGGCGACCCTGTTGAAGAGTATCCCGTTTGCTGAATATACCGCCGGAAGCGCATGGCCGGCGACGGCATAGACTTCCAGGGCCAGAACAAGACACAGCCCCTTCTGGAATATCCTACGAAGCGCAGATGCTTCATCGAGGGTGGAATACTGAATTTGAAAGGACTGTTCCGGACAGTTGCGATTTACCGCACGACCGCCGGACTTCTGCCAATTCAGCAAACGGATATTTGTCTTCCTTTCAAGCATTGTTGTTGATGATAGACCTTTCCCAGCCGGTGAGCTGCTTGTCTACGTTTCCTTCAAGTAAAATCAGTGCATCAAAGCCTTTCTTCGTTATGATGTTCAAATCATATAGTGTACGGATTCGGACCTTCACCTTCTGGAGAGTTCTGGCCGCTTCCGTTATGTAGAGAAGGCGAGCCTGCCGGTCTCTCTCGCTCAAGTTGGCAAATGCTATGGTGTCCATTATCTCGATAAGCCAGTGCTCTACTTCCGAGATGGCGCCTCGCTTCATGTTGATTGGCACCTTTTGCGTGCTTCGCTCGAACTGGATGAAGAGGAGGCGGGTCTTATTGTATACCGGTAACTTTGCTACCTCCATATCTCTCCTGTAACGTCCTGATAAAGTCCATGCAGTCCACGGGCGTAGAATTCGCCAGATCGAAGCCAAGAATCTCCTTCTTGATGCTGTTCCCGACGACACTATCGCCCAGGCAGACGACCGAATTCTTTATCTTGATTTTGAGACCCATTTCGTGATTTCTTTAAGGCCCCGCGCCCTGTGAAATGGTCGCGGGGCAGTTAAAGGTTTTAATTTGATTCTCGGCAAGGACGCACGGAGAAGCCGTACGAACGGTAGTAGTAGTACAGCGGGAAGACGTCGCCACTGCTGAAGCCCAGGCCGCGGGCGAACGCCTGGCTGTAAGGAGCGTAGGACCAACAGTTACCGCTGCCACCCATGTCCGCCAGCGCGCCTGAGCCGTCCGCACGGTAGCCTGAGGCGGGGAATAAGTTACCAACGCCGTCGTTTGCGTTCTTCTTGAACTTCCATCCGGTGGCCCAGCTTCCGACCACGTTGAACTGCGTGGAGTCGGACGTGTTGCTTCCGGTGGTGGTGAAGCCGGTGAAGGCTCGGCCAGAAGGAAGCATCCAACCAGTGGGGCACGGGTCGTAGATGGTCTTCTTCGCCGTATCCTGGTCGTCAGCAAGGCTGGAATCCGTATTGAGGTTGTTATTCCAGAAGTTGTTGAACCAAGCCAGATTGTTCCAGTTGTGGTAGGTGGTGTCGTAGCGGCTGAAGAACTTGTTGGGGTTCTTGATGGCGTTGGAGACGGTCTTGTCTGCGGACTGGTCTCCGTCGGTGCCCAGGGTGCCGAAGCCGGAATACACGTTGCCGTCTACGTCGTAGAGCGTGCACTGGGAGCCGGCGCCGTTGACGGGAGCCATAGGATCCTTTCGTCCCCACTGGTAGTGAGGGTTGTAGTGGATGGTCCGGTCATTGTTCCAGATGGCACCGAGGTTCTCTGACATGAGCTTGTACTTGGCCGCGGACGGATCCAGGGCGCCGCTCACAAATTCTTCCGGCCCGAGGGTGTCAGAGGTGAGCCAGATGTGCCAGCTCCACATGATATTTCCGCCGGAATCCTTTACGACGAGAAGGGCGTTGCCGTTGGTGGCCGGCACGTCCTTGACGCGGAACTGGATATACTTGCAGTCTCCACCCTCAACAAGTGCAACACTGTCGACGAGGGCCGCTCCGGTCTGCCAAAGGAGAGCAGCGCTGGCCGGCTGGCAGTTTGCGTTCTTTTCAATGTAGGGCGAGGTGATGGCGTTACCCAGGTGATTCACGAATGCGGCCTGGTAGGTTCCGCCGCCAGATACATAGGCTTGCGTGTTCGCAACGCCATTCTTGATACCGTTACCGTAGACGACGGGGAACTTATAGAGGCCCGTGGTACGGATGACGTAGCAGTTGGCCGTCTCTCTGGCAACGAGAGAGGCGCCGTCTGGAGTGAACATGGATAAGTCCTTCGCCGGCACGCCGAGCTGCTCGGCATCGTAGGCGACGGCATCTCCGGTGGTCTTGTCGTGAAGCACGACAGCCTTACCCTTCAGGACCGAAGGGTTGTTGTAGACCGTCAGGTCTGTTACTGGAGTTTCAGTTGCAGGCATAGTTTGTAAAAGCTATATTGATTAAATGTTTACCCAAGTTGAGCCGCCGTTCGTGGTCTTCTGTACGCCGCTGGAGTTCACTCGGAGACCATAGGAGCCGGTGATGATCTTGAACTCGAGGCTTCCGTTATTGTCATGGAGCTGGGCGTACTCGGAGCCGCTTCTTACCACCTGGATTCCGTTGGTGCCCACCTCCGTGATCTGAGGAGTAGCGCTGACGTGGGTGACCGTGTAGTCCGCGGCGCTGACGGATATGCTTCCGTAGACGCTATTGGTAATGATGGCTAATCCGTGCTGGGGCTCTACCTCAACCTCTATGGAGACATCCTTTGCACCAGCGGAGCTGAGCGCCCTGGCGGTGGTGGGGTCAAGGTGGATTGTCTGCTGGATGAGCACGTGGCTTCCTTCGCCTATTACGGAGAAGCCGAGCGAGTTACTCTGCCAGGTCGTGCCGTTGATTTTCAACTTGGCGGCCACGTCTACGTCAAAGTCCGCGAAGGACCTCTGAGATAGCTCGAGCCGCAAATTGAATGTGATAGAGAGGAGGGCGGATCCCCTAATGGTGTCACTGCCGGAGCTGGCCACGAAGTTGAACAGCGTAGCGCTTGCCCTGATGAACTCGTCCACCATGCCGAGGCCCGTGAAGTTGACAAGTCCAGGAGAGAAGATCTCCTGCGTGTTCGTGGCCGGAGTGCTCAGGGCGTTGGCGTGGATATGGGTACGGAGGGCACCGTTGGAGTCGTAGAGCTTGATCTGGTTATCCTGGATAGTCAGGCTCTTGAGGCTATTTTCATCGGTCGTAGAAAGGCGCTTTGCGATGAGCGTCGCCACGTTGATGAGGTCGGTACGGATGTAGCCACCCTCAACGATAGTCTCGCCGGCCCTTGCTGCGGCCTCCATTTCAGCGAAGCTGGTGTAGCCGAGGTTGCGGGCAATGGCGTCCATGGAGGTATCCGCCGCGGCCTGCTTAGCCATATCGGTATATAGCTTCTGGACGTTCACGATGGCCGTGTCGTAGTCTCTGAGGCGAGCGGCATACTCGGAACGGGAGAAACCATAGAACGGGCCCTCAACGTGAAGCTCGCAATGGCGAAGGAATTCCCGTAGGTTATTATACGCAGCATCCAGCTGGGCCTCGCCATAGTTTCCGTAGGTCAGAGCGTAGCCGTTGAATGTGTAGACCTTGGAGCCACCATAGACCAACTTCGTGGTCATACCGGTATCCTTTAGCTCCAGGATCATCTTCTTGGCGGCGGCATAAGTACCATTGTCTCCTATTACATCCAGGGACTCGTTACCATTGATGCCAACCCACGTGGATTTAACCGCCGCCTTCTCGGACGGGTCAAGAACAGAGTCGCTATTAATGTCGGCGATAGCCTCGAGCGCTCTGTCCGCGTCTCCCTGTGCCGCATCGGCGGCGTCCTGGGCGGCGTCCGCTGCATCCTGGGCATCGTCGGCAACCTTCTTTGCGGCGGCGGCAATAGCCTGGAGGATGGTGTTTCTGGCATCATAGTAAGAGGAGATGTTCGCATAGTCACTCTCAATGGTGATGTTCTCCGGACTGCTGGCCGAATACTTGCTCAGGGCGGTATTGGCCGCCGTATATGCAGATGCGTAGGCTGTAGTGGAGACGCCGTAGCGGGTTGCCTCGGCGCAGATCTCCGTGTACTCTGTCTGTACGTCCTTCTGCTGCTGCTTGAGGGCGGACTTCTCGGTGGGGCTTATCTTGCCGTCGTTGGCCCAGTTGTTGAGCCGGTTGTTGGCTGCCGTCGCATCGGTCTGAGCATTGTCGGCGGCCTGCTGGGCGGCTGCGGCATCCAGGACGGCTTGGTCCGCTGTCCGCTGTGCAGCTGCGGCCTCGGCCCTTGCCTGGTTTGCCACGGTGTCGTCAGTGTACTTGGTGGCGGTGCCCCAGTGCGCGATACTGAAGGCGACGCCAGCAGCCTTGGCGGTAGTACACACGAGCATCTCGTCATTATAGTCGTTGCCGTATGTAGCGTGGAGCCAGATGTCACCAGGGTCGTAGGCGTCCGAGTTGGTAGGCTGGGAGCGGAAGACCCTGCGCTTGTGGTCGGCGGTGTCCTGAGCACGGGCCGCCGCTGCGAGAGCTTCGGCCACGGCGCTGTCCGGAATGGTGTACCAGTAGTAGGTATAGTTTCCTTCTTCGCCGCTACGCTGGAACCTGTATGCTATACCAGTCGTATTATTGTAGTACAGGTCTCCGAGGTGACGGGCCAGGAGCTCGTCGGTGGTCCAGGCGCTGGCCGGCAGGTTGTTCAGGGTAGGAACTCCGTCGAAGAACCATGTTTCGATGGTGTTGTCGATGATTCCCTGCATCTCCTGCAGACTCTGCTCGACAGCCGTCTCAAATGAGCCGAGGTCGGCCAGGAGTTCCGCCTTGGTGTCCTTAATCTGCTTCTGGATAGCCTGGTTGATTTTGTCGTTGACCTCAATCTCGGCGTCGTAGTAGGTAGTGAGCAGATCGGAGTAGCGGGCCCTGTCAAATCCGTCGTAGGATTCGGAGCGGTTGTTGAGCTGCACCTGGACGAGATACTCACGGAGTGCCTGATAGGCCGCATCCAGTGCCGCAACGCCAAAGGCGCTGTATGTGTATACAATGCCGGCACGGGTGTAGACGTGGCCGTTGTAGTCCAGCCTTATCTGGCCGCTAATGTCCTGGTATTTTTCATAGAGGGCCTTGGTGATGGAGTAGGAGCCTCTGGCGCCAACTCGGTCAAGAGCCTCAACGCCGTTGATTGTTATCCATTCGGTCCGGATAGTGTTTTTCTCGGACGGGTCAAGAACGGAGTCGCTATTGATGTCGGCGATAGCGGCCAGCGCTTTATTGGCCGCCGCTTGGGCGTTGGTTATAGACTGGGAGACGGAGGCCCACTCGTCAAGGTTCTCCAGTCCGGAGCCGCCGCTGATGGTGACGATGCCCTCGAAGTTGCCGTCCTTTGTCCAGACGCCAACCTTGTTATCCTTTACGCCAACGGTGGTAATGAGCTTACCGGTAAGGTCGTAGCTGTTGATGCCCTTATAGTAGTCATCGCGGGGAGATTGGCTGTCGATGCAAGTGGTAACCTTTGCGCTCTGCCGGGCGGTATTGGTTCGGTTGCCCAGCTGGACAATGTTATCACCGACCGCCGGCACTCCGGAGCCGCTGTCGCAGTCCGTCTTGCTGAGGACGATGAAGTCGTCGCCAACGGCGGTGACAAGGCGCCAGTAGTATTTCGCACTGGTAGAGGCAAGGTCAAAGCGCTGGCAGCGGGCTTGGTCTCCTACGACGAACTCGTTGGGGACCTGGGCGTCACCCTGCTCGTTCTCCATGGTATCGAAATAGCACTTGTAGCCGTTCTCGAGCTCCTCAACGCGAGAGCAGACAATGGACGCGGCAGAGTAGATAACCATTCCGCCCTGGTGCTTTATCTGCTGGATGATGAGCTCAAATATCTTCATGGTCTTTCTGACCGTAAGCGAATCGAGCTCAAGTTCTGCATTTGCGCCGTTCTGGGCAAGCCATAGACGGAAGCCAGCTCCCAGCGGGCCTTCGGAGAAGTTGGCCGACTGAATGCGAGGCGTCGTCACCTTGGCGAAAGCGACTTCATCAGTGGTGCGGACGGGCTGATTGAGATAGTTACCGAATTCCTTTCCGTTCCATTTGTCGGAGTCAAGGGCGTGGTCCGCCTCATCTGCATGGTCCGCGTCTGCAGCGTGAAGGGCCTCGTCGGCTGTATCGGCGTGGTCAGCGTCTGCAGCGTGAAGAGCCTCGTCGGCTGTATCGGCGTGGTCCGCATCATCAGCTGTCATGGCGTGCTCGGCCTCATCTGCATAGTAGGCATGGCCGCTACTGGAGCCGCCACCAGAGCCGCCACCAGAATGAGAAGAAGAACTTCCTGACTCGTCCTCCATCGGAGTTATAGTCTCGCTCTCAACTGTTATAGAAGCAGCGGGAAGGCTAAGGGCGGAAACCTTCACCTCTTCATTAAGGAGATCCCAGTCAAATGTCTCTATCAGTGAAGTGACAGATGTTTGAATCAGGATAGGTATTGAGTTAAGGCCAGACGGCACGTTGATTGCCCCCTCGGTGCGAAGCCTCGGAAGTGCAACAGAGAGCGCCCTGTCAAGAGTAGAGAGCGAAAGGAAGTCTGCGCCGGCGTGATGACTGTCTGCAAATTCAATGATAACGGTGTCGCTATCGGATTTCCATACCCCTTGATAGAATTTGATATTTTGAAGGCCCTCTTCCGGCACTCTTCCACCAAGTATTTCTACTGAATTCTCATCGCCCCTTGCTCCGTTGTTAATGGAGACGGTATCTTTATAGCCCTTCTCCATAACAAAGTCAAGCATTGCGTAGCTAACAAACGCATTCTTTCCCTCGATTACAATCTGAAGAGTACCGGCTGCAGTAGCGTTGAGTGCGGGGATTTCAATACTATACTCTTCAGTGAGCCCATCAGATCCACCGATAGTGAGCTTACCAAGTCCGATTGTTGTTACATCCTCATCGCTTCTTTTCCAGCCGTGCTCGGTTCCATAGTTTGTTGTTCCGCCAACAGTATATTTTGCATAGATTTTCAGCTCACCAGTAGATCCCCGCCCCGTAGTATTACTGGGCATGGCGTGGACCGTGAGTTTGAGCCGTGTCGTCAGATATGAGAGTGGCACATCCTGAGACAAGGACCCCCAGCGGCTATTATTGCCGACCCAATATCCACGGCTCTGGTGGAAGAATGTGTCGCCAGTTGTAGACCAATGCTCGGAGGTAGAATCCTCCATTGTCGGATCTTCCAGGTAACCGACAAGATGCCACGGAGCCTCAACCGTCACACGCTTTCTTGCTGGCTCGATAGCGGTGGACAAGTTTCCAACGGGCCACATGTCACATACACCCATCCGGCCAACCTCCTCGATGACGTTATTTAATACGTCATCTGTGATAAGGTTGTTGGCAAACTTTACAACTGAAAGGTCGCCATCGGAGAGAAGAGTGTCAATGTCGGACTCACGGATTATGAGCCAGTCGCCTTTATAGGTCGTAATTGTAGCGTGGAGAGATTCGAGAACCTTTGAAAGGACATCATAAGCTGTCTCGTTTGCTAAAAAGTCGATATTGATTCTCCAGGCGAGAGTGTCAATCCATGTCATATCGTCGCCAATAAGATTGGCGGCCATATAGATGTCACGATTGAGGCCCGTATAGGATAGTAAGCTATACAGGAGCCTGCTCAACCTAACCTCACCTGGTGCGATGAATCGATTAAGTTTCAACTCGCCCAGGCCGTCGGTGGCCACTATCTCGATGTCGTACGGCGGCGCTATTGACGGCTCTGAATAGAGCTCAGTAGAGACAAAGCCAGTCCATATTAGAACGCTCGAACGGTACACGTCTACCTTGTACTCCTTCGGGTTCGACGTATAGAGTTCTGCGAATTCTCCGTCTACGGTACACTCGGCATACAGCTCAAGGGAGGTTCCGCAAATAGGGCCGTTCTTCTTCTTCCTAAGGACCGGCGGCCTTCCAAGAGACCTCTGAATGACGCTGCCAGAATAACCCTCCTTTGAGATATAGATATTGTATTCAACGCCGTGGACGGAGTTGAATTTGAAGAGGTATTTGTTCGCAAAAGCCATACTATGTCGTGAAGTTCTTTTTCTTGTTTGTGTTATTAAGAACCGCGACGAGCTGGTCACCGTCAGCCTTCAATGTTCCAACGACGTTGACATAGACCTCGCGCTCTTCATATCCTGTATTGATGGAAGACGTTGTATTTGATGCCACACCAACGCCGGATGAATAGTTTCCGCCGGCCACACTGGCAAGGCCGTTTTTCACTGCTGATCCCAGCGCCACGAGCGCCACGCCGGCTGCGATTGCAACATAGCCATTCAGGTTTTCAAGGGCGGCCTTGATTCCGAGTGTTGCAGTACCAGTAGCAATGGCCATTTTACCAACACTTATAGCCATATCACCAAAAGCAGAAAGGGCCGCATTGGCAAAGTTTCTCCAGGGATCCTCACCGGTGGCAAGATTGCCAAGAAGCTGGCCGATTGCTTCGCCGGTCTTTACGGCCATATCCTGAATCATGCTATTGATCTCGTTGGTAATATCATGTATTTTCTCTACCGAATCTGGGTCTATTGCAATAGCCAGCGTGATACCACCACCGAGTTCTGCTACAATATGGGCCTTGAATTCACTGATTTCTTCCGGAGGAGGAACGATCAGCTGAGTGGGTACGGTTACCGCATTCCCAATCGGGGTTCCAGAGCCAACGGACTGCAGTTCAGACCCGCTTTCACGCAGGGCTTTTATTCTGGCGATATTCTTTGCGGTGTCGTCAGTAGATGTCTTGATGGAATTCGCATATCGGTCCACCATGGCCAGCTGATCACTGGCGCTGGCGATTTGGCCCTTCCAGCTTTCGTACAAGGAAACAACCTTCTGCATATCCTCGTAGGAAGAGCCGGCTTCATCATCCATCGCAGCGGAAAGCTCATATAGCTCCTGTGCGATTGCTGTCTGCTTCTGGACTTTTTGAGTGATCAGCTCGCGCAGCTGGGCTTCTGCCTCGGAACGGGCCTTAACGTCTTCGGAGCGGTCTCTGATGATACGCCGCTGCTCGGCAATTTTCACGTCAATGTCGGCCACCTCCTTCCGGACATCAAGCTCACGCTTCATAACCTCGGCAAGCTGGTTACCTCGAGCCTCGTTTCGCTCTGCAGCTGCTGTGGCCTCTTCAATGCTGGCCGAAACCTTCCTCCAGGCTTCGCCAAGGCCAACGGTATCCTCACCAGCGACCCACTGCACAAAAGTGGCAGTTACGTTGGACTTGAATTTAGCCCATCCCTTCTGCCAATCGGCCATGACCTCTCCGACCGACTTGCCGGTCTCGCTGTTTGCGTCATGGAGGGCCTGGCGATATGTGTCGATGTATGCCTGTGTGGAGAGTTTCAGATTGAGGCCGTCAATGGTGTTTCCGAAGGCCTCTGCCTCTCCCTTCAGGGCCTTGAATGCGGCTGCGGCGCCGGCGATACCGAGGCCAGCGATACCGGTCGCAACGGGGCCTATGGATTTAAGGATAGAGCCAAACGCCTGCGCGCCGGCGTTGCCGGTCTGCTGGAGTTTATTGCCGAGCCCTTGAAGGGCGCTGGAAAACTGTTCGAGTTTTCCCGTGTCTACGCCAATGGCATTGCCTATTGAGCTAAAGGCATCATTTGAGACCTTCGAGAGGTCCCGCATCTCTTGCTTTACCTTCTTCGC
>Ga0310690_10010208_pt1 | contig 11696 bp, 7 predicted proteins | sample AusTroGonzalo_MG_2_FD_207661 | JGI IMG/M metagenome (GOLD analysis project Ga0310690, IMG submission 207661) | Bovine rumen microbial communities from tropical cattle in Woodstock, Queensland, Australia - Gonzalo_04 (v2) (version 2) | ecosystem: Host-associated > Mammals > Digestive system >...
TGCCAGGGCCTTCGCCCGCTCAATCCCGTCGGATACGATTTCCACGGTCAGCACCGCCGCGTCCTTTTCGGATCCGGCCCAGGCCTCGACGACGTTTCCGCCTTCCTTGGTGTTGCTTTCCGGCCGGAGCCGCGCCAGCGGATCGGTCTTCAGATTCCCGTCCTCCAGGTAGACGTTCCGGTTGCCGAAGCAGTACAGCTTTACGTCGCATTCCTCATCGTTCCAGTATTCGGTAAGCTCCACGCAGTTCGCGTTCCGCGGCGCGGGCGTGCGGACCGCGTCCGCCTTCCCGATGGTGAAGTTTTCAAAGATCTGGAAAGTGAAGGGTTCATCGGAGGAAAGGGTGATCTTCCCGTCCATTCCCACCGTCGCGTATTTCCGGTACGCCGGCGCGTAGAGGAAGTTGCTTCCGCATCCCCAGTTCTGCTGTTCAAAGACCACGGCGTCCTCCGCCCGGTCCGTCAGCACCAGCTCCGCAGGTTCCTTCTGCAGGAACCAGGGAATACCGGCCGGCGCGCTGGCGCCGATATATTTGTCCCCGGCCCGCAGGCGGAACAGGTTCTGCCCGCTTTCGTAGGGGATCTCCCGGTGCATCCGTTTCTCCAGGCCTGCCTTCAGCGTAACCTTGTAAAGCGGTTTCCCGGCGTACCAGTCCATATACCAGCTGTTCCCGATGTGCCCGATCAGCGCGATGTCGTCCTCTTTCCGGAAAGGCAGGAAGCCGCCCTCATTCTTCAGCAGCACGTTCGTTTTCCTGCTCATCTCCAGGGAGATCCGCTTCGCCTCGTCCGTTCCCACGTCCGCCATGTCCAGGTCCGCGTAGGGATCCTCCGGGTCAAAGGCGCCCTGCCGGATCAGTTCCGTCACCGTGCACAGGATGGATTTGTCCATCTCCGCTTCCGTGATCAGGCCCCGCTCATACGCTTCCTTCGCGGCCTTTGTCACCTCGGACGGATTGTCCAGCATCGCGTCCACGCCGGCTTTGACGCCCTCCGCCAGCGTTTCCGCGTGGGTCTCATAGTACCGGTGGAAATTCACCGTCTGCAGGAAATCGCCGCCGTCCGTCATGGCGTAGCGGATCCCCCACTTGTCCTTCAGGAGATCCTGCACTTCGTGGTTCAGCATGGCCGGCAGGTGGTTGATCTCGTTGTAGGAGGTCATTACGCCCTCCGCATGTCCCTCTTCCGCGCAGTAGCGGAAAGGCTCCAGCTCGTAGTCGTACTTCACCTTGTCGGAAATGTCGAAACTGTCGTAGGCGCGCCGGTATTCCTGGTTGTTCGCGTAGAAATGCTTCAGCACCGCGCCGGTCCGGATGCGGTCGCCCCGCTCCCCGTCCTTCAGCGGTGTCCCGTCGTAATGATGCACGTCCTGCATCCCCCGGATATAGGCGGAGGCCATTTTCCCCGTCAGGTACGGGTCCTCCCCGTAGCCCTCCTCGTTCCTTCCCCAGCGGGGATCCCGGCACAGGTCCACCGTCGGGCAGAGACGGCAGTGGCCGCCCTTTCCCACCGCGTTGGCGAAGGCGCGGGATTCCTTTCCGGTCACGTCCCCGGCCTTCCGGATCAGTTCCCGGTCAAAGGAAGCTGCCATCCCGATGGGCTGCGTGAAGGAAGTGGTCGGCGTCGGCGGGTGGAGTTCTCCCTGCCCGGCCCGGGCCTGCACGCCGTGGGCGCCCTCTCCCCCGCAGGTGGATACGGCAAGTCCCAGCCGGTCGTTCCGGATCCACAGGCTGAAGCATGTGAATTTCTCCTCCAGGGTCATCCGGGAAATAAGGTATTCCGCCCGTTCCCGGTCTGAAAGCGATGTGTCGAACAAAGGGGTGTTTCTGTCCATGAACAATTCTCCTCCGTTTCAGATCTTTTCCCGGTAATAACGCTGCAGCACGAAGAAAGCGGACTTCTTGCGCTTCTTCGTCTCATCCAGCAGTCCTTTGCGGTTGTAGTACTTCTCGGCGGCGCTGGTGCGCCGCGGGCTGCGGAAATCGTACAGGAGCCAGGGGGACATGCCCCGGATATAGCTGATCTGCAGCAGCACTTCCATCTGTTTTTCATAAACACGGGCCTGGTACGCCTCTGTTCCCTTCACGTCCTCCGGTCCCGTGTTTCCGCACACCGCGTCCGCACCGAATTCGGTGATCACGACCGGCTTGTCCGGATTGCTGTTACGCATCAGTTCCGGCAGCTTCCCGAAGTCCGGCGTGTACCAGCCGCAGTATTCATTGATGCCGATGATGTCCAGATATTCCGCCAGCCGGTCCGCGATCCGGTTTTCCTGCGCGTCCACCAGGCATGCGGCGGATACCAGCCGGAAAGGATCCGTCCTGCGGGCGTAATCCGCCAGCCGTTTCATGAACTGCAGGCGGCTGTCGGTGTCCGCGTTCTCGTTGCCAACGGACCAGATAATCACGGATGCGCGGTTGGCGTCACGCTCCATCAGCTCCGCCAGCTGGTTTTCCGCGTCCTCACAGGTCGCTTCCCGGTCAAAGCGGATCGCCCAGTAAACCGGTATTTCCTCCCACAGCAGTATGCCCAGTTCGTCCGCGATCTTCGCCATGTTTTCGTGATGGGGATAATGCGCCAGGCGCATGAAATTGCATCCCAGTTCCCTGGCCAGCAGGATGTTCTCCCTCCGTTCCGCGTCCGTCAGCGCGCGGCCGTGTTCCACGCTGTCCTCGTGGGTGCTGATACCCCTGAGGTAAATGTTCTTTCCGTTCAGCAGGATTTCCCGGCCTTCCACCCGGATTTCCCGGAATCCGATCCGGTCCTGCAGCCGGTCCTCCCCCATGCGCAGGAACACGTCGTACAGATACGGATCCTCCGGGGTCCAGAGCCTCGGTTTCGCGCTGATCAGCGCCTCGCCCCGGCCTTCCCGGACCGGAATCGTCTCCCGGACGCCCAGTTCCGGAATTTCCAGCACGCATTCCGTTTCCCCGGGCGCTGACGCGCTGACATTCAGCTGCAGCTTTCCGAAGCTTCCGTCCGGCACCAGTCCCAGCCGGAAGGAACGGATAAACGAATCCGGCACGGGAATCAGATCGATATCCCGGAAGATTCCGCCGTAATTGAACCAGTCCGTATTCTCCGCGGGAACCTGCTCCGGCCGCCGCGTGCTGTCCACGCACAGCAGGATGCGGTTCTCCTCCCGCAGTCCTTCCGTCACGTCGAAACAGAAAGGCGTGGAGCCGCCGCGATGCATCCCAAGGTATTTCCCGTTCAGGAAAACACGGCAGAGCGTCGCTGCGGCGCCGATGCGGAGAAAGACTTTTCCTTTCCGGGAAACGTCGTACCGGAACCGCCGCGTAAACACCATGGGTCCTTCATACAGCCGATACGCTTCCGCGAACGTGTTCCAGCATGCCGGCAGCGTCATCGTGTCCCATTCGTCAAAGGAATAATCCACCGGCAGCGTATACCCCTGCGCGTCCGTATATCTCTCCATGAACCATTTCTGCCGCAGGCAGGTATCGTACTGATCCACGGCGTAACGCCATTCCCCGCCCAGGGAAATCTTTTCCCGTCCGCTGTCCGCGAGCAGGTCCCTGCACAGGGCCTTCGGATTTTCGTATTCACCGGCATAGTCTTCCAGGTGGATATCGGACATATACTTGTTTGCCATTTTTCTCCGGGCGCCTCCTCATTCATCAAATATGCCGCCCTCCAGCGCGCTTCTGGCCGCGAGGATATATTTCGCCGTGTCCAGCGGATCCACTCCGCGGCGCGGCGACGTGCTTCCCAGCCCCGGGGGACACTCTCTGTAGCTGTGCAGCGATGCGCTCATGCTGCCCCTGCCGCCGGTGACGGAGGCGAACTGAACCGGGTAATCCATGCTGGAGGCAGCCGGAACCAGCGCGGTCAGCGCCACCGTTTCCGCATCCGCAGCCGTTTCGGTGATTTCACCGCGCATCTGCTGCACGTCGCTGATAATTCTGCCGGCGCAGTCTGACGGTACGGTAAACACGATTTCCAGCACCGGCTCCAGCAGCACGCTTCCGCCGCGCTGCAGCCCGTCCTGTATCGCCATCGGCGTCGCGACAATAAAATCCAGCGGATGGGTGTGAATCAGGTGATGGTTTCCGCCGGTCAGCGTAATCCGGATGTCTGTCACCTGCCAGCCCAGGCGTCCCTGGCTCAGCGCCAGGGGCAGCGCCTGCTCCACCTGGTGCTGGTAGCGCGGCATGATATCCCGGCCGGGCACCGTGGAGGCAAAGGTCACTCCGCTGCCGCGGGGGGCGGGTTCCAGATCAAATTCCAGCACCGCCCAGCAGGGTTTGGGCATGGTATAGGCCACAAAGCCTGTCGCCCGCTTCCGGATGGTTTCCCGGTAAATCACAGCCGGGTCGCCGAACGAAACCTTCAGGCCGAAGCGCGTGTCCAGCATTTCCTGCAGGATCTCCAGCTGCACCTTGCCCATGATCTGCAGGACCGTTTCTCCGGTTGACTGTACATACCGTGCCTGCAGCAGCGGATCCTCGGACGAGAGAACCGCGCAGGCTTCCCGGAGACGCTGCATCTCCTCCGGTTTGTCCGGAAGGACGCGGACCATCATCAGCGGCGTTTTCAGGGTGCCCGGTTGCACCTTCCTGGGCAGCCTGTCCGGGTTCCCGAACACATGGCCGATAGGCAGGTCTCCCAGGCCGTATACGACGCCCACTTCCCCGGCGGAAAGCATCCCGGTGTCCGCGCCGGCTGCGTCCCGGATCTGGCTGATCTTGCACTGCACGAAAACCGCCTCCCCGGTCACGGGGTCCGTCCGCTGCAGGACGTCCATCGTCATGCGGTTTTCCAGCGTTCCGCCGTACAGCCGGGTCCAAAGTCCCCGGCCCATATTCCTGTCCTGTGCAACGGCAAAGGCTACGCCGCACAGTTCGTCTCCGGACGTTTCCGGTCCGGGAAGATAGTCAATCATCGCGTCCAGCAGTTCCGTAATTCCCCGGTCGTGTAGCGCGGAGCCGCACAGTGCCGGATAAGCCTTCCCGGCCGCTGTCAGTCCTGTCAGAACCGCCCGGATTTCCGCCGGAGGCGGGGGATTTCCTTCCAGATAGCGCGCGGTCAGTTCGTCCGAAGTGCCGCTGACATATTCGGCCGCAGCCTCCGGATCCCATAAAGGACATATCTCCCGGGATAGTTTTTTCCGGATCTGTTCCGTCACGGCGTCCGGCCGTGCTTCCGGGCGGTCTGTTTTGTTCAGAAAGAAAAGAAGCGGCATCCCCTGGCTTTTCAGCGTGCGGAAAAGAACCTCCGTCTGGGGCTGGACTCCCTGTGCGGCGTCCACGACCAGCACCGCCGCATCCAGCGCCCAGAAGGAGCGCTCGATTTCCGCGGAAAAATCCGTATGGCCGGGAGTGTCAATGATCCGGATAACCGTATCCCGCCAGTTCAGGGATACGCAGGTCGCCTTCACGGAAATCCCGCGCCGGCGTTCCACCGGAAGGTCATCGGTATGCGCGGTGCCCCGGTCCACGCTGCCCGCTTCCCGGATCCTTCCGGAATGGACGAGCAGCTGCTCGGACAGCGTGGTTTTTCCGGCGTCCACGTGCGCGAAAATCCCGATGTTTCTGCAGGGCATACAGTGTCAGTTCCTTTCTCCTGTCTTCCGCTGTGCCGCGGCTGTTTCCGGCCTTTCCGCTGCTCAGAAGAACCGGACGACTTCCTCCATTGCCTTCCGCGGCCGGGGTGACGGTGATTCGGCGCCTTTCCCCACGGCGATCACGGACAGGATCTCCTCGTTTTCCGGAATGCCCAGTTTCGCGCGGATGACGTCCGCGTCGCGGATGCCCATAATCAGCGTATCATAGCCAAGGTCTTTGGCCGCAAGCACCAGAAAAGCGTCGTGCAGGCCGAGGTCATAGGCGCCCCAGCCGTTGCCGATCTCGTTGACCGCCCTGCCGTCCTCGCCGAAGCCGACGATATTCTTCACAAAGGTCGTCACCACGAGTACGGCGCGCGCGGAGCTCTTCTGATTGAAGGACGGGAGCGCGCTCTCCCGCAGATCCTCCAGTGTTTCCGGCGTCTCCACGGCGTAGCATCGGGACGTTTGCTGGTTTTTCCAAGACGGTGCCTGCTGCGCGGCGTGCAGAATCGCTGCGAGGTCTTCATGGCCGATACCGTCCTCATATTTCCGGACGCTGCGGCGCAGTGCAGTCAGTTTCTGAAATTCCATATCTGTTCCCTCCTGTTTTTTCCGGTGATTTTCAGTTGTCGGAATTTTCCTTGCCTGTATTGTATATTCTGAAGTGCCCTCTAAGTCAATCTTTTTCCGTCTTTTTCCCCGTCTTTCCGCGCTTGTGCTTTTCCCTGTTTTCCGGTATGATAAACGGGCCGATAAGGTTACAGAAAGGAATACCTGCCCATGAAGAAGTTTTTTGCCGTGCTCTGCATACTGGCGCTCTGCCTGTCCGGATTCTCTTTCGCGGAAACCGCGGAAACCGCGGAAAGCCCTCTGCGGGTGGAAGACGGCATGATGCAGCCCTTCGCGACGGTGTCCGATCTCCGGGCCCAGGATTACTCCAATGAAAACAGCGATATCCTCCGCTTCTGCGTCTGGGTGGAAACGGATTACGATACCGATTTTGACGGATGCGCGGATCTCGTCAAGGTCCTGGTCCAGGTTCCCCGCGCCGCGGTTGAAGGCAAATACAAAGCCGCAGTCATCTACGACCCGACACCTTATGACGCGGGCGAAGTCTCTACCGGAAGCGCGAAGGTGAACGTCCCTTTCAATTATGACGATTTTTACCATGCCTGCGACAAGCGGACCCCCATCGGGAGCATCACCACGCTGGAAGCCGCCGGCCGGGCGGATCCGTCCCAGTGGAACTACACCTACACGCGCCCCAATATGGCCGGTCAGAGCTATATGGACGCGCAGGAGAACGATTATTTCCTGGCCCGCGGATTTGCCGTAATCAACGCCTGCGGCATCGGTACCTACGGTTCCCAGGGATTCGAGCTCTGCGGCACCCGCCTGGAGCGGGACAGCCACAAATGCGTCGTGGAATGGCTCACCGGCGACCGCCCGGCCTATATCGGCCCGTATGAATGGCTGTCCGTGGACGCCTCCTGGTGCAACGGCTCCGTCGCGATGACCGGCACCTCCTACGGGGGCACGCTACCCTTCGAGGTGGCCGTGACCGGCGTGAAGGGCCTGAAGACCATTGTCCCCTACTCCGGCATCGCCAGCTGGTACAGCTACGTGAATTACCAGGGCGTTCCCATCCTCAACGACCCGAGTTACACGGACTACCTGGCCGGGTGCAACGCCGGCGGAACCTTCCTGGACAGCGAAATGATGATCCAGGACCGGCGGTACGGCTCCTGGCTGTACCAGGTTTCGCAGGACGAGGCGGCAGCCAACGGGGATTACGCGCCCATCTGGGCCGAAAGGGACTACACCCGTCCGGAGGACAATCATATCAACTGTTCCGCCCTGATCGTACAGGGCCTGCATGACTACAATGTATTGCCGGTCAACGCGGATCTGATGGTCCGTGCCTTCCGGCAGGCCGGCCAGGCCGTGAAACTGGTCCTCCACCAGGACGGCCACACGGCGCTGCACGGTATGTCCTTCGGCGGCGGGGTCTGGGAGGACCTGCTGAACAGGTGGTTTTCCCATTACCTTTACGGGGTGGAAAACGGGATTGAGGAGTCACTGCCGGCCGTACTGGCCCAAAGCAACGTGGACGGCTCCTTCGTCGCCTATGACAGCTTTGACAGTTCCGGGATGATCACCGCGGAAGTTACGCCGGAGGCAGGAGCCGCCGCCCGGGTCACCTCCGAAGGCCTCGGCCTTTATACGAACCGGACCGTGGAAGCAATGGGCATGCTGCTGGCAGACAATGTGGAAAGCTTCTACCGGGATATGGACGCGCCGATGCGGGCGCTGTACACCCTGCGGATTCCGGAGGGAACCACCCTTTTCGGAACGACGGAAGTCCATGTGCGGCTGGCCTCCGACTTCGAGAACCTGGACGGCCTGATGATCTCCGCGGTCCTCCTGGATGTGGCGGATAACGGCGAGTCCTTCCAGGCCTACCGCCTTTCCGGCGGATTGCTCAATTCGACGGTATCCAAGGACGAGGAAGGCCTCCAGGAGGACGGGAGGCTGGTCTGGAGCCTCCGGCAGATGGATACAACCGCGCAGCTTGTCACCGTTGCCTGGACCGACCTGCAGAATCCCGGCATGGGTCCTGATCCCGCTGAGTACGTGATCCAGGATCCGGGACTGGAAGCCGGTGTGTTCAAAGACTACACGTTCTACATGGTTCCGACCGTCTATACTGTGGCGGAAGGCCACCACCTGGAGCTGTACCTGCTGACCTGGGATCCGTACCGGGTTTTCCTGGATGAAAACCTGCGTACGGATACCACCCTGGAAACGAAACTGGACGATTACAATTATTCCTATGAGATCGACCCGGACAGCCTGCAGGTGCTGCTGCCGGTAGCGCCGTAACACCCCGGATCCGGATACAGGAAGGAGCTCCCCTTCGGGAGCTCCTTCTTCATGTCCGGCATTATTTCCGGAATACCAGCCAGTTGTGGGAGAAGGGCCACGGCGTCCCGATAATGTCCACCGGTTTCCCTTCCGCGTTGCGGTACCAGGAATAGTTCCATCCGCTGCCCATGTCGCAGTAAAGCGCGTCCCGGACCCCCAGGTTCTCCAGCGCTGTGATAAACTCGCTGTAGTGCATCTGTGTACGTGAATCGATGATGCAGGCCCTTCCGTTCAGGATCGCCAGCACCCGGAAGCAGCGGAACTCATCGCTGTCGTGGCCGCCGCGCTCCCCGTCGTACAGCACAACAAACTGCTGGTATCCGCTTCCGCCCATGGACGCCGCGACCTGCACGGCCCGCTCGCCCTCCTCGACGCCGAAGATCTGCGCTTCCCCGTTGACATAGGTGAAGGCTCCCAGCCGGCTCTTGGGGGTGCCCCGTTCCAGCTGGCCGTCCGACGCGTGCCAGCCCACAATGTTGTCGTGGTGGAAGTCAAACTGGTAATCGTCCTGGAAAGCCGCCGCGACGCACAGCAGGATGCTTTCATCGTCTTTGGACGGCCTGTCCCCGGCGACAAAGTCGATGTCGCTGTAGTTGGCGTAGTAGATATACAGGTCCTCCGTGGCCATCAGCGTCATGTCCCGGCTGTTTTCCGCCATCACCTGCTCAACCTCCGCCGTGGAGGAAACGGTGCGGTCCGGCGTCTGGGGATTGTGGTACTGGCTGGTCAGGATGAACAGGCTCAGCGCCAGCATCAGGAACACGGAGATTGAATTCAGCAGCAGCAGGAAACGCGCCGCTTTCATCCACAGGCGCTTGCGGAGCTCATCGTTCAGGTGCATGTGCAGCACCAGCCCGCCCAGCGACAGGATGGCGTTGGCCGTCACAGCGTAGAACGGCCAGTTGAAGCCGTCAAAGATCCGGATCGTGCAGATGCTGAATATGGACACCAGGGTGGTAAAAAAGTACCATGTCGCCATGTGTTTGTTCTTCGCCATCTGAATCACTCTCCCCCGAATTCTCTCTGGTCGATCATGAGGATCAGTTCCGCACAGGCGACCAGCACAAAGATGAACAGCTCATCCAGGTGCAGTGTCCAGATATACAGGATATAGTCCCGCTCAAAGGTCAGGGCGGGAGCGATCACCAGCTGGATAACCACCAGCGCCAGCAGGAACAGGAGGGAAATCTGGTTGACGGAAACCCGGATCGCTTCCTGCCGCCTGGCCGCGTGGAGAATGAAATGGCTGATGCAGACGAAGGACTGGATGAACAGGATCATCCGCTCCCCCGCCAGGAAAATGAACCCCTGCAGGCCCATCGTAATATACGTTTCGGAATCCCTGTTCGCCAGGTTCCCCAGCGCGTACTGCGACTGGGTGCACAGCATGCAGAACAGCAGGCCCACCGTAGCCGCCTGCATCAGCAGCAACTTGTGCTTCTTCAGCGAGTAGAACAGCGTGCAGATCAGCAGCAGCCGCAGCAGCAGGTCGTACTTTCCGGGCAGGTCCAGCCCGCCGGAACGGCTCCCGAAGAAATAAATCACCGGGAGGACCAGGATGCTGGCCGCCGCGGCGATCAGGGCGGTGCGGTCTCTCAGGAAAAACCGTTTGTACCGGCTGCTCAGGGAATGCTTCTTTTTCGTCATGGATGTTCCTCCCCCGACGGGATGTGTCTCGTCCCGGTATGAAAAACTATATATGGTATTTTACCACTTTTTACCGCAAAAAAACAACCCTCGCGCGGCAGGCGTTTTCCATCCGCCTTTACGCGTAGGCCAGCAGCACCAGCGCCACGTTAACCGCCGTCAGCCCGAGCAGGATCAGGGCTTGCTTCAGCCTGTGTTCGGAAAGGATGCCGGCGAATTCCCGCGCCGACGCGTTCGGCCAGAAATACCATTCCGTCTTCGCGCCCATGCCCACCGCGCGTATTTTTTCGCGCCTTGCACACAGGCCGCTCCGGAACACATGGTAGTTCGACGTACAGAAGGCGACCTTCGCCTTCGGGTTGATCCTCCCGATAATCTCCTTGGAGAACCGCATATTTTCATGCGTCGTCCTGGACCGGTCCTCTTCGGCAATGATGGACTCCGGAATGCCACGGGACATCAGGTAATCGCGCATCCACCGGCTTTCGGACAGGGTTTCGTCCGTTCCCTTTCCCCCGGATGTGATGAAAACCAGGTCCTTTCCGGTCTCCCGCAGCTGTTTTTCCCGAAACGCGATCGCCCGGTCGGCCCTTGCCCGCAGCACGGCTTCGGAGGTCTCCCCCTCCCGGAGGGTATATCCGAGGATGATCACCACGTCCCGGTCCCGGTCCGGCTCGCTGAAGGCGGCAATCAGCCCCGCCGCGATGGCGCCGGTCATCATGCATTCGAAGTACAGGTAAAAAGAGGTGACCAGGGACAGGATGATTTCATGCCTCCGCTGCACCGCCGGGTCCCCCGGCGCCTGCTGCTCGTACAGGATCAGGAATACCAGTCCGCCGGTCAGGAATACGGCCAGGATGATTCCGATAATATTCTCCGCCCTGAATCCCGCGCGACGGATCAGCAGCACGTTGGATACCGCCAGGGCGACGGAGAACGGAACCGTAAAGGCGGAAATCAGGTACAGGAATTTCCGTCCTGCGCTTTTCAGCACGGAAAGCACCTGCCCGAACCCGAAACCGGCCGGATCGGCAAACGCCCGGCCCGTCAGGGACAGGCTGACGGAGAATACGAAGCAGAGGAACAGGGAAAACCCGAGATAGTAAATCACGTTGTAGGAATACGGGTTGTACTGCAGCTGCCTGAAAAAAGCGGTAAGCAGCATGACGATCACGGCCGCGAAATACACGTCCATGATTACGCTCACCGTCCGGATATACCGGTGGCCGTCCAGGGCCGCAAGCACCACCACGGCAATGACGGCCGCCGCCGACAGCAGGGCCACGTTCCATACCTTCGGTTTTTTGTCTCTTGTGTCAAATATCACTGCGGTAATCCAGGCTTTCTTCATTGGTCGGACCTTCCTGCCGCCCGGTCCTCTTCAGCCTTTATCATACCACACGGCAGGTGTTTTTTCACTGTTTTTCACGCCGTTTCCCGCCGCCCGCCTGTGCGGGAAAGCAGCCGCAGTACTTGTCCCGGTTTTTTGTTTGATGTAAAATAACCGTAATCTGTGTCGAAGAAACGGCCATCATATGCTTTCACCCTTATCGGTA
>Ga0310690_10010209_pt1 | contig 11696 bp, 11 predicted proteins | sample AusTroGonzalo_MG_2_FD_207661 | JGI IMG/M metagenome (GOLD analysis project Ga0310690, IMG submission 207661) | Bovine rumen microbial communities from tropical cattle in Woodstock, Queensland, Australia - Gonzalo_04 (v2) (version 2) | ecosystem: Host-associated > Mammals > Digestive system >...
CGGTGTTTTCAGCTTCCTGTCGCATACGTCACAGCCGGTGCACAGCTGGCTTTCGTGCTCCAGGATGTGGAGGAGGGCCTTGCGGCGGCATTCCGGGGCGGTGAAGATATGGTGGAGCTCCATTTTGCGGAGGACATCTGGGGTTTTGGGGGTGGCTGCTGGCTCCGGAACAAAAGGCACCAGGGCAACTGCATAGGCCTGTTTCCTATCCCTGCCGCCCCGGCCTGACTCCTGCAGGTAGGCTTCGGCCGAGGAGGGGAGGTCGGCATGTATCACAGTGCGTATATTGCTCTTGTCCACCCCCATGCCGTAGGCGCAGGTGGCTACCAGCACTCCGCCCTCCGATACAAAGAACTTATCTTCTATCTTTTTCTTCTCTTCCCGGGTGAGTTCTGCGTGGTAGAAGTAAACCTCCTGATTCTTCAGGTGCTTTTTAAGGCGGCGGGCTGTGATTTCGGTTCCTTCCCGGCTGGCGCAGAAGACTATTAGGGGCTTCTCGGCCTCCTGCACCGCCTTCAACAGGGCCGCATCCTTGGAAAGGTAGGGATGGGCATCATAGCGTATATTGGGCCGGTCCGGGTCGGCTCTGATTATGTTGGGCTGTATGCCGCCGAATATGATTTCTGCGAAGCGGTCAAGTATTTCTTTGGATGCGGTGGCGGTGAAGGCGGTGGTCACCTTAGGCTTGAGCTCTGCCACAATCTGTCCCAGCTCCAGATAGGCATTGCGGAATGTGTCTCCCCACTGGCTTACAGTGTGGGCCTCGTCGATAACCACATGGAAAATATTGCCCTGTTTAACCTTTTCCAGCACCCCGGGAGCCAGCAGAATCTCGGGGTTGGCGATCACAATCTTCACTTCTCCTTTCCGAATGCGGTAAAAGGCCTGCTCTCGCTCCTCCTTTGTAAGCCCGCCCTGTAGGATAAGAGAAGGAATGCCTGCACTGTCCAGCCGCCGTTTCTGGTCTGCCATCAGGGAGAGGAGTGGGAATATGATGAGTGTTATCCCCTGTGTAAGGAGGGCTGGCAGCATGAAGCACAGAGACTTGCCAGCCCCGGTGGGGAGTATCACAATCTGGGCCGGGTTGTTCTCCACCGGGTCGGCGGCGCAGTCTAAGATGTTGGATATGGCCAGCCGCTGGTAGGGGAACAGGTATGGTATGCCGAAGTGCTCCTTCGCCACCTGGTTCAGGTAATCTTTTTCGTTGTAATTATTTTCATTGACAGAAAAAATTTCATCAAGTATAGTAGAAACAGCCGGATGTAGCTTCAAGGTCAAGCCCTGATTTTCAGGAACCCCTTTCGCCGTCCGGTTGTTTTTTTGATATATAGTGTGTGAATAATATTTTTTCCCCCGGCTGTCTTCTTTTATAATTATTCCTACATAACCAATCTCTTCTGTGCGTATGAATTTACTTCCTAAAATGTATTGTTTTTCCCCGTCGATTTCGCGATTTTCATAGATAAAGACACTGTTTTCTATAAGCTTATCTAGGACAGGATAAAGGCTTGCTTTATATTTGTTAAAACCTTTAAATAATGAATTGTTTATACCCGTGCGTGATATTTCAACTCTTCCTATTGGTGACAATGGATGGGTATTTGATATTCTTGAATACGCCCATTCAATCCTTTCCCGTCTGGACAGAGTATCCCGCTTTAAGAAAATATCTGGGACCTCAGAAACATCCATAACTTTAATTGGTTCTAAAGCTATAAGCTTTTTTCTTTTTTCTTCTTTTTCTTGAATAATTATTTCTCTCATACTTCCTATTACTAAGAAAAAGTTAATTTTGATTTGTTTTTTGAGAAAAAATTTCAAAAAAAATGAAAAAATTAGAGAGCCGATAACAAAAAAGCTAAAGCCAGCTATAAGTACTCACTGCCAGTTGGTGCGTACCCATGCCGACAAGCAAAGGCAATCTGTCATTCTTTCCAGATTGCCAAGCTTGTGGCGGCAGAGCGCAATACTGTCAGTAAGCACTTTAGCTGGCTTATATCATTAATTGGTTTGTTTTGGATCGCTTATAATGCTTTTGCTGTTTTTTGAACTTTGTTCCGCAATGAGTGAGTGGCGTTTTTTGTTGACAACATCCTCGTCGCATAGAAAATTATTGATGTAGCCTTGATTTGGGTGAACCAGCGGGGGCAATTGGAGCCCCCTTCTCGTACCTCAATTAAGGCTTTTTTCATGTTAAGGCTGGGTGGGAGAATTATTTTCGGTGCTTAATGATTGTCTGAATAACATCAAGTATCAATTTTATATCGTCTTTGGAAAGCTTCTCAAGATTAGAAAAGAGATGGCTATATTCTTTATTCTCTGTAGCAACTTTTTTTAAAACAGCAAAACCTGGTTCTGAATAAGTTTCATCTTTTCCGGTAATTAAATATTCCATACTTACTTGTAATACTTTAGCAATTTTATAGGCACAGTCGATAGAAGGAAGAGATTCTCTTGAACTAAGATAGTTTTCTATAGACCTTTTAGGAATTCCGGTCTTATATGCCAACTCTTTTACAGGCATACCTTGATAGTCAAGTTCTGATCTTAAATTCTTCTTAAAACTTGTTTCCATAAAAAATATAATACCCCAATCAGGATGTTTTTACCTTGACAACACCTCAATCAGGTGATATAAGAAAATACTATACGCTAATTGAAGTATTAGATGATTGTCAATACTTCAAGAAGATAATTAAAAAGGAGAAAAATATGAAAAAAACAAAAGCAATAGTACTGCTTTGTATCGTTGCTTTGCTTCTTGCCAGCTGTGGAACAACAGCGAAAGCAACATCCGAGCCTGCACCAGCACCGGCAGAAACAACACCAGCAGTTGCACAGTCGGCTGCAAATCCAGCAATTCCACAGACTGTAATTATAGACTATAAAAACAAAGCATTTGGGGCACCAATGCCAGAATGGTTTATGGATGCACTTCAGGATGATTACGATTCTTTCAAGGAAAAGTTCAACTGCAAGGATGCAACTGTATTTAAAATTGAAGGAAAAGGTGCAAACTTAGAGCTTGTTCAGAGCTGGTTGCAGAATGCAGAATTCAATTACCAGATTGCATCATCCCTCCAGACTTTAGTTGAGCAGCGGTTCAGTGGTGTTCTTTCCAACAAAGAAAAAACTCAGAAAGCTATTTATGCATCTACCACAAAGGCAAAGTTCGCCGGCTTCCAGAAGAAGACAGATTTCTGGGCTCAGCAGCGGATTATTGACAATGTCAAGAATACAGTTACAGACGAATACAATGTTGTACAGTTCTATACCATAAACAAAGAGCTTTATGAAAAGCTCCTCAGCAATTACCTGGACACAATCATCAAAGACTTTGACTCCGCAGATCAGAAGAAAGCTGAAGAAATGGCAGATAATCTGGCAAAAGAACTCTCCAACACTGACTTAAGTAGCACAGTAAGCAAATGAAAAAAATAGTTTGCATTTTACTGCTGGTATTTCTGGCGGTCTGCCCTTGCTTTGCAAAGAATGTGAACAGGGTAGATGCAGAAAAAAAGGTGGATTTAAGTGGTTACTGGAATGATACAGATGCTAGGATAGTGTGCGAAAGTCTTATCAATCAGGCATTGAATTCTGGCAGCTTTACTGGCTACAAAGAAGATTTAGGCCGCAGACCTATTATAACTGGTGGCTCATTCCGTAATGACAGCAGCGAATATATTGACACTTCAATTCTTACAGAGGGAATAACTACTGCTATCTTAAATTCCGGCAAAGCCAGATTCATTGCATCTAGAAAAAGAATTGAGGAGATTCGAGAAGAAAGAATGGCCCGACAGGGATGGCAGGCAGATATGTCCCAGCAGAAAGAGGTGGCCAACGAACTGATTCCTGACCTTGTCCTTACTGGATCTGTGAAAACCATTGTAGATACCGACACCAAAAAATCATTGCGAACCTATTTTGTATATGCAGAACTTGTGGATATAGAAACAGGGGAGATGATCTGGCGCGGTGAAAATAATGAGATCAAAAAAATTATTGGCAAAAAAAAGTAAAAGGAGAAACACATGAAAAAGATTTTGAAAAGGGCACTTATCTTAGTGCTCTGTGCCATGTTCTTTGCGGCCTGTGGTACAACAGAGAAAAGTGCCACAACAGATGGTGCTAAAGAAGAGAAAGTAGCAAAGTCTGATAAACAGGCGGCTAAAGAGCAGAAAAAGGCAGAAAAAGAGAAAGCGAAAGCTGAAAAACAGAAGGCAAAAGACAAGAAAAAAGCTGGAAAGTCAAAAGAGGCAAAGTCCGGCGATTACCTTGTACCTATTGAAGCAGCTGTAGTGGCTGGAAATTATGATGAAGCTTACACTCTTCTTTCTGACGAGACAGTACAAGGCCAGCTTGGTTCTGATGACATCTACAATATTGATGCAGGTATGATGAAACTGTATAGCAATGATCTTCCTGCAGCATCACAGCATCTTGGTATAGTTGCTGATATGCAGAAACTCAATGAAAAATATGCAGATGCAGATAAAGTTGAGCTTTCTACTCTTGTTGCTGATTCATATTCTCAACCATATGTGACTTATGATTATGAAGATATATATGCTGTTATTTTCAATGCAATAACAAAACTGAAAGACCCTGCAACCTCTGATGCCGCATTCCAAGATCTTAAGAATATTCGAGAAATGCTTCTTTCCATGGATCAATACAAGGTAGCTCTTTCTGAAAAGATAAACAAGAAAATGGGCACAGAAGGAGAATCTAAGTCATCAGGTCCAGATAAAGCTGCTATTGCATTCAGTGATTCTGCTCTGGCAAATTATCTTGCTCTTATTTACAATAAGTATAATGATAGAGATGGTGATCAGAAAGACTATTTCTATAGCCAGATGGAAGAAGCATATAAACAGAGCAGTTATAGTGGCTTGTCTATGCCTGTAAAAGTAGCAGAAGAAAAAAATAGCGTTTCTGCTGGAAAAGCTAGACTTAATATTCTTGCATTGATGGGATTAATGGGACAGAAAAAGGGAGACAATGTTGAGATTGTTCCAACTCCAATTAAATCAATAACAAATAAAATGAAATCTAATGAAAAAATTGCTGCACTTGGAGTTGGCGTAGATATGTTAACTAGCACACTTACTGGTGGTCTTGGTAATCGTGAAATGAAAGTAAAGTACACAACATTTGAACCAAGACAGAATGAATCAGTAAAATGTATTGTTAATATTGCTGGTCAAGATTTCTCTCTTGACTTAATTGAAAATGTTGACAAAATAGCTGAAGCTTGTACCGCTTATGACAAGGACTTTGATGTAAAGAGAGCAAAGTTTAGAGCTGGAAGCAGATGGACAACTGCTGCTGTAACATATTGTGCAGCAGTTATTGCGGCTGAGAAAAAAGGTGGTATGTTAGCTGGTGCAGCAACAATGACAGCGGGTACTGTTTTTAACAAAGCACTTGATGCAATTGAAGAAAAAGACATGGCTGATATCAGAGGAGTTCACTACTTCCCTGCACAGGTGCAGGCTGGTGCAATTGAACTTAACCCTGGCACATATGATGTGAACATTAAATTCCTCAATGCTGCAGGAACTGAGATTGCAACTCAGACAAAGTCTGTAGAAGTGAAAGCTGGTCAGCTCAACCTTCTTGAAGTGGAGTGCCAGAAATAATGAAAAACATTTTCTATCTTACTGCCAGTTTATGCCTATTCTTGGTATGCTCCCACTGCTTTGCAGAACTTCCCCCGGAGTGGGTGGACAACCCGTCTGCCCTATATGACAAGGATTCATATATTACCGCAGTAGGTACTGGCAAAGATAGAAAAACAGCGGAGGCAAGTGCTATCAACGCACTTGCTTCTATTTTTGGTCAGAGCGTAAGTGCAGAAACTAAATCCTCCAAGAATTTAGCAGAGTCCCATGGAACACAGGGGCAGAATTATCAAGGGAGAACAAGCATAAGTCAAGATATTTCTCTTCATACAGATATAAAATCGTTGATAAATGCCGAGATAAAGCTGACCTGGAGTGCACCGGACGGGACATGTTACGCCCTGGCCCTTATTGATAAATATGATGCAGCCAATTATTACTCAAGAGAGATAGAGAAGTTACATAACGACATAATAGATTTGACTTCAACCACTGATGATGAAAGTCCTCTTGCTATCTGCATGAATCACAAGAGTGCAGTTGCTTTGGCAGAGAAGCAGAATGAATATATGTCTATCCTCACAGTCTTGAACAGTGCCGATGCCATGCTTGTAGAAGATAAGGTCATTTCTCCTAATAAAGTTAAGAAAGCACTGAACCAGATACAGCAGAAGGTTCCTATCCACATAACAATAGCGGGGACTACTGGTGATTGGAACAATAAGATTCAGAAAATTTTTGCAGGAAAACTGCAGGCATATGGATTTAAGACCACACCAAAAGAGTCCCGGTATGAACTTATGTGCTCCATCGAGATGTATGAATATAAGCTTCCTGGGAACCCAAATCAGATGGTTAAATATACTTTAAATGCAACCTTGATGGATAACGAAGAAGGACTTGAGCTTTCTCCATATTATGTAGAAGGGCAAACTGGTTTCCAAACACTGGAAGGGGCTGTGGATCGAGCATATATGCTCCTTGAGAAGAAACTCAAAGCAGAATACACACTGACAGAATAAATACCTCTTACGTAACCACATTGATTACTCCTTGTTTATTTTGTATATTGATAAAAGGAGTAATAACATGAAAAAACTGGTTTTTTTGATTCTTGCAGCTGCCCTTTTGGCTACTGGCTGTAATTCCATCAAGGTGGACAGGGTAGAAACAGATACAGTTACCGATTATAGCGGAAAATGGAACGATACCGATTCCCGCATTGTGGCTCAGGAGCTTATGCAGGACATGACCACCCGTCCATGGGCATCTGAATTCACCGCAACCCACGGTAAGAAACCGGCTATCATCGTTGGAACAATCAGGAATAAGAGCTCAGAGCACATCGAGGTTGTACCATTCATCAAAGCTATCGAGCGCGAGGTTATCAACACAGCTACAGCTAAAATCGTGGCAAGTGCAGAGGAACGTGAACAGCTCAGGGCAGAACGCCTCGACCAGCAGGAATATGCAAGCGAGGAGACTGCAAAGAAGCTGGCCCAGGAATATGGTGCCGACTACATGCTCCAGGGAATCATCACCACAATCACCGACCAGATCGATGGCAAGAAAGCTATCTTCTATCAGGTGAACCTTGAGCTTATCAATGTTGAGAGCAACGAGAAGGCCTGGATCGGCAACACCGAGATCAAGAAGATTATCAAGAGCAAGAAAATAAAGGGCTGATCCTTAATGACTAAGAAGCTCTCACTTCTCATTCTGGGCCTGCTGGTGCTTTTGCTGGCAGGCTGTGCTTCTGTGGATTTCAGGGCAACTGCCGAAGATTCCCTTATGACAGGGGATTATGAGGCTGCAGTCCAGGAAGTGGAGAAGAAGCATGAGAGCTCTTATTATAAAGGTAAGAACACTCTTCTTTATTATCTGGACTATGGTTTCCTGTGCCATTATGCAGGGCTCTATGAAGAGAGCAACAAAGCCCTGGACCAGGCTGAGCGTCTGGGGGAGGAGCTCTATACTAAAAGCGTCTCCCGGGAGATCGGCTCATACCTTATCAATGACAGGGTAAAAGAATATGCCGGCGAGGAGTTTGAGCTTCTCTATATCCATATCTTCAAATGCTTGAACTATATCGCTCTGAATAACATAGAGGATGCACTGGTGGAGGTGCGTAAGGCTAACCTGCGGATGGAGCTTCTGGAGCAGAAGTACCGGGAGGCCACCGATGAATACAACGCCTCTGCCGAGGCTGGAGCACGGGTGCCTGAGGCTGACTGCCATTTCCACAACAGCGCTCTTTCCAGATATCTGGGGACACTCCTTTTCCGTTCCGACCGCGCCTTTGATGATGCCCGCATAGAATCTGAATGGCTTGAGAGATCCTTTGCCGAGCAGTCATATGTCTATGATTTTGACATGCCTTCTCTTCCTTCAATCAAGGAACCGAATGACAAAGCTATCTTAAACATTTTGTCATTCACAGGACTGTGCACAGTCAAGAAGCCCCTTGGATTCATTGCCACCACATCTCCCTCCTGGATAACATTCACCGCAGTGGGACAGAGTGATGAATATACTTCCAAACTTCTGGGCTTTACCATGGTTCCATCTTTCGGACTTCCTGATCATGGAATAATCCGGTTCGAGATTCCTATCATGGATGACCGGTGGGATTCTCTGGATCAGATAGTTGTCCGCATCGAAGGTGCTGATGGCAAGGAAGTGAAGCTTGAGCTCCTTGAGAAGATGAACAATATATCCCGTGATACATATAAGCGGAAGATGCCTCTGGTGATAATCAAGACAGCACTCCGTGTAATAGGCAAGAAGGTGGGGGGAGAGTTCGGTTCCCATGCCATAGGAAATGCTGCCGACAGCCAGGCTCTGGGAATCTTGAGCGGCCTTTTGTTTGATGCTGTCAATGCAGCAACTGAAAATGCTGACACCAGGTGCTGCTTCTTCCTTCCTGCCTTCTCATCAACTGCAGAAGTTGAGCTTGATCCAGGTGTCTACGACATCACTATCGAATACTACAATGAAGGTGTCTGCAAGCTTATAGATAACCGTAAGAATGTGTCGGTGGAGAAGGGCAGGCTGAACCTGCTGGAATCTTTCCGGTTCCAGGTGGAACGGTGAAAAAGATACTTCTCCATTGCTGCTGCGCACCATGCAGCACAGCCTCTATTGAGCGGCTTTTAGCCGACGGCTATGATATAGTTCTGTTCTATTCCAATTCCAACATTTACCCGAAAGAAGAATTTGACAAGCGGTTTTCTTACATGCAGAAGCTGGCAGAGATATACAGTCTTGAGCTGATAGCAGATGAGTATGATCACGACGCATGGAGTGCTGCTGTAAAAGGGCTTGAGAACGAGCCGGAGAAGGGGAGGCGTTGTGCCGTCTGCTTTGCCTATAACCTGGCCAGGGCAGAGGCCAAAGCCAAGGAGCTGGGGATTGAGGAGTTCACCACAACCCTTACGGTCAGCCCACATAAGATTTCACAGATGATTTTTGATGCGGCCAAGGATATGGCCGGCTATGTCCCATACAACTTCAAGAAGCAGGAGGGCTTCAAGAAAAGCCTCCAGCTGTCGGAGAAATACGGCCTCTACCGGCAGAACTACTGCGGCTGCGAGTACTCGCTCAGGGCCGCTGCTCAACACTCCTGAGAAGTTTTATCTCATCGGCCCACAGGTCGGGTTCCGGGGTCTCCAGCACCAGAGGCATATTCTCAAAGTAAGGGCTCTGCATTATGTACTTGAAGCCCTCCATGCCGATGCACCCTTTGCCTAAGCACTCATGCCTGTCCACTCTGGAGCCGCAAGGCTTCTTTGCATCATTCAGGTGCATCGCTCTTAAGTACTTTATTCCTATAATCCGGTCAAAGTCGGCTATCACATTCTCAAAGCCGGCTGCGGTGGAAATATCGTACCCCGCGGCGAAGATATGGCAGGTGTCGATGCACACTCCCACCCGGCTTTTCTCCTCAATCCCCGCAATAATCCGGGCAATGTGCTCAAACTTGTAGCCCACATTGGTGCCCTGACCTGCGGTGGCTTCTATCACAGCCATGGTATCGCCTGTGGCCGGGTCAGCCAGCGCCTTGTTCACAGAACCAGCAATCAGGTCCAGGCACTCCTCTTCGGTAATCTCCTTGAGATGGCTTCCTGGGTGGAAGTTCACATACTTAAGTCCCAGCTGGCTGGCCCGTGCCAGCTCCTCAGTGAAGGAGGCCAGGGAGCGGCTTCTCTTCTCCGGGTCTGCGTTCCCTAAGTTGATCAGGTAGCTGTCGTGGGGGAGAATATAATCGGGAGAGAAACCGTTTGAAGCCACCGCAGCTTTGAACTGGGCAATCTCATCGGCAGTAAGGGGCTTGGCGCTCCACTGTTTCTGGTTCTTGGTGAACATTGCAAAGGCGTTGGCACCTATTGCCTTGGCATTCAGCGGTGCATTGTACAGCCCGCCTGATGAACTGACATGGGCTCCTAAATATTTCATATTAATATCTCCTCCAGCTGGTCAAAGCTGCGTACTATATATTTTGGCTTCGGGTCTCCCGGTACAAGCTCCGGCACCTCTTTATGTGGTAGAACTATAAGGCAGGAATCTATTCCAAAGTTCATGGCTCCCGGTATGTCAGAAGTCATGCTGTCTCCAATCATCAGAATCTTGTCCTTAGGCGGGTTGTCCACCATTTCCGATGCAATCTGGAAAAAGGCTGGGTCAGGCTTTGCCACTCCCACTTCCTCCGAAATGATTATAGCCTTGAAATATTTTGCTGTGTCTGTTGAATTGACCCGTCCCCTCTGCACCGAAGTAATGCCGTTGGTGGCCAGAACCAGAGTATACTTCTTATGCAGATTCTCTAAGAGTTCCATAGTGCCTGGGAATAAATCATCCGCCTGGGAAAGAAAATCGAGATACACTTTTGACATCTGGGCAATATCAAAATCAAGACCGGAAACTTCCTTGAACCGCTCGAACCGCAGAGTCTTAAGCCTTTCCAGGGTTATCAGCTTCTGCTCAAGCTCCTTCCACGTCCTCTTTGTCTGCTGATGGTACTGTTCTGCCAGCTCCGGTTTCCATATACCACAGAGCTTGCGCACCGACTTCTCCAGAGCTTTTCTCTCCGATGTGTTGAAATCAAAAAGTGTACCGTCTGCATCTAAAAAGAGGTGAGTATATGCCATGCTTCAAGCATACTGCCTAAGGGGATAAAAGACAAGGCTGTATTATTGCAAAAACGTTCTGAAATAATTACAATAGCCCTATGTCGTGCAGAATAGATATACACACACATGTATTTCACGAGAAGATCGCAGAAAAAGCAGTCCAGCATCTGGCTGACCACTATAAGCTGGGGCAGCCTTATCCAGGCACTGCGGCCGACCTTAAGCAGAAGCTTGATGATGCAGGTATAGACAAGGCAGTAGCCCTCTGTGCCGCCACCAACGCAGCTCAGGTAATACCGGCCAACAACTGGGCCATAACTATGAAGAAAACTTATCCATACTTTGTTCCATTCGGTACACTCCACACCGACTATGCCGACTGGAAGAGCGAGATGGACAGGCTCTATGCGGCGGGAATAAGAGGACTCAAGTTCCATCCTGATTTTCAGAAAATAGATATGCTGAATCCAGTGCTCTACGACATGATGGAAGAGGCCAAAGGAAAGTTTACTGTGCTGTTCCACGTGGGAGATGTGTATCCGCCGGAGGTGAACTGGTCATCGCCGCAGAAGCTGGCCAAGATTCTGAAGGCAGTACCTGGAATTGAAGTTGTGGCTGCACATCTGGGAGGTTACCGTCACTGGCCTTGGGTTGTGGAAAGCCTTAAAGGTCTGGACTTCTACATGGATACATCAAGCTCTCTGCTCTATATTGATGATGAGAACCTAAAGAATATTATGAACAGTTTCCCTCACGAGTGCTTCCTCTTCGGCAGCGATTACCCCATAGGCGACCCTGCGCGTGAAGTGGGACTGGTCAAGAAAAGGCTGGGATTCACCGATGACGAACTGGATAAACTCTTTACCAGGGCTTCGGGTCTTATTGGCCTAAAGGGCTGAAATACGGCTTGATTTTTTATTTTTATGTGCTATCATCAAGA
>Ga0310690_10010210_pt1 | contig 11695 bp, 10 predicted proteins | sample AusTroGonzalo_MG_2_FD_207661 | JGI IMG/M metagenome (GOLD analysis project Ga0310690, IMG submission 207661) | Bovine rumen microbial communities from tropical cattle in Woodstock, Queensland, Australia - Gonzalo_04 (v2) (version 2) | ecosystem: Host-associated > Mammals > Digestive system >...
CCTCCCCCCAAACAAAAAAAGGAACGACTTGCCGTTCCTTTTTTTGTGAAATGTATCAGATTACCACTGGTCGTAAGTTTCTTCCTCGCTCAATGGTATCGATTCCGATGCCGCCAGCATCCGCTGATTCTTCAGTTCGTACACCTGCATCGCAGGCTTCATATATTTCTTCTTTTCCATAATCATATCTTATTTGTTCCTTGTTAACCAAAACCTTTAAAACCTTTCTGTTGACAAAAACATTGAAAATACTTTGCAAGGTCGGGACTATCGTCCTCGATGTATCAGTTGTCCGATCATCCTTGTGAGCCAGCTCCCAGATATGCTCTTCCACCTGCTCCATCCATTCCTTCGGAATTACGACCTTTCAAAGCAAAAACAATAAAAACCAATCTTAATCTATAGTCTGCCACTCCTTTCCACTCCTGTCACTCCAGCCACTCCTCTTATCTCAGCATATCCGCTTTTTTATATTTTTGCTTGGGGATGCGTGTAAGACCTTTGGGACTGTCGGTGTTTTGATGGGGTGCTGATGGAAGTTACACTTACAATCAGCAACACGGTGAACCATTGACTTGATGCACCGCTGTGCATTCACGCATGGCCAAGTGTTTTTATTGTTTTTGTTTATATCTGAGTTATCTGTGCAATCTGTGTGCCATATCACCTTTGGAATCTGCATTTTTTACACAAATTATTTTGCTGTTTCAAAAAAATAAGGTAAATTTGCACCGAAAGTTAGAAAAAGTGTATCAATCATACACAAAACCGAACTTTCGAGTGTAATTTATGAGAATAGAAAGAGACATCATCAAGCAGTTAGAGGAATGGAAAGAGGCTCCAGTCAGGAAGCCGATTCTGTTACGAGGTGCACGTCAGATTGGTAAGACGTGGGCGATGGAGACATTCGGTAAAGAGTGTTTCAAGTATTGCGTCAAGTTTGATTTTGACAGACAGCAGGAACTGAAGTCTGTATTTCAGACCTCAAAGGATCCAGAGCGTCTTGTCAAAGAACTGTCGCTTTATTGTGACCAACCCATCATCGCAGGCGAGACGCTGATAATCTTCGATGAGATACAGGAGTGCGAAGAGGCACTCAACAGTCTGAAATATTTTTGCGATGAGGCCCCACAGTATCACATCATTGCTGCCGGTTCTTTGTTGGGTGTAGCCGTCAAAAAGCGCAGGATGACGGTACCTGTTGGAAAGGTGAGAATCATCAACATGTTCCCCATCACCTTCAAAGAGTTCCTTCGTGCAAGCGACACGCGTACCTTTGAATATATAGAATCCCTTGATGAAATCCGCCATCTTCCTGAAATCATCATGAACAAGCTGCGCACGGAGTATCGGCGCTATCAGGTTTCTGGCGGTATGCCTGAAGCCGTCGTTGCCCTGCTTGAGAACAAGGGTATTGGCGAGGTTGAAACAATACTTCAAGGTATTCTCGATCTTTACGAGTTGGATTTTGTCAAATATGCCGAACCACGTGAGATTCCTCGTATTCATGCCATTTGGCACTCCCTGCCTGCCCAGTTGTCGAAAGAAAACAGAAAATTCATCTATAAGGTTATCAAGAGCGGTGCTCGTTCAAAAGACTATGAAGATGCGCTGATGTGGTTAGAGGATGCGGGAATGATCTATCGCGTCTTCAGCATCAGTAAGCCAGGTATGCCATTATCGGCCTATGAAGAGACAGATGCTTTCAAGGTATATGCCTGCGATTGTGGTCTGCTTCGTCGTCTGGCCCATCTTCCAGCAACCGTTGTCACAGACCCCATTGCCAACTACACTGAGTTTAAGGGAGCGATGGCTGAAAATGCCGTGCTCCAGTCTGTCAAGCCTTTGCTGGATGACCAAACACCCTATTATTGGACTTCACCAGGAACGGCAGAAGTAGAATTTGTCATTCAATGGGACGACAAGATTATCCCCGTTGAGGTGAAGGCCGAGGAGAACATCAGTGGTAATAGTCTGTCTGAGTATAACAAGAAATACGCCCCTCCATATCGCATGCGCTTCTCCATGCTGAACCTCCAGTATAACAGTGGTTTGCTGAGCAGTCCTGCCCCCTTGGCAGGATGGATAGACAAATGGATGTCAATGATAAACCATCATAAAGAATGACAAACAAGCGAGAGCATTGCCCTCGCTTGTTCTGTTAGTACCTCAGTGGTTACCACTGCTTCGTCCCCTTAGTGGGACTGCGACGGTCCCTTAGTGGGACTGCGACGGTCCCAATGGGGGACCAGAATCGTTGAGCGTTGAGCTTCAACGGTAGTTAACAGGAAGTTAACAGGAAGTTATCGCGGTCGTTGACCGCATAGAAGTGAAAAGGACGAATGATTGCTGATTAAAAACGCTCTTTAGTGCCGTCCCTTCATTCCCCTTTAACTTCTCTTTAACTTCATTTCCATTCCCTTCAGCTAACCGCTAACCGCTTTTCGCCAAGACCTAACATGTTTCTGGAAAATCGCCACTACAAGTGGTTGTGGGCATGTTTTTGTTTTTTCGAGACCTAACATAAAACCTAACGTAAGACCTAACATAGACCTAACATAAGACCTAACACGATTCTAATAATAATAAGGTCGAAAAAAAGTTTTGAAAAAAACAAAATTTTAACACGAAAAATTTGCAAACCGCAATTTTTTTTTGTAACTTTGCAGTCGAATTAAGTTTAACCCTTTAAAATCGTTTTAATCTATGGAAAAATTAGCTTTAATGAATGGGGAAGCTATGAATGCAACCCTCGAAACAACGCTCGCAGTCGAGCAATTTCTTAACGAAAATTACTTCTTCCGTCGTAATGTACTGAACGGAAAAGTAGAGTTTACACCCCGATCTGATGAGGATTGGCGCCCACTGACTCAGGAGGCGATCAACAGCATTGTCCGCCGAGCCAAGAAGGAGCAGGTATGCGAAAAGGGAAGTCCCAAGACCGAGATTGTGGAGTTCGTACATTCTGAAGATGTGCCTGTACATAATCCGATTGGTGACTACCTGAAACAGTTGCCTGAGTGGGATGGAAAGAACCACATTGGCCAACTCTTCAGTCGTCTGCCTGGTATCACCTCCGAACAACAGGGATTCCTTGCCACTTGGTTCCTCTCGGCTGTGGCTCACTGGCTCCAGATGGATACCCTGCATGGCAACGAATGTGTGCCTACGCTGATTGGTGCGCAAGGTTGTGGTAAAACCACCTTCTTTCATCGTCTGTTACCACCAGAGTTGCGCCAGTATTATCTGGATCACCTGAACCTGTCGAACAAATTCGACAAGGAAATGGCGTTGACAAACAATCTCTTGGTGAACCTCGACGAATTGGATGCCATTCGTCCCAGTCAGCATGCTGCCTTGAAGCAGACCCTCTCTAAGAATAAGGTGAATGGGCGCCCCATCTATGGCTGTGCCCAGGAAGACCGTCCTCGATTTGCTTCCTTTGTGGCAACCACCAACAATCCGCATCCGCTGACCGATACAACTGGCAGCCGTCGATATATCTGCCTGCAGATTCCCGATGGACAGTATATCGACAACACGGGCGAGATTGCCTATGAGCAGCTTTATGCGCAGGTACTCCATGAACTGAAGGTAGCCAAGACTCCTTATTGGTTCTCGAACGATGAGGTGACCCGTATTCAGCAACTCAACCAAAACTATCTGCAACAGAAGGACATCGCTGAGATGGTTGAGATTTGCTTCCGTAAGCCCAAGGAGGGGGAGGAAGCCAAGCTGATGAATACGAAGATGTTGCTGAGTCATATCCAGAAGGCATACCCTTCTGTCGATATCAATCATGGGAACAAGGTTCGTGTGGGGCATGTAATGACGACGCTCGGCTATGAAGCCGCAGATCGTAGCAATGTGCCCTTCTACAAGGTAATCCCATTAGCTGCTTAGGTGCGTAATGTTAGGTTTATGTTAGGTCTGTGTTAGGTCTCATGTTAGGTCTTATGTTAGGTCTTATGTTAGGTCTTTGAGACCTCTCAACACACCTAAGTGTTTGGAAATCAATTAGTTACAACAAATCAATGTTAGGTCTTATGGAAAAACGATTAGAATACAAAAATATCCCTTATGGATATGAACTCTGTTTCAATGAAAAGTGTCAGTTGCGTGACAAGTGCATGCACTATCAAGCCTATCTGTTGAAGCCCGACGAGCGATTGGGTGGCCCTACGGTCTATCCGTCTGCGTGGAAAGAGGGCAATTGTCAGCGCTTCAATGAAGTGAAATTGGTGAAGAAAGCATGGGGGTTCAGTCAGCTCTACAAGAATGTTCCCTCCTATCGGATGGCAGAGGCACGCCGTTGTGTCATGCACTACTTCAGTCATGGCAAAGGTCCTTACTACCGCTATTATCACGGTGTGAACAAACTCATGCCCAGTCAGCAGGCAGACATCATGTCAATCCTGGCTCAGTTCGGCAGCACGCACGACTTGACCTTCGACCATTACGAAACAGATTTTGACTTCAGCTAAGCAAAGGCAACTTCTCACAACAAATGTAGATTGTGCCACCCCCACGGGTGGCATATTTTTGTGCCATTACAGGTGACATTCATCATCTGCATGAACTTGGTTCGCTCAATCGAAACCTTCACGTCGCATGGCGGCTTGCAAAGCATAAAGAATAAAAATATGAGCTATTCATAAAAAACGGCCAAATAATAATAGATTTTTTATGATTTGCTGGAACTTTTCTTGTTCGGATTAAATTTTTTGATTACTTTTACATAAAATTTCTGCAGTCATCCCTAACAAACAAGCGAGAGCATTGCCCTCGCTTGTTTGTTGTAGTTCATCGGATGTCCCCTGTGAGTAAACCTTGGTTGGTAGGGGTCTAATTTGTCTGTGCGACCTGACTTTCTGGCTCTTGCCGACAATCCCAGAAACCGACGATATGGATAGTGTCGTCATCAAGGCGGTAAACCATTTGCTTAGGCTGTTGATGATGATACTGCGATAGGTTCCAGGGCGGTCGGCGTAGAGCTGGTCGATAGAGCCGATGTTGGGGTGGCGCTTCAGCATGCTTACGGTGTCGTCCACCTCCTGCCTGAATTTCTTCACACGCTTAATGCCGAAGGAGCTGTGTATGTATGCGGACACCTGACGTCTGCCTTTTTGGGCTTGTGAATGCCAAATAACCTTCATACTGCTTCTTCCAATTCTAATTCTTTTTGCTCCATGTGAGCGATTTCCTCGTCCCATGCACGCATTTCTTCTTCGTGGGAAGTTCCTAACCCTGCTTCAATCTCTGCCTCTGCCTCATCGAGCATGTCGTCAATCTCCTCCATGGTGTAGCGCTTCAGCGGGAAGTTTGCATCATCCTTCTCGGCATGTCTTGTCAATTGATCTGCCAGCCAAAGCATGTTGGCGGGGGTCAGAGTACCGAAGAGGTAATCTCGCAGATTTGTTAATGTTGCTTCGCTCATATTCAGTTGTTTTTAACTTCAGTGGTGTGTCCTACCTTGCTTCTTTGATGAGCCACTTAATGTACTCGTCGGAAACATTGTCGATTTCGTTCTTGTCGTAGATGGTAAGCAATGTTACTTCTGCATCTTCGCTCACTAATACGTTGAGCGTCAGTACACGTGCACCGCCACTTTTGCCTTTGCCTTTCGAACCAATGGCCATGCGAATCTTGCGCACACCATTGCCGAGGTCATCACCTTGAAGAGGATTCTTTTTCAGCTCTTTCTGGAAGTTTTCCAAATCATCTGTCAGCGATTGGTACTTTTTTCTTAATCGCCGAAACTGACGTTTGAACTCATCATGAAGTCTGATTGTTACCTTCATACAGCTTCCTCCGTTCTCAGTTCTTCGAGAAATTCGTCAAGCGTTTGTAATTTGCGTCCTTCACGCTTAGCTGCCTCCACATCCTTGAGTGCACGAGTCAGCGTTTCCTTTACATACGTCTTCTGTTTCGCAGTTTTGGCATCGTCGCTCTGTGGCTCTATGAGTTTGCTCGCCAGCCATTCACGCTCTTTCTGTTTGAGTGACAGACCCTGAATGTACGTCCACAAATTGTTCAATGCAAATGTCGTCATAATCCCATTTCTTTATTTTCGTTTCACGCAAAATGCTACGCCTTGAAAATACAAATATATTTGTGCTTTGCTCGGCTTAATCGCATTTTTCCGCTGCAAAATTACAACAATTATTCCTATCTACCAAATAAATCACTCATTTTTTTTCCCTATCTCTGTGTCATCTGTGAAATCTGTGTGCCTTTAAGAAAGATAAAGACAAGCGAGAGCATCTGCCCTCGCTTGTGTTGTTGGTACCACAGTGGTTACCACTGGTCGTATGTTTCATCCTCGCTCAATGGTATCGATTCCGATGCCGCCAGCATCCGCTGGTTCCTCAGTTCGTACACCTGCATCGCAGGCTTCATATATTTCTTCTTTTCCATAATCATATCTTATTTGTTCCTTGTTAACCAAAACCATTAAAACCCTTTGCTTGCAAAGAAAAACCTTTAAAACCTTTCTGTTGACAAAAACATTGAAAATACTTTGCAGTGGTTCATGTGTTTCACACATCCGTTCGTCCTTCGTCATTCAGAGAACTTGAAGTGAACTTCGCTTCTCTTTCTGCCGAATGCCAAACCGCCTATCGGCTCCGAACCACTTCAAAGCAAAAACAATAAAAAGTATATGCTTCATCAATACATAGAATGAACACAACCATTTTGTTTGTTTTTGCTTGGGGATGCGTGTAAGCCCTTTGGGGCTGTCGGTGGTTTGATGGGGTGCTGATGGAAGTTCACTTACAATCAGCAACACGGCGAACCATTTACTTGATGCACCGATGTGCATTCACGCATGGCCAAGTGTTTTTATTGTTTTTGTTTATATCTGTGCCATCCGTGAAATCTGTGTACCTTTAAGAGAGAGAACAAATAAGCGAGAGCATTTGCCCTCGCTTGTGTTGTTGTTCGTTGGTGGTATGATTTACCACTGGCGGGTGACATTTTGCAAAAAACGGCAGGAAAAACTGTGTTTTCGCTTGTTTTTCTTTGCTATATCGGAATAATTGACTAATTTTGCAGTGAAGTTTTAGATATTAACGCAGTCAAAATGAAATTTTCAAAGGTTTTAAACAAAGTAGTGTGGCAAGGATTGGCGTTGCTGGCTTTGTCGGCTATCCCCTTCGAGGCGGATGCTCAGGAGCTACCGGAGGTGTGGTGTCTGAAGACTGACCGAGGACAGTACATCGAGATGGCGCGTGTGGAGATGCTGGCTGCTGTCGACGGACAGGCTACCTTCGAGGTGGTGGTGCGTGAAGGACAGGGCGCTGTGGGTGTGAAGAGCATCACGTTCGAACTGCATGAGTCGGACTATGTGGCTCCTGCCGACGACGAACCGTTGGTGGTGACGGAGACGGGACCATGGTGTCTGATTACGGATCAGGGCGACTCGATTGCGATGAGCCGTGTGGAGATGCTGGCGAATGTGGACGGGACGAACCGCTTTGAGGTGGTGACCAGTGATGGTGCAAACCGAACGGGTGTAGCCAACGTGCGTTTCGGACGTGGACAGAGCGATACAAGTGGTGGGTTCAAGCCGATTGACCCTACGCAGCCGAAGCCACAGGATCCGAATCAGTACAACCCTTGGTGTATGATTACGGATGCGAACGATACGATTGCAATGAGTCGTATTCAGTTCCTTGTGAATGCCGACCAGTACGGCAAGTTTGAGATTGTGACCAGCGATGGTGACAACCGTGTGGGGGTCAGCTTCGTGCGCTTCGCTCATGGCGACAGCAAGACGGCTGGTGGATTTGAGAAAATCACGGCTGGACAGACGCCGAAGGATCCGAACGCCAACAACCCATGGTGTATGATTACGGACCAGCACGACACGATTGCAATGAGCCGTGTGCAGATGGTGGCGAACGTAGATGGTGACAACCGCTTCGAGGTAGTGACCAGCGACGGTGCGAACGTGAGCGGTGCGCTGTATGTGCGGTTTGCTCATGGTGACTCGCCTACAGCAGGTGGGTTCGAGAAAATCAACGCTGGTGAGCAGCCGAAACCGCAGGAGGGTGACGGACCATGGTGTCTGATTACCGACCAGGGTGACTCGATTGCGATGAGTCGTGTTCAGTTGCTGGCGAACGTGGATGCCGACGGCCGCTTCGAAATCGTAACGCGCGACGGTGAAGGTGCTGTGGGTGTGAGAAACGTAAGGTTTGCACGCGGACTGAACGAGAACTCGGGTGGATTCAACCCCTATCAGGAGCAACCGGAGGAGACGCCGCTGAGCGGTCCGCTGTACCTGATTACGGATAAGGGTCAGGAACAGCCGCTGGCGAATGTGGAGATGCTGGCGAATGTGGACCAGAACGGGAAGTTTGAAGTGGTGCTCCATGCTGGTAGCAACCTGACGGACGTGCAGTATGTGACCTTCCGCATAGGTGAGGGCGATACGGGCATTCGTCAGACGACCGCCGACAACATGCTGAGACTGCTGACTCCAGTACACTTCGAACTGAAACTCTCGGGTTGTGACGGTGCAGAAAAGGCCATCGTCTATGATGCGAAGGGTATGGAAGTGGCTACTGCACCTGTTGCAGGTGGTACGACAACCATCTCTGTGGCTCATTTGCCTGTAGGTGTCTATGTGGTGAAGGTGGGCAATAAGAGCCTGAAATTCGTAAAACAATAGTAATTAGAAGAATAAAGATAATCAATATAAAACAGAAATGACAATGAAAAAGATGTTATTAACTTTGGCGCTTTCAGCAGCCACTGCAGCCGTTATGGCTCAGCAGAGTGTGACTTATTTCCGCGTCCAGTTCTCTGAGAACTTGGAGCAAGTAAAGACGTATGCCGCAGACGGTAAGACTTTCTTCAATCCTGCCTACGACTATCTGGATTTCAAAGGCTCGCTGCCTTTCACTCACGGTAGTCTGTCGGGTAACGTAGATGCCAACGCATACTACTACATCGGTAACTCACCCAGTGACCGTACTCGTTTCCAGTTGGCTAAGACCGACGGGTCGCTGGCTATCAAGAAGGTGTCGGCTTATTCGCAGCCGGTAGAGACGATCACCGTAACCAGTGAGGAAAGTGAATATAAGGAGGGCAAGAAGCAGGTGACCTTCACGTTCAACGCACTGCCTCGTAACATCGAGGAACTGAAGACCCTCGAAGTGAACAACCGTGAGTATTTCGAGTCACAGTACTTCGTAACGGCACTGTTCATTGCTTGTCTGAACCGTATCGCTGACAACAGCGCTGATGCATGGGAGATGATTAACTACCTGCGTACACATACTGCTACGGTAGGTCAGAACGGTATTTCACTTGTTTCGAACCTCGATATGCAGAACATCGTGCAGAGCAACCTCGTTGGTAAGGATACCAACGGTTTCCCTGTAGTGAACGGTCTGCGTAGCTTCTTTGCAGGCTCATCGCCTGAGAACCTCTACACACCTACCACTCCTTATAAGGTGACTGTGGTTGAGGCTGCAGCTGATCCTATCTTGGAGGAGAACGGTGTGACTTATGCGAAACTGCATGTTATCAGCACTGGTGCTGACAGCCCTCAGGGACCACTCACACTGCGCAAGACCAATAACCACGGATGGTTGATTTGGGACGGTGAGAAAGGTTTCACGATGAGCAAGAAGGCTCAGAAGGAGGACCTGTAGTAAAGTTGAAAGTTTATAGTTGATAGTTGAAAGTTTAAAGTTGCAGGACGTAGACGGACTATGAGGAGAATTCTGGTAATGGCCGTAGCTGCCATGATGGCATTGTGTGGGTTCGCTCAGATGGCGAATCCAGTGAAGGTGCAGAGTCAGCTGAAGGAGGTGTCGGCCACTGAAGCGGAACTGGTGTTCAATGCCACCATTGAGCCAGGATGGCACATGTATTCCACGGAAGTGGTGGAATTCGGCCCTACGCCCACCTCGCTCACTGTGGAGAAGATCAGTGGAGCTAAGTTGAAGGGTGGACTCAAGCCGAAGAACGCTCCCATCAAGAAGTATGAGGAGATGTTTGCTGCCGATGTGTTCTACTTCGAGAAGGCCGCTACGTTTGTGCAGAAACTGACGCTTGAGGGTGGTAAATACCATGTGGAGGGCTTTCTGGAATATGGTGCATGTAACGACCAGAGCTGTACCCCTCCGACGAAGGTAGATTTCAGCTATGATGGGGAGGCAACCCCTTCTGACTCTCCCGCAAAGGGGAGTGAGCAGGCGAAACAAGAAGAGGAGAAGCCTGTGACCCCAGAAGTGCAGGCCAATTCTGAACCGCTTCGAACGGAGGTGCAAGATACTGTCCAGACGGCTCTCCCTATAGAGGGGGAGGTGCTTGAAGGACAGAGTGGGCAGGAATCTCTCTGGGCACCGGTCGTTGACCAACTGAAGGCCTTCGAAGACAACACCACCACCAACAATACGCTGTGGCAGATATTCCTGTTGGGTTTGTTGGGTGGACTGGTAGCACTGGTGACACCCTGTGTATGGCCGATTATCCCGATGACCGTCAGTTTCTTCCTGAAGCGTTCGGGTGACAAGAAGAAAGGAATTCGTGATGCCATCATCTACGGTATCTCGATTGTGGTGATTTATCTGGCGCTCGGTCTGATTGTGACTGCTATCTTCGGTGCCAGTGCCTTGAATGCGCTCTCGACCAATGCTATCTTCAACATCTTCTTCTTCCTGATGCTGGTGGTGTTTGCCGCATCGTTCTTCGGTGCGTTCGAACTCCAACTGCCGTCTTCGTGGAGCAATGCGGTGGACAGCAAGGCCGAGAAGACCGGTGGATTGCTGGGTATCTTCCTGATGGCATTCACCTTGACGTTGGTAAGCTTCTCGTGTACAGGTCCTATCATCGGCTTCCTGTTGGTGGAGGTGTCGACATCGGGTGATTTGCTGGCTCCTGCTATCGGTATGCTGGGCTTTGCCATTGCACTGGCCCTGCCGTTTACGCTCTTCGCAGTCTTCCCAAGTTGGCTGAAATCGATGCCGAAGAGTGGGGGATGGATGAACACGGTGAAGGTGGTGCTGGGCTTTATCGAGTTGGCCTTTGCGTTGAAGTTCCTTTCCGTAGCGGACTTGGCATACGGGTGGCATATCCTTGACCGCGAGACCTTCCTTGCACTCTGGATAGGGTTGACCATTAGTCTGGCCATGTATCTGTTCGGCTTGATTAAGTTCCCGCACGACGATGCTGACGAGCGCAATATCAGTGTGACCCGATTTTTCCTCGGATTGATTTCGCTGGCTTTTGCTATCTATATGATTCCAGGGCTGTGGGGTGCTCCGTTGAAGGCCATCAGTGCTTTTGCTCCACCAATGTCGACACAGGATTTCAACCTGCAATCATCGGAGGTGAAAGCCAAGACGAACGACTATGACCTGGGTATGCAGATGGCGCAGACGAGTGACAAACCTGTACTGATTGACTTCACAGGGTATGGTTGTGTGAACTGCCGTAAGATGGAAGCTGCTGTGTGGACTGATCCACAGGTGGCGGACATCATGAGCAACGACTACGTGCTGATTCAGCTGTTTGTGGATGACAAGACACCGCTGCTCGAACCTATCATGGTGACGGTTAACGGTCAGCAACAGAAGTTGAGGACGGTAGGAGATAAGTGGAGTTACCTGCAAAGCAGTAAGTTCGGTGCCAATGCCCAACCATTTTATGTATTGCTCGACCATCAAGGAAACCCATT
>Ga0310690_10010211_pt1 | contig 11695 bp, 6 predicted proteins | sample AusTroGonzalo_MG_2_FD_207661 | JGI IMG/M metagenome (GOLD analysis project Ga0310690, IMG submission 207661) | Bovine rumen microbial communities from tropical cattle in Woodstock, Queensland, Australia - Gonzalo_04 (v2) (version 2) | ecosystem: Host-associated > Mammals > Digestive system >...
AGAAAATGTCCATCGTGCTTGTGCATTACTATCTGGACAATTTCAAAACAACTACCACCTTACCGGATGAAGTGCTGAACGGTTTTGATGCAGACATGGCAGTGCTACGCAGCAAAGGCATGAAAGCCATTATCCGTTTTTCCTACACCAACTCCTCCAATGGAAACGATGCTGCATGGACCTATGTGGAGCAACATATTTCGCAGTATAAATCCCATTGGCAGGCGAATGCCGACGTCATCTTCGTCTTCCAAGCCGGTATCGTAGGCGCTTGGGGAGAGTGGTATTATACCCAGCACTACGGCAACCAGGTGACAACGATGAACGACGCGCGTCGGGCGGTAGTGGATGCCTTGCTGGATGCCGTCCCTTCGGACCGTTGTATCCAATTGCGCACGCCGAAATTCAAGACTTCATACCTCAACAGCACGCAACCTCTGACAGCCGCAGAAGCTTATCAGAATACTCCCAAAGCCCGTCTGGCGCAACATAACGATGCCTTCCTGTACGACTATGATAACATGGGAACGTATCAAGATACAGCTAAAGAGAAACCGTGGCTGGCGCAAGAGACGCTGTATGTGCCAATAGGCGGCGAGACGGACATAACCGAAGCCGATAAGGCACAACAGTGGGCTACGTATGAGAAGACAACGGCTGAGATGAGCCGTCTGCATTGGACGTTCATCCAAAGCGGTTACGCAGAGACAACCACGAATATGTGGCGCAATAACGGCACGTTCGACGAGCTGAACCGAAAGATGGGATACCGCTATCAGTTAGTAAGCGGCACGTATAGCAACGAGGTGGCACAGGAAGGCAAGTTGTCGGTGAACATCAAGATCCGCAATGCCGGTTACGCACCGCTCTACAACGAACGACCGGCGTATATCGTACTCAAGAACGGCAATAAGACCTACCCGCTCAAGCTCGCAGCCGATCCGCGCCGCTGGCTACCTAACGGCGTCGTTTCTACCGTCAATGAACAGATTACCGTTCCTGCTACCGTACCTGCCGGTACCTATCAGTTATACCTCTATCTGCCGGATGCATACAGTTCGATTGCTGCTAATCCGGCGTATGCTGTGCGTTTCGCCAACACGAATGTATGGGAGGCATCGACAGGCATGAACAAACTGAATGCCACTGTGACCGTCACCGGCAAATCAGAACCGCCAACACCTATTGGCGATGCTGTTCTGCTGCCGGCTACGCTCAACAAAGCCAACGTCAGCGAGTGCAGTGAGGACATGACATGGTACAACGGCGACTATTTTGACTTCGGTCCGGAGGATGCTGAGAACACCGGACGTTGGGCAGAGTGGAACGTCGAGCTGCGCTATCCGGGGAAATATATCGTTTCGGCGAAAGGGTACTATCCCAATGGTCACCAATGGAAGATCACATTGCAGGGAACTAACACTGATACGTACACTTTACCGGCATCATACACCGTGGGAGAGGTGACCGAGACGGGCGAAGAAAAGTGGGATCTGAGTGCAAAGGAAAAGGGAACGTACATGTTGCGTGTACAGAATGTGATGGAATGGGGGCAGCCTAAGTTGCAATCTATCAATCTGCAATACGATGGCGTTCTGCCGACAGGGATTCAAAAGCCAATGGAAGAGGATGCACAAACACAAGCCTTTGACATCTTAGGCCGCCCTGTTCGTTCGTCATATCAAGGTATAATCATCCGAAATGGCAGGAAGACGATGCAGGTAAGACAATAATCCATTGAATGCTATGAAAAAAATTATCTTTCCTCTGATTGCTTTTAGCCTGTTGAGTCTATCGGCAGCAGATGCCGGTGTGGTGACCTACACCCCGGACAACACTACTATCTTTAGGAACCCGGAACGGGGATATACGGAGGAGTTGAGTTATAAGGTATCGGACAGCCATCCGAATGTCGTGAAAGGCAACGTCAGCAGCGGTTGGGGTGCAACGGAGCAACGCAGTCTGGCGGTGGTGTTGTATAACTTCAACTATTTCAAAGACAAAGATTTATCTAACAAGGTATTGGCGGGCTTTGACGAAGATATGGCAGAGCTGCGTACATACGGATTGAAATGCGTACTGCGTTTCGCCTACACCGAGTCAGAGAGTGATAAGGTGGATGCTACACCCGAATGGGTCAAACGGCATCTGGAACAACTCAAACCGCACCTGGCTGCGAATGCCGATGTGATCTATGTGCTGGAAGCAGGGTTTGTAGGTGTATGGGGCGAGTGGTACTACACCGCGAACTACGGCAACGAGAGTCAGCATATGAACAACAAACGGCGTCAGGTCATTCAGTCTCTGTTCGAAAACGCACCGGAAGACCGGTTTGTCTTATTCCGCTATTCGATGCTAAAAACCGAATACTTCAACGACCAGACGCCGCTCAGTGCTGCAGAAGGATTTTCAGGAACGATGCGTGCCCGTTGGGGCTGTCATAACGATGCGTTTCTGAACAACTGGGGCAACGACGGCACGTATGCGAGTGATGACCTGAGTGACGATCCTGCCGTGCGTGCATACGTAGCACAAGAGACCTTGTTTGTGCCCAATGGCGGAGAGACGAATGTGGAGAGTAACAGTTTGGCGGAGAAAGTATATACGAAAGCACCGGCAGAAATGGCGGAGTACCACTGGTCGTTCTGCGGGAGGTCGTACGCCACACAGGTGACCAGCCGTTGGCGCAGCAGCGGGATCTTTGATACGCTGAACGTGCATATGGGCTATCGGTATAACCTCATAGACGCACAGTTCAGCGACAATGCTGCACCTGCGGGAAAGATGAACGTCACTATCCGAGTGCGTAACGACGGCTATGCGCCGATGTATAATGAACGCTATGTATATCTGGTGCTGAAGGGCGGAAACAAATCCTATAATCTGCCACTCACAGCCGACCCGCGACGGTGGCTGCCCAATGGAGCAAAGAGCGTTATCAACGAGCAGGTTGTCATCCCTGCCGATGTACCCGAAGGTACCTATCATCTCTATCTGTACCTGCCGGACAAATATAGCACGATAGCCGACAATCCGCGCTACGCCGTGCGGTTGGCTAACACCGGCGTATGGGATGAGTCAACGGGCATGAATGACCTCGGCGCTACGGTCAGCATCAGCGCCTCTGCTCCCCTTGATCCGGGTGAACTGCCGGAGGTAGTGGCTCTGTCGGAGACACGAAGTATACCAAGCACCCTGCCAAACAAAATCGTAGAAGACGGCGTGCTATACATCCTTATGCCCGATGGTGCATGGTACACCATTACCGGAATGAAGAAAAACTGAAACAATGAATACAATCGTTTTTGATTTAGGCGGCGTGATCATCAACCTGAACGTGCCGCGGTGTGTAGGGAACTTCAAGCGCATGATGGGCGAAGAAAATGTGCGTAACATCCTTGGAATAGATGACGAAGGTGAAGGAGTGGTGGCAGTAAGCGCCGCCACGCGCCAACTGATGCATGACTATGAATACGGCAATATATCTACCGATGAATTTCTGTCTGCCGTATGTTCGTACTGCCACGAGGGAACGAGTATAGAGGATGTACGCGCTGCGTGGATGTCGATGCTGGATGAACTGCCGCAGGAGCGACTGGATTATATCGCATCGCTACGCCAGGCAGGCTACAGGACAATCCTGCTATCCAACTCCAATGACCTGCATTGGACACCAATCTATGAGCAATATCATCTGGAACGCTACTTTGATGCGGTCTTTGCTTCGCATTACCTGCACATGGCAAAGCCTAACAAGGAGATATTCGATTACGTAGCCCGTGAGGCAGATATCCATCCGGAGGAAACAATCTATGTGGACGATCTGGATAAGAACCGCGCTGCCGGTGAGCGGTTCCAGGGCTGGCAGACATGCGCATCCATAGAAGAACTGAAAATTAAAATAGATATGAAAGACATACTCAGTCATTTCGCTATCCCGAATGAGGTAGCTGACCCGCAACCGTTGAAGATCGGGTTCATCAACGATTCGTTTATTGTCAAGGCTGCAAAAGCAGGCGAGAAATCATACTTCTTGCAGCGCATCAATCATCACATTTTCCAGAATGTGGAAGGTTTGCAACGGAACATTCAGATTGTGACTGATCACATTCGCCAGAAGTTGGCCGCAGCCGGCGAGACGGATATTGACCGCAAGGTGCTGGAACTGGTGCCCACAAAGGACGGCAAACTATATTACAGCACTCAAGGCGGTGACTATTGGCGCGTGTATGTGCTGATTGAAAATGCGAGTTCGCAAGAGAAGGTGACTCCCGAGTCGGCTGAATTGACAGGCGAGGCATTCGGACGATTCCAGTGTCAGTTGGCAGACCTGCCGTTTGATGCACTGTGCGAGTCGATACCGAACTTCCATAATATCGAGTTTCGTTTGTGGCAACTGGATGAGGCACTTAAAGAGGACAAAGTCGGACGGAAAGCCGAAGTGATGGATATCGTGGCGGAGATAGACAAACGCCGCGATGAGATGTGTCTGGCAGAGCGACTGTTCCGCGAGGGCAAACTGCCCAAACATATCAACCACTGTGACACCAAGGTGAACAATATATTGTTCGACGAGCAAGGCAAACCGCTGTGTATCGTCGATCTGGATACCGTAATGCCGGGATTTGTGCTTAGTGATTTCGGTGACTTCATGCGCACTGCGGCGAACAAAGGAGCGGAAGACGATCCTATCCTAGACAATATACAAGTCGATCTCGAGATCTTTGAGGCATACGCACGCGGCTACCTCAAGCAAGCGACGTTCCTCACCGATATAGAGAAACAGCTGCTGCCATACGGCTGCCGGCTGCTCAGTTACATGCAAACAGTACGGTTCTTCACTGATTATCTAAACGGCGACACCTATTATAAGATACAATATCCCGAGCATAACCTCGTCCGCACACGCGCCCAACTCCGCCTCGTAGAAGAGCAGGAACGCGTAGCAGACCGGATGCAGGCAATCATTCAAAAACTAAGCAAATAATGAAACTTCGTATCGATCAAGTCAACTGGCCTGAAGCTTTTTCTGAGAAGCCGGAGGTATGCGTGGAGGTACAGAACGACAACGAGTGGTTGTACCTGCACTACTATGTCAAGGGTGCACAGTTACGTGCTGTAACTACCGAAGATCAAGGCCCTGTATGGGAAGACTCATGCGTGGAGTTCTTCTGTCAGGTACCCGGCGAAAAGCACTACATGAACTTTGAGACGAACTGTATCGGTGCAATGGTAGCCTCGCGTCGCTTGAGCCGTACAGAGGATGTACAGCCTCTTCCGCTGGAAGAGATGGCACTGATTGAGCGCCGCTGTACGTTCCCGCGTGAGGTGATTGAGGAGAAAGATGGCGTATATGAGTGGGAGGTTGAACTGAAGATCCCGTTGAAGCTTATCTTCCGCGAGCAAGCGCCCGCGTTTCCGCAGGCGCTACACGCGAATTTCTATAAATGTGCTGACAAAACCAAGTGCCCTCATTTCTTGAGTTGGCAACCTATCCACTTGTCTGCACCGAACTTCCACTGCCCCGAGTTTTTCGGAGAACTCATCTTATCGCATCCAGCCCGGCCGACAAGGCAAACAAGGTAACATTCCAGTTGATGGTTACCTCGTTGGAAGCATAACTCGGCTGATAGTCGAGGTAGCTCTCGTCAGCAGGTACATCCTTCGGATATAGCACGCCATCGGTCTCTGCATCCTGCCGCATCGGGTTCGGTCCTCCGGCAAGGAATCCGGGGTGCGTACCTTTCGGATGGCTGTAGGAGAGCCGGTGATGCGGGTGGCAGACAGGTTTGCTGCCAAAGCCCGTGACGTAGCAGTAGCCTGTGGCGTTTTGCCCGAGGATGTAGTTCATACAGCGCTCGGCATTGATGCGATACTTCTCATCGCCCGTCAAGCGGTAGGCGTACAGGCACTCTATACCGCGCCAGCAGCAACCTTCGCTGTTACAGCCCCAATAGAAGTCGTCTTCGCGGTTGCCGTAAGGCGAACGGTGAACCGAGATGCTCTCTGCCTCATCGAGGAAAGGTTGGAGATACTCCAACAAGGCTTCCAGATAGGTTTTGTTTTTGGCTTTGTCTTCGGAGTGCATGAGCCAGTCGAGGTAACCCAGTTCGGTCACATTGCCCCAGACGGAAGGGGTGTATTGACCATTGGCCTCTGCGATAGCTTTGGCGTGATCCGTAGCGGCCACTTTGTATGCTTTTTCTCCGGTAAGGATAGCCAGCTCGATAGCAGCCCAGTAGAACTCGTCGCAGACATCGAAATCATCGTACGCGCCAGTAGTAATCTCCGGGTTGAACTGTTCGTTCATCTTCGGCTGGTCGTAATAGACTTCGGGATTAGCCTCCGCCCACGCGTAGGCACGTTTGGCGGCATCTGTGGCCTGCGCTACAAAGCCCGGATAAGTTGCCTCGTACGGCGCATAGACGCGCGCTGCGAGAGCCATAGTAGCAGCGAAGTCAAGAGCCGCAGCAGTAGTTTTGAGTACCACATAACGGGGCTTTTGGCACTCATCAGGACGTATGAATCCCTCGAAACTGGCTTCGGTGAGCTTGTGATATACTCCGCCATCGGTGTCTTGCATGGTCAGCATCCAGCGGATATTGTACATTGCTTCGGCTAACATATCCGGTACAGGTTGCTCCGACTCCGGGATATTCAAACTCAACGTCTTGTAGTATTCGGGATTCAGTTCGTATGCCATCAGCCAGACGCCCATTGTGTAGCCGCTGTTGACGATATACTTGTTGTAGTCGCCGGCATCGTACCAACCTCCAGGGGACGAGATGACTGTTCCTTCCGGTCGTTCAGCAGTTGCTGCCGATGCATGTACAAGCACATGGTCATCCGGGTGCCCGGCTTTGCGCTCGTAGCCCTCGGCGTACGGCTCAACGATATCCATAGACGCACGTTGGTAGTAGAATGCGCGAAGCGCCTTACGCGTCAATTCGCGATAAGGATGCTCAGCTATGGTTAACGGGCAAGTGAAAGTCGATAATCCATTGTCCACATAGAGCATGTAGGTGCCCGGCTTATCGAAATAGCTGAAATCAATGATCTGCCGGGGCTTACCGGAAACGGGATTGAGCATCGTTTCGGAAGCTACACCGTGCCACAGCAGTTCGCTGTCGTCATTCGTGATAGCTACGTAACATGGCTTGGCATCGGCTGAACTGACATCTATAGTAGCGGTTTTCTCCTGATCGGGTGCAAAACCAACCTGATTGATGCGGATCTCAGGATTGGATGCAGTTTGCTTGCATCCTGCGAGGAGAGCGCAAGCAAACGTAAGAATCATAGTTGCCTTTTTCATAATAGTGATTATTTATGGAGCGGGAACTTATATGCCAGCAGTGCCATGATAGCCGCGATGGCAGCGGGGAACAGAGAGAACAGCGCCCAGATCATCGTGCGTACTGATTGCTCATCGGTAATCATGACAATCGTTTCGCCTGTTAGCATATCCTGATGCGATACCAAACCTGCATAACCAAGCAGTAAGGCTGTCAAACTGCCGGAGATAGCTCCGCCGAACTTCTGCGCCATCGTTCCTGACGAGAAGATCAGGCCTGTGGAACTTGTTCCGTTCTTCTCCGTTGCATAATCCGCCACATCGGCGTACATCGACCAGATAAGCGGAGAGTAGAATCCTACGCCTATCGACGTGAGGATAGATACAGCCAACATCAGCCACAGATACGACGGATCCATCGGGATAAAGAAGTACGCGACAGAGAATATCGTGCAGATAACCGATGCCCAGACGAATGCCATACGCTTCGATCCTATCTTACGCGTGTATGCCGGACTCAACGCACCGAAGATCATACAGGTTACCTCGCTGAACGCCATGAATGCCGTGTAGTTAATGATGAATGTGCCAAACGTCACATCCCCACCGAGGCAGTACGTAATCATGTAGCCTACTACGGCATAACGGAATCCGTTGAAGAAGTTCGAACTGAACGCCACGAGCGTCATATATACCCAAGGACGGTTGCGGAAGAGATCCGCAAACTGCTTGAACTCGAATTTCTCGGCACGGATAGGCTCATGACGTTCCTTGGTGAGCATACCGCAAGCAAACGTCATCAGCGCTGCCACCAAGCCGAACCCTGCACCCAGCACCGCATACTGATGTTGCTCTGTGCCGCCTACGAGTTTCTGCAAAAACGGGAACGAGAACAACGTCACGAAGCCCATAGCGTACGCACCCACCATGCGGAAGGCGGAGAACTGGTTCTTCTCGTTGTCATCGGTAGTCATCACACCAAGCAGCGAACCATAAGGCACATTGACCATCGTGTAGCACGCCATCATCAGCAGGTAGAAACTATATGCCCAGATACGTTTGCCTGTCGGTCCGAGATCGGGCGTGAATAGCAGCATAGCGAAGATCAGTCCGAACGGGATTGAGCCGAAGATCAGCCACGGGCGGTACGTTCCCCAGCGCGACTGCGTGCGGTCGGCTATACTGCCCATGAGCGGGTCAGTCACCACATCGAACAATCGTGCCAAGAGCATCAATGCCGCTGCGTCGGCAAACGTCAGACCGAACACGTTCGTAAAGAAAAGCGGGAAAGCGATGGACATAATCTTCCAGGTGATGCCGCCGGACGCGGCATCACCCAGAGCATAACCTATTTTTTCGCGTAATGGAGCCATAAATTATTCAGCAGGTTTATACGTTATCTTGTTGATGGTTACGCCGAAGCCCACGATAGACATTGCGCCACGCTCGTCCACTAAGCCTTTACAACGCTGGTCATACACGAAGCTGAAGGGACTCCAATACTGATCAAAGCCGTTGATTTGCATCACGAGGTCGGTCTGCAGGCTTGGAGGATCTCCCCACCAAGGCGTGGTGATGCGGAATGCGTGGTACTCAGCGGCAGGCGTCTCAAAATATACGAAGATTGAATCACCGGCAGCTACACTGACCATTTGCTCTTTGGTTACCTTCACCAAATCTGCATTCCAATCCAATGCCACCGGGCCTGCCCATAGCGGAGTCTGATCCGTGCAGAGCACTTCTACTTCCATTTCTGTACCTTTGCCGGTTGCAAAAAGAACTTCTTTGCCATTGGAGTCTTGCATGGACATACGGTGCGTCGAATTTTTCGGCATATCCGGAGCGACAAGAGAGAGCGTAGTCTCTGTAGCGCTGGTCGGAACAATCTCACTACCGTCAATCTTCACCTTCGCTACCGATTGCAGGTTAATGCCTTCTATCACCCAATTGGCATCTTTGGGGAAGAATGAGTCGTAGCCACTAGTTACAACCGGTCCGTGATGAACCTCCAGCGCATCCGAGCCATATACTTTACCTGCCTCGTCTTGGAAACGTAGATAATATTTGCCATCTGCGATATCTGATAGCGCGAAGGTCAGCTGTGTGGTCGTTTTTGCAGAAGGCGCTACAGAGCACAACGCGTCTTTGGCATCGATGTCTTTAGAAACCATAACTTTAGCCACCTTATCGAGGTTCTTGCCATCCAGCACTATATCTTTGCCGGCAGGTACATGACGACCGATAGCTGGTGCTGCAGAGTAGGGATCGGACTCAAACGGCTTAACAGTCAGTGATCCGGTACGCTTGGTGCTCTTTCCAGCCTGTGTCACTGCTTCAATGGTCAGTGCATATTTGCCGACAGGGAAGCACATGTTGATTTTCGTTCCGGTAAATACGAGTTCGCCATCCAAATACCAATTTACCGTCGTATGTTTGGACGGAGTGACGGTTACGGAGTCGAACAGAGGTGTATCAGGACTGTCGCAAACATAGGTGAACGAACCCGTACCGGATTCATTATACGGCTTGAGGATCAGCGGCGCATCATCAGGTGACTGCGTGTCAAACGGGTCTTCGTTCTTGCACGCAGTGAAACCTACGAGCAGTGCTAATGCTGCTATATATAAAAACTTCGTTTTCATGATTCGTAATTTTGAATTTTGCATTTTTAATTACTTTACATCCCACCACAGGCGAGCATGCCAATCGTAGGCACCACGTGTTGCTATCACGCGGTTGACAGCTGCATCATATTCGTCGATGTTGTAGGTCTCTTCCTTGAGCGGATAGCACAGACGAACAGGGATCTGCTTACCATCAATCAGCGGATTCACTTTCGGAGTCGGATCATCCAGTTTCGGAAGGTCGCTGCGACGTACGTTTGCCCAAGCTTCAGCGGGGTTATGGAAATGAAGGATCCATGCTTGGGTATTGATTTGACTCAACTGCTGTGCCATCGAAGCGCCCCATGTGATACCCGGCTTGGCAATATAGGTCGCATACTCACCATCGGTGATGCGTGTACAATCGTAGTTGTCGGACAGCAGATCCATCGCGGCACGAATACCTCGCTCGTAATAATCTTTAGAAGCATCCGATGTCCAACCGTTCACACCAGCTTCGGCACGCAGGAAGCATACTTCGGCATAGGTCATCAGCACGCCTGGATTCTCTGAACGGAGGAAGTTTTCTGCCAGCTTGGGCTTGAGCCAACGAGGATTTTCTGAGGGGTTGAAGCCCGGATGGAGCTGCTGCACTTTTGCAACCATATTCGCCAGTTCACTACCATCGATATTCGAATAAGTAGGCCACTCATCCCACGAGAAATCACCCGGGTCATTCGTATAGATGATTGTGGCATCCGAATTGGCTTTCTGTGTAGCAATTACCGAATCCGTCACATCAATACGACCTTCTCCGGTGGAGATAGTCATGTAGTCATCAATATAGAATCGGCACAGACGCGTGGTACGCGGGTCGTCGTTGTTATACAACTGTTTCCAGAACGTGCTGCAAATATACGTCGGGTTGTTCGCCGGATCGTTGCCGTAGAAGTATTTCGACAAAGCATTGCCACGGAAGTCCTTGAATGACTCTTGCCCGAAGCTATAGCGTACTTTCAGATGCTCTACACAAGCATTATCCGCTGTGCTGCTCATCACACCGGCCTCAAGTGCTTCCTTGAACCATTGCTGAGCCGAATCCTGCATCACCTCCGAGACACGCATGGCGTAACGCAGACGAAGCGAGTTGGCAAACGTTTTCCACTTGGCTGTGTTCCCTTGGAAGATAGGATCGCTGTGGATTGGTTCCGCAGAGTCGTCAAACATCGTCACGGCTTGTTTGAGCTCTTTGATGAAGAGAGGATAGAGGTCTTTCTGCTCATCGTATTTGGGCTTTGAGTTGCCATTGATATATGCCAGTCCGGCCTCGGTATAAGGTATATCGCCATAGAAATCCGTCAGCAAACCGCCTACATATACACGAAATATACGCATTGCCGCATTGATGTTGACTTGCTTAGGATTATTAGCCGTGTGGTAGATACCATCTGTCAGGTTGCGCAGAGCACCCGGATAGAGGTTGTTCCACGGACGTCCCATCTCCTGGTCATCCACACGATGCTGACCGCCGTAGTTCGTCGTATTCCAGCAGCCCATGAGATGTTGCGTGAATGCGTAGGTGTACAGACGATAGACATCTACGTAGTTCATGTCGCCGTATAACTCCAACGCAGCATAACTAAGCTGCATGGAGGGGTCTATAGAGTCCGACTTGGTGTAGTCGGTGTTAATCTCCTCGTAAATCTTGTCGGAGCAAGAAACGAGTACAGCTGCCAAAGCGAGCAGGATAAAAAGTTTCTTTTTCTTAGCCACAAGGGCACGATTAATTACATTTTTCATA
>Ga0310690_10010212_pt1 | contig 11695 bp, 18 predicted proteins | sample AusTroGonzalo_MG_2_FD_207661 | JGI IMG/M metagenome (GOLD analysis project Ga0310690, IMG submission 207661) | Bovine rumen microbial communities from tropical cattle in Woodstock, Queensland, Australia - Gonzalo_04 (v2) (version 2) | ecosystem: Host-associated > Mammals > Digestive system >...
AATTGCTGATATCGTATGGACTTTCGTTGAGTTTATTATCTCTAATTCTCAATGCTTTCTTTTGTTCATCTGTAAGTCATTTGAGAATTACACAATCAGCTTGTTTCTCTCACATATACTTCAAGGCTTCAAATCTTCAATGCCCAATCAGAATTACAAAATTTTCATCTACTACAATAGGTTGTATGAAACCAACATCTTTTATGCTTTCAGCAATCTTTTTTATTTGGTCTTCACTGTGTCTTTTGATATTTTTTTCATAAGGCACGATTTTTGTTAAATCAATTTTCTCTACTTTCATTGGTTATTTCATTAAACATATAAAACAAAAGGCTGTTCCCAACTTGACATTTCATTTGAGAATGCTCAATATTTAGCAGTATTCTTGTATATTGGCTGTCTCAAATTCAGATATTCAATTATTCAAGTTGGAGTAAGGTCAAAATTATCGTTGATAAGTTCAACAATATCATCTTCTGGAATTGAATTTGTCCCAAAGCAATCAATATAAACTCACACTGGTTCAGCAACTCAAATGGAATAAGCAAGCTGAACTTCACACCTTGTAGCAAGTTGGCTCTTGATAACACATTTTGCTATCAGTCTTGCCATAAGTGCTCAACTTCTATCTACTTTTGTTGGGTCTTTTCCACTGAATGCTCATCATCAGTGTCTTCACCAACCACCGTATGTGTCTGCTATTATCTTTCTACCAGTCAAACCAGTATCTCACGCTGGTCATCAAATCTCAAAACTTCAAGTTGGGTTGATAAATATGTGGCAATCTGGTGATAAATATTCTCAAAGCACTGGTGTTATCACCTTTTCCATTATATCAGCTTTCAAAGTCTTTTGGTCAATTCACTTCTTGTGTTGAGTTGAAACAACAACTGTTGTAATTTCTTGGTAAGATATTTCTCAGTCTTCATCTCTTTCACAATCTACTGTGACTTGACACTTTCAGTCTGGTAAAATGTAGTCAATAACACCACTTTCTCTGACTTCTTCAAGCTTTCTAATCAGCTTGTCTGAATAATATTTTGATAGTGGCATATAATTGTCTGTTTCGTTTGTGGCATATCAAAACATCATTCATTGGTCACCAGCTCATCACACATCTACTCATTGAGAAATGTCTGGCGATTGTGTGTGTATCAACACTTCAATCTTACAGGTATTTCCATTGAAATACTTTTCATCACTGTCATACCCAATCTCAACAATAGCTTTTCTTGCGACTTGTTCGTAATCAACAACAGCTCTTGTGGTAATTTCACCAGCAATCACCAGCTTGTTTGTTGTTATCAAACATTCACAAGCTACTCTTGACAATTCATCTTGTTTAAGACATTCATCAAGAATGCTATCACTGATAACATCACAGATTTTGTCTGGGTGTCAGTAAGTAACACTTTCACTTGTAAATAACATTATATTTTTGGAAAAAATAAAAACTTATTTGGTATCACCAAACTTTTCTTGTTTCAAAAGATTTAATTTCACTTCATACAATCTGGTCTTGTCTTCTATTTCCCAAGTTGGAATTTTATATGGTGCTTTGTCGTTTATCATCTCATCAACTTTCTCAACACCATACTTTCTCTGCATAAATCTTGTGTATATAATGTAATTCCCATTCAGAGCAACATTACACCTATAACACCCAGCATAGCAGTTCTGTTCTGACCACCTATATTTCAATACTCATCTTGGAATGAAGTGCATATTTTGAGCTTTTTTCAGTGGTATTACTGCTCAACACAATGGACAATGAATATTCCCATTCTTATCACAATCTCTGTATCTGATATATTCAGAAAATACTGCATCAAACTTGAGAATTGCTTTTTGTCTTTCAGTTTTTGCCATAAATAAAAAGTTTCAGTGAGTAAAAGTTCACTGAAACAGCTGTTATCATTGTAATCTTTCTGTTGCTAAAATCTTTTTATTGAAAAAAAGGACAATTGCAAGTCCTTTTTCTCTGTTTCCAACAATTATTTGTTTGATAGCTCATCTAATATGTCTGACACTTTCAGATATCTCACTGAATATCACCTTTTTGTCTTCTTTTTTGCTGTGGTATTCTCAAACTTTACTGGTATATACTTTTTCCTATTCCTTGATACTGTGTGGTAGTCTATTCACTCTTCACGTGCTATCTCAATTGCTTTGTATGTTGGTAGTTCATTCTTGTCTTTCATTGCTTTTTTTATGTCATAAAAGTAAAATCAATATACTCATTCCAAAGCTCTTGTCAATCTAAAAACACAACATTATTCCCATAGCTCAATCACAGTATTCGTATGTGTCATTATCCACGTGGTGCCAGTAAGTTTCAGCATCTTCACTCTCATCTATGATATATCAATTCGTGAACATATTTGACACATAATAGTTGGGTGTTTCATCACTATCAACTCAAACTTCTGTTCCCAAGTGCCACAAATAATCTGTGTAGAATTGGTGAAGATTTCCATAGCTGTCTTTTCGTTTGTAGTTTCATTCCCAATCTCTACTGTTCAATTCAGAAACAAGTGCTTCTGCCACAAAATCTCAGCTAATTATTGACATCTTCTTGTGTGTTATCAAATAAAGTTTGCTCTGGTGTTTCTTTAATCAGCTCTTGCTCACCATAAATTCCAACTTCATAATCACCAAATTCAGACTTTTTCTTGTATTTCACAGCAATATATCAATCTGGTCAAATCTTTTCTTTTCAATTCTCAATCTCACTATCACAATGAACAGTGATTTTACATCTTCATCATTCAGTTAGATACACGTTATACACATATTCAGCATCCATATGCCAATACGGTGTAAATTCCCATTCAAGTCAGTCATCTCACTTTCCCATTTCTTTTCAAACTTTCTGAATACAGTGCAGAACATCATAACTTGAATGATAATCAGCAAATCATTCCACTAATGCTTGTCCAAGTCATCAATCTATGTATCAGTCAGAATGATTATACAACTTAAACCCAGTTGTCTTGTTGAATTTCCCATTTAATCACATTTTTTTAATGTGTATTACAGCTCTTGTGCTCATATTTTATGTCTATAATGAAATAAAAATCAAAATCTGAAACATCTTTTCTCTGAAATGAACTCTTGCTCATTTCTCAACCACTGCATTCCAAAACCAAGATTTTGGTAATGGAATGAACAGTGATTTATTGCCATTTTTTCTAACAATAATATTTATCAAATTCATATTCTGAATAAAATTCCAGATAGTATTCTGCGAAGTCTTGAAATGACATCTTTCCACGATAATCTCATCTCAAATAGATTTTCCAAAGCTCAACAAATTTCTCTTTGTTTATGAAGTGGTATTCTTTCTTGATTTCCCACAAAGTTTCAAACAATCTCACAAGTTCTTTTGTCCACATAATAACAGCAGTTATGAAATAAATGTTTAATCTATTGTTTGGAAGTAGTATTTTCACTCTTCTGTATCATAATTGAATTTTGAACAGTTGAAATCGTGCATTTTTTCCCAAATTGTCCCAAAGGTATTGTTATTATTCAAATCATCTGACAATTCTGGGTGTTCTCTATACAGCCAACCTTTCCAATTGATAAACATTTCCAACTCTGTTATGTATTTATACTTTTTCAAGAATGCTTTTTTGTCTTGTTTCCGCAAGTCTTTAAGCTCTTGGAACATTTCTTTTATGTTCTCACCATTGAGCTTGTAGAATAAATCTTCATTCTCTGGCATATAACCAGTCATACCACACATACCATAAAGGTAGTTCCTTTCAGCAAGGTAATTTCTCAAATTTTTCATTGTCTATAATGGGTAATTGAAATAAAAACTAAGCATTTATGAACATAAGTTCATAGTCTGGTTCTGGGTAATGTGTTCTGAAATAGTCTTTCAGTGCTTCACCCTTTCACCAATCTTGTCATCATCACTGAATGCACACATTCAAATACTTGTCTGTTCTGAACTTTCTCATACATTCAGTAGTCCCACCAAAATCAACAAATTCTGGGTAGTTGCTTCACCATTGAAGCCAAGCAAGTTTCACATCGTAATGGTAGATTTTGTGAAACTTTCATTGTGTAGTAGCAACCAATTTGATTGCTACCAACACTCTTTTACATTTTGTAATTGCCATTTCTTTTGTCTATAATGTATATAAAAATTTAATACCAAGCTAAATCTTTGATTTTATCAATTCTTTCACGCATATATTGAATTTTTGCTGTGTAATACACAATATCTTCAATAAGAAGTTTTATGTCATTCTCATCAAATTCTTTGTAATTTCTCTCAACTACTTGTTCGTGTGTGTATCAATCTCTCAAATCTTTTCTAATTGCTTGTAGTTTTGTGTTGTAGTCCCTTATTTGTTTTAATTCTTGTGCTGTCTTTCTCATTTTATTGTGGAATTAACAAACTAAAAATCATCATCTTCATCTTCACCGTATCTGTCCCAAGTAGTTTCACCGTGCTTGAAGTATCATTGTTCTGTGTAAATACTTCAAACTTTTTGAGTGTCCTTGTAATCATCAATCACTTCAAGTGCTTTGATAATGATACATTTCAACACATTTTCGTAGTCTTTATCTGTGACAGAATACATATCAACACACTTTGGAATAGCAAAGCAGTTGTTGTTAATCCAATTGGCATAGCTGGACATATCATTCCAACCCATTTCACCAATATACCTGTCTCAATCATTCCAAAACTTGTATCAAAGTTTTGAGATAGCAATACATAGCTGTTGAGCTTTTGTGTTTCATTCACCTTGCTCAATGAAATAGTCTTTTGCTTCACAATAAGTGTCAAAGACTTTCTCCAACTTATCAAGACTTACATCTTCCAAGTTGATTGACATTTTAATGTCAGTGTAGTTTTTTGTGTCCATAATGTTGTTTCGTAAAGAAATAAATGTTTTTCGTGTGGTGAGTCCAATACACTCACAAACACGCTATTATTATAGTCCATTTTTATAAAAAATCAACTGATTTTACGGAAAAAAAGTAAAAAGCAACCCTTTTTCATCAGTTTGACTTGCTTCTAACACAGCAAAAAAAATCGCAACTTTTTTTCAAAAAAAGTGCCTTCACAAGCACTTTCTCTTGTCCATAACATATCATACTTGATTTACTTGTTCTGAACATATTTTCTGAATTACTGTGTTAAAAGTTGGAGAATGGGTGGGTTGCACACCAAAGCAGTTGATACTTCCACTGTTTTTTATCATCTTTGTTGCGAATAAAGATAATGAGTGTTTTTATTTCTTTACTATTTACACATTCTCAACTGAGCATTCTCCATATTGTTGGGTAGCTTTCACCACCCAACTGTTGTCTTATTTGTGCTTTTTGCTGTTTTCGTTTATACAGCTTTTACACCACCAATGGTATCAGTCTGGACTTCTTGTGGCTTTCCAATATTCACTCAATGGCTTTCTTTTTCAGCATTTTGAACAGACTTTTCAACCATTCAATCAAATAAAGCAAGTATTACAAACATCTTTCTTTTTCTTGAATTGGTCTTTGGTTTTCCATTGTCAGCAAACTCCACATAATTCCAAGCCAAATGCCTTTTCTAATGGAGTTGATTTAATTCACAAGTCTTGTTTAGTTCAAGCATTTTCCTTGTTCTTGAATAATTGTTGTGGTTTCACATCTTTTTTCGTGTGAACACAATCAACTCACATTCTTTTGAGCTTTTCAACAGCACTTTTCAAATCTTTTTCAAGTGCAATAAGCTCTTTGTTCTTTTCAATTGTTGAAGTCAATTTTCTCTGTAAGCTCTTGATTGTCTTTTGTGCTTCAACAAGCTCTTGTCCAAGTGCATTGTATTTTTCTGCCCATACTTCACACCTACCATTGAGTGTAAGTATTGTTTCTTTTTGTGCTTCAAATTTCTTTTCAAGCACGTTGTAGCTTTTGACATTCAATTTCAATTCTGTCAAAGCAGTTTGGAGCAAATTCTGTTGCTCTTCAAATTTTTTTCTTCTAATCCACATCGCAATGTAATAAATGAAAATAAAATTAGATATGATATATACTATATCACAAGTCATATACGACATTTCCCAAAAACAAAGTTGGTATTTCAATTCTTTCTCCATTCTCACCAATCAAATTGACATCTACTTTTCTTTTTTCACCAAACTCTGTGGAATATTCAATGTATTCAAATTTTGCTTTCTTTTTGTTTTTGGTTCTGTTCCCAAACTCATCATAATAAATATGAACCACTTCTTTCATAGTGTTGGTATTAACAAATAAATTATCTTCTTATCTTGAATTCACTTGGGTTGATTGTTCAATAAATGTTGCTCAAACAAGCAACCATATTCTTTTCCCAATGGTCTTCACTGGTTGCATATCTTTTCCCATTATCATTCTGTTCTTTACAGCTACCAGCATTTGAAAGACAACCAAGTGTCTGTTTCTTTCACAAGTATTTGTTCGTGAGTGTTTTCGCAATTCATTCAAGTCCTGTTTCCATTAAAGCAAATGTTGGTCTGTCACCACGGTCATTGCTTCCAACACTTCAAATGTTTTTTCATCAAGCTCAATTGTGTCATCAACTGGTTTCTGCCACAGTGATACACAATACAACTCATTCTCTTATTCAATAATGATTTTCCACTTGCCAAATTTGGCTTGCAGACAATCAATATGCTTCTGCCATTTCCTTAAATCTGGTATGACTATCAGTTCAAGCAACTTCTGGCATTATCTGGTGGTCTCAACTCACAGCTCACGGTGTTCGTTCTTGCTGTGTTTCAACCAAATTACTTTCCAAGACTTGTTGTCATTCTCAATCTGTCATCTTTTCAAAATAAAAGTCTGACAACTGTTCAATCTCTGCTTCCAAGTTCTTAATTTGCTCATCATACTCTGAACATAACACAGCTTTTCCCATAAAATTTTCCACACTTTCTTTATACGATAGTGAATTATAGCAACTTTCTTTCTGCTTCATCACTTCGTTCAATTCATAATGGAGTGTTGATATTTTTCTGCTGTCTTCATCAGCTTTACTCTTGCTTGTGATAAACAAAAGTCCAAATCAAATCACAATAAATGCGATAAGAATGTATAAAAGTTCTTGTTTTATTAGTTGTTTCATTTGTTTTGTTTAGAATGTAAAGATACAAGATAATTGATTTGTTGACACAATGTTTTGTTGGTGTGCTTGTAGTTCTCAATCACAATTTTAGCTCATTCCAGCTGTTGTTTTAAGCTCTCAATCTTTTTCTCTTGTTCAGAACAGATTTTTTCAAGCCTATTGCATTTAGCAATCACCATTTTTTCACTGTCAGAAATGTGTTTCATTTTGTGTTTGTTATTATGAAATAAATTACATAGCTGAAACTCACCCAAAATCTTTGTCCAAATCAAGCTTTTTCTTAACAAGGTTGATATATTCCACAACACTATCAGACTTTGACTTCAATAAGTTTGCTGTGTTTGATAACACAATTAAGTCCAAGTCTTTTTGGAAAAATTCTTGATTTATTACAGCATCAGCTGTTTTGTCTGTGTGAATTTTCTTTCAAAGCTCATCAACTTCTGTTTTCAACTCAATCATTTTCAATCACTTGTCCCTATCATTCACAAGTTTTGTTTCTAAATATTCACTTCTCATCTCAATCTGCATTGCTAACAACTTTTCTTTCAAGTCAAGCCACTCATATAAATCTTCAAGTGTTAAAAGTTCCAATCACTTCTGTTTTAATGTTTCGTGTTTTTCAAGAAGTGTGTTAAAGTCATAAGTTTTCATTGTCTATAATGATAATACAAATAAAAAGTCCCACCAACCCACCAACTTTCACATATTTTTATGAATTTTTATACAATTCTGCCCAAACATCTGCGATTTTTCACTTCATTTCGTTTGAAATTCTGTATTTTGTCAGTATTTGTGTAATAAGTTTGTCTGAATGGTCATACTTATTCACAAATTCAACATCGTTTTTGAGTGCTTCAAGCTGTTCCTTGTTAAATCGTGGCTTTTCTTCACTCTGTTCAGCTTTGCTTTCTTTTTTCTCTTGTTTCTCATTCACCTTTGATTGCTGACAGTCCAAATCTAAATTGTTGTCCACAATTCAGAACAGACTTTGCTTCAAATATCTTTCGGTATAAGTCAAGCAACCACCAATTTGTTGTGCCATATTGGTTCATTTAATTTCTGGAATACAAGTTGCTCATTCAATTTCTATGCTCTCACCACTTTCTTTATCAACAACTTTCAATATTCCATATTCTCAATACTCATTTCTTTTGAGTGAGAATAATGTCACTAAACCATTGTCATCACAAGCCTTTTGAACAAGTATTGCCACTTGTTCTGGTGTGAAGTAGTTATATCAATATCACTTTCACAACTTTTCCATTTTAGTCTGTGAAATTTGTTGTTTGGCTGTTGCCAATTTTGAATATATTGTAGTCATCAGTATATTATGCTATAAATATAAAATCATCTCTTTTAATTTCAGTCTTTTCTCATTTTGAGTTGGTATGATAATACTTATCGTTGTCTTTATAAATCATACACACAAGACCTTTGTAAATAACAAGTAATTGTTTCATTTTTTGTTTTTGTTAATGAGATAAATCAATACTTTCCACAATTTCATTAAGCATTTGCTCTTTTGTCCTTTGAAATGCTTGTCTTTTTTGCTCTTCACGTTCAAAGTCTTTTCTGACTTCAACCTTTTGCTGTGGAGTGAGCAAGTAAATGAACTCTGAAAAGTTCTTTAATCACATAGCTCTTAGGTAAGCTACAAACCTTTTTTGTTTGTCCATTGTCCATAATGGGTAAAGAAATAAAATTATTTGGAAGTCAATCTTTCCAAGATTGATTTCACGACATTTGGTGTGGTAGTAAATCACTTTTCATCTCTCAACTTGATTTCCCTTTTCAACTTTTCTCTCAAAGCTGTGTCCGTAATGTTCAATATGATATTTTCAATTTCATCAACATTCTTTTTGTATGCTTTCTTGATATTGCTTGTTTTAATCACAACTTCTCAAATATTTATGAATGTCATCGTATTCAACATTTCGTTTATCTGTTGAATTGTGGTATCTACTGGGTAGATTTCTCAATCAAATGTTTCAATATAGCACATTTCCTTGTAGATTTTCATTGCTGTTTCTGTCATCTTTGCTTAAATAGTAGGTAAATATCAGATTTTATTTTGTTGCTTTTGTTGAACACTCTTGTTTCTTGTTTGAGTGTAGATTTCCACATAATTCAAGTAGATAGACTTGGGTCAAGCACATATTCCTTTCCAATACTTTATCATTTCACTGGCAAGCATAATGTTTTTGGCAAATTCAATTCTTGACATCTTGATTTTGGCACAAAACTCTCAATATGCTTTGGCAGTTGCTATGTGTTTTGCATACACCCAATGTTCAGAATTGTCGTATGGTATTCCCATTTCTTCACATTGCTTCATAATTTCATCAATCACTTCTACAATCTCTTTGTGTTTTTCATCATTCATCTTTCTAACTTTCAATGTTTTCGTTGTGGATTTCTTTTCTCAGTCTTCCACAGATCCAAATGTGGAAAGTTGGAGAAACAACAATTTCAATGTAATATCAGTTGTTTCTGGAACAGTGTTATCACACAACCACTGTTTTACTCACATTAAATATTCTCATTGTAAGTCTTTGGGTAGTTCTTTTGCGACTTTCCAATGTTGTTCTCCAATTTCGCACATTGTCTATACACATACAAGATATAAAACCACTTGGCTGTCAGCTGTTTCATCTATCAGCAACAGAAAGATAAACAAAAAAAGCCAAAGTGTTCTAATCACTTTGACTTCAATTATGTCTGTTATGAATTTGCTTTTCTCTGGGAGTGGTGGGGTTTGAACCCACGACCTTTTTGGTTAGACACCCATTGATTTATCAATTCGCAACAACACTTTTTCAATCAAAGTGACATTGTTTCCAATCAGACACACACTGATTTTTAACAACACATTAAGTATAATTTTTTTTTCTAAAAAATCAAATTTTTTGTGTGATTTTTTTTCGTGAGTTCATAACAAGCCAAACTTTGAATTTTTCTCACCAAAATTTTTCTTTTTTTGATTTTGAAAAAACTTTTTTTATGGAAAATGAGAATTATATGTTATCATCACATAAAACTCTTGCTGATTTTTTTCAAAATAAAATATTGTTTGTTCGTTCCACAACAAACTCTGTCCAAATTTTTTCTTTTTTCTTTTTTTTATTTTCTTTTTTCTTTTATCTGTAATAAACAAATATATTATATATATATTATATATAAATAAGTAATTTTTATCAGTAGTTTTGTCAGTTGTCTTGCTGAAAAACTCTTCATACCATATAAAATCAACTTTTATTCTGATTTATCAGTTGAATTTGAAAAGTTTTTCAGGAATGTAACACAGATTTCTTTGAATTTCAAAATCACAGTTCAAAAGCCAAATCAACTTTTTTTCCAAATAATCAGTTCATATTGTATAACTTTCCAATTACAAACTGTTATTTATTGTTTTTTACACTTTTTTCTTGGAAAAAAAGAAAAACCAACAAAAGAAAAAAAGAGTTTTACAAGGCTTGACCAAAGATTTTACAGCATTTGTCTTTCAATTGCTTGTCCCTTATGTGTGTATATATCTCTGTCGTTGAAATGTCTGAATGTCCCAAAAATTCTTGAACTTCACGCAAATTCGCACCATTATCTAACATATAAGTTGCACTTGTATGTCTCAAAGTATGTGCTGAAAAGCTCTTTTTTCACAATCAGTAATTGTATTTTGACAAATTATAACACATCGTGCCTTTGGAAATTCTGTTTCCAAAAGTTTTCCATTCGTGAGAAATGAAAGCATAGTTGTCCTTGTTGTGTCTTTTCCCAACTTTTCATATTCGTGGTATTGGTTTTTTCTGTGTTTTCAAGTATTCTTTCAGAACACCTTTACATTTTTTTGTAAAGTAAATTCTTCTTGATTTGTGTCACTTTCACATAATTACACACTCTCAATTCTCAATATCATCGTTTTTTACTTGTAATAATTCAGATAATCTGGCTCAACTACAAAAAGCACAGTAGAAAAACAAAAGACTTCTGTAATAATTTATTTCGTATTTCTCTGTTTCTCTTATGTTTTTCAAGATTTTTTTCAGCTCATCAATCTCAAAAAAGTCCATATGTTCACTGTGTGTTTTTCAGAATTTCACCAAATTGAAGTTCATTCCAACATTATAACAAAGATTACAGTATTCAAGCAACTTTTTTACTGGTATTATCTTGTGATTTACTGTGCTATCACTCAAACACTTGTTCTTTCCATAATATCTGCTTGTTTTTGGAACAGATTTTGATTTTAAGAAAGACTTGTAATTTGAAATGGTAAATAGGTCAATTCACTCAACTGTATCCACAGAATTTTTTTTACAATATGTAATGAACAGCAATAACTCTTTGAAATAATCACGTTTTGTTTCTTCATTCAGTGAGATATTTCAAAAATATGTCATTGCTTCATAAACAAGATTTTTCGTGAGTATCATTTTTTACAACAAAAAAAAACTAAAAGCAAGTCTGAAACAGCCATTTCTTTCTGTTGCTTTCAATATCATATATATTTTTTTGAAAAAGTCAATCTTTCAAAGTTTGACTTGATATGAACAACAATTTCTTTAATATTGAACTGTCCAATTC
>Ga0310690_10010214_pt1 | contig 11692 bp, 10 predicted proteins | sample AusTroGonzalo_MG_2_FD_207661 | JGI IMG/M metagenome (GOLD analysis project Ga0310690, IMG submission 207661) | Bovine rumen microbial communities from tropical cattle in Woodstock, Queensland, Australia - Gonzalo_04 (v2) (version 2) | ecosystem: Host-associated > Mammals > Digestive system >...
TTTTGTGCAAATTATTTTCATGAAATTGCACCAAAGAATTTACCGATATACACGTTGCCGTATCCTGTGTATGTTGATTTGTCCAGATTAGATTCTGTAAAATCTGTTCGTGAAAAATATAAAATTAAGACGAAAGATTTTGTATTCTTTTTTAATTTTTCATATTCGTCTTCGTATTTCAGAAAGAATCCCGAAGGAACATTAAATGCATTCATCAAGGCTTTCCCAAAGCATGAAAAAAATATCAAATTAGTAATAAAAACAACTGGTTCTTCTTTTGCGCCAGACAAAGTAAAACGTTTATACGATAAAATCCAAGAATTAAATTTAACAGATAACGTTGTTGTAATTGATGCTGATTTAACTGATTATGAAACATATTCTTTGATTAATTGTTGTGATGTTTATGTATCGCTTCATCGTGGCGAAGGATTAGGGCTTGGCATGATGGAAGCGATGTATATAGGAAAACCAGTAATTGCAACAAATTATGGTGGAAATACAGATTTTACAAAAGAAGATACTGCGCTTTTGGTTGATTACAAGATGGTGAAACCAAAAGAAATTGATTTAGATGCTTATAAATACGTAGAAAAATGGCCAGAACCAAATATTGAAACAGCTGCGCATCATATGCTGAATTTGTATAAAAATGCGAAATTGCGTAAATCTGTTGGTGATTCCGGTCAAACATTTATAAAAGCACATTTTAATAAACAGAATTTTAATAATGCAATCAAGGAGTTGTTATCGTGAAAACTTATTATATTGTATCTGGTGGTTTTGATCCAATCCACGAAGGACATATTGAAATGATACGTGCATCACATGCGGCATCTGATGGGGTTATCGTTCTGGCGAATTCTGATGAATGGTTATGCCGTAAAAAAGGTAAAAACTTTTATTCAATGAAGACACGTCGTGCAATATTGGAAAATATCAAAGGTGTAATTGATGTATTAGAATTTGATGATTCTGATAATAGCGCAAGTGATGGAATCAGAAAAGCACGTCAAAAATATCCAGATGCACATTTGGTTTTTGCAAATGGTGGCGACAGAACAAAAAATAACATTCCAGAAATCCCAACAGCCAAAGAATGCAACGTTGACATCGTTTTTGGTGTAGGTGGTGAAAACAAGGCAAATTCTTCGTCTTGGATTTTAAACAATTGGAATAATGACGATAAGAAAACAAAATAATAACAAAAGGACAAAAAATGACTAAAAAAGTTGCGCTAATCACAGGTATCACAGGACAAGATGGTTCTTATTTGGCAGAATTGTTGTTAGACAAAGGATATGATGTACACGGTATCATTCGTCGTGCATCTGTACCAAATACTCAAAGAATTGATCATATTATTGATAAATTACATTTGCATTACAGTGATATGACAGATTCAACCAGTTTGAATAATTTAATACGTGAATTGCAACCAGACGAAGTTTATAATTTGGCTGCACAAAGCCATGTTAAAATTTCTTGGGATTGCCCGGAATTTACCGCTGAAAGTGATGCGATTGGTGTTTTAAGATTATTGGAAGCGATTCATACAAATGGATTGGCACAAAAAACACGTTTTTATCAAGCTTCGACTTCTGAATTGTTCGGTTTAATTCAAGAACCTATTCAATCAGAAAAAACACCTTTTTATCCACGTTCACCGTATGGTGTTGCAAAATTATATGGATATTGGATTACTGTAAATTATCGTGAATCTTATAACATGTTTGCTTGCAATGGAATTTTATTTAACCACGAAAGTCCGCGTCGTGGTGACAATTTTGTGACACGTAAAATTACACTGGCAGCAGCTAGAATTAAACAAGGATTACAAGATCATTTGGAATTAGGTAATTTGGATTCTAAACGTGATTGGGGACATGCGAAAGATTATGTCGAAGGTATGTGGCGCATTTTACAGGCTGATAAACCAGAAGATTTTGTGTTAGCTACTGGAACAACAACAACAATTCGTGATTTTGTAAACATGGCATTCAAAGAAACTGGTGTTGAATTAGAATGGACAGGTAAAGGTGTTGATGAAAAAGGAATCGATAAAGCTACAGGCAAAGTATTGGTTTCTGTGAATCCAGAATTTTTCCGTCCTGCTGAAGTTGATTTGTTATTAGGTGATTCAACAAAAGCACGTACAAAATTAGGATGGATGCCAAAATATGATTTGGCCGCATTAGCCAAAGAAATGGTTGCAGAAGATTTAAAATTAGCCAAAACAGAAAAATTATTAAAAGAAAGTTTATAAAAAGGTATAACATGAAAAAATATCTTGTTACTGGGGTTAATGGATTTGTAGGAAAATATTTTGTTGATTATGTTTTGTCTGTTGAATCTGATGCTGAAATTATGGGATTGGGTTTAGAAGAAAAAACAAAAGTTGAAAATATAAAATATAAATCTGTAAACCTGTGTGATGGTGAACAAGTTTATAATATCATTGAAGAATACAGGCCAGATTACATTATTCATCTGGCCGCAGTTTCTTCTGTTTCTAAATCATGGGAAGATCCTGTTGGGTGTTTCTTGAATAATAATGCGACGTTTTTGAATTTAGCTGAAGCAGTAAGAAAATTGGGATTAAAAACAAGAATCTTATCTGTTGGTTCATCTGAAGAATATGGAATATATAATCAACCAATGAAAGAAAGTTTCATTTTACATCCAAAAAGTCCATATTCGGTTGCACGTTTATCTCAAGAATATATGTCAAAATTATATGTAGATAATTTTGATGCAGATGTTGTTATGACAAGATCTTTTAATCATATTGGTCCCCGTCAAAGTACGCGTTTTGTTATTCCATCTTTTATTGAACAACTGGTAAATATTGCGAATGGTAAAATTGAAAACAAAATGATGGTTGGAAATATTGATGTGATTCGTGATTTTACAGATGTTCGTGATGTCGTTGATGCGTATTATCGTATAATTAAAAATGCTCCAAACCGCAGTGTTTATAACGTATGCAGTGGACATGGTATAAAATTACGCGATATTATTGATGAAACAGCAAAAACATTAGGAATAAAACCAAATATTGTTGTCGACAAGACACGTTTGCGTGCAAATGAGATTCCATCTGTTATTGGTGATAATTCAAAATTAAAAAATGAATTGGGTTGGAAACCAAAATATACTTTGAAACAGACAATATCAGACATGATTAAAGATATCCAAGACAAAGGTAGATAGTTATGAAAAAAACAATAATGTATGATGCGACTGTTTTGATTAATGCAATGGAAAAAGGTGCTGGACGTACAGGAATTTTCTGGACAGCATATAATGTTGCACGTATGTTGATTGCAAACAAAAATGTTAATTTAATATTTTATATTGAATCCGGTCAGGTTGACAGATTAAAAACTGCAATAGAAAAATGTATGCCAGAATTCAAAAATGTAAAAATATATATACCAACAAACAGAACTTGTTTGGACAGAATGATCGATTTTTTTAGTTTGCAAAAACAGAACGCAAAACAAAACGGTAAAAAAATACTGGCGAATTTATTTCATATAGTCGGTCTGTTATCAAAAATTATATTTTTTATTCCGCGAAAATTATTAAAATTAAAAAAGAACAGATTAAACACAGATGTATTTTTTTCACCTATATTCAAAGTACCAGATATTGTTACAAAAAAAAGCGAAATAAAAAATTATACAATACTTTACGATACTATTCCGTTTATATTTCCTGAATATTATAAACAAAACGGTGATTTGAATAAATATTGGTTAAGTATTTTATCCAGGTTCATGGCGAAAAATAATAAAGATAAATATTTTGCAATATCAGAATCAACAAAATATGATTTTTTAAAATTGATTCCGTCGTTAAATCCAGAGCAAATAATCGTTACACCACTTGCCTGTTCTGATAATTTTTATCCGTGTGATAAGAAACAGACACTTGCTGCATTGAAAAAATATAATTTACCTACAAACAAAAAATATGTTTTTAGTTTGTGTTCGTTAGAACCACGCAAGAACCTTATTCGTGCTGTAAAAACCTTTATTGAATTTATTAAAAAGAATAAAATTGATGATATGGTGTTTATCATGGGTGGTGGACAATGGGATTCTTTTATAGGAAAACTTGAATCTGAAATCAAAGATTTAGGTAAATATAGAAATAAAATCATTCGTGCTGGATATATTGACGATGAAGATTTGGCACCACTATATTCTGGTGCGCAATGGTTCGTTTATACTTCTCAATACGAAGGTTTTGGTTTACCCCCATTGGAAGCAATGCAATGTGGAACACCTGTTATAACATCAAATAATTCATCTTTACCTGAAGTTGTTGGTGATGCTGGGATAATGATTGATTGGGATAATGATGAACAACATATTGCTGCATATGAAAAATATTATTTTGATGAAAAATATCGCACAAAAATGGCACGTGCAGGTTTAAAGCGCGCAAAAGATTTTTCATGGAAAAAAACGGTGGATTTAATGTTGAAAGAGATTTTATAAAAAAAGGAGTAAGTAAAATGATACCTGTTTATCAACCATTATTGGCAGGAAATGAAAAAAAATATGTAGACGAATGTATGGATACATCTTGGATTTCGTCCAAAGGTCGTTTTGTAACTGATTTTGAAAACAGTGTTGCAAAATTTTTAGGTGTAAAACATGCAACCGCAACTTGTAATGGAACAGTGCCAATTCATTTGGCTATGTTAGCATTAGATATTAAACCTGGTGATGAAGTTCTTGTTCCAAGTTTTACATATATTGCCAGTGTTAATCCTATTGTGCTGGTTGGTGCAACACCTGTGTTTGTTGATTGTTTGAAAGATACTATGCAAATAGATCCAGATGACATAGAAAGAAAAATTACAGACAAAACACGTGCAATTGTTGTTGTTCATTTATATGGTCACCCTGCGGATATGGATAAAATATGCGATATCGCCAAGAAACATAATTTAAGAATTATCGAAGATTGTGCGGAAGCATTTGGTTCAAAATATCATGGAAAATGCTGTGGAACATTTGGTGATATTGCAACATTTTCTTTCTTTGGTAATAAAACCATTACCTGTGGCGAAGGCGGTATGGCTGTGACGAATAATGATGAATTGTTTGCCAGATTATATAAATTTAAAACCCAAGGTGTATCTTCAGTCAAAGAATATTGGCATGATATTATTGGATTTAATTATCGTATGACTAATATTGCGGCTGCGATTGGTTTGGCACAACTGGAACGCATAGATGAAATTTTTGCTAAAAAGCGCCAAATTGCAGATTGGTATTATGAAGAACTAAAAGATTTAATTGATAATAAAAAATTATCTATGTTGCGCGAAAATGGCGATGTTATTAGTTCTTATTGGATGGTGACATTATTCTGCAATACAGAAACTGACAGAAATGATTTGCGCGCGTTTATGAAAGAAGTAGGTATCGAAACTCGTCCAACATTTTATCCGGTTCACACAATGCCACCATATGAACATACGAATGCAAAATTACCTGTGACAGAAGATGTGGCTTTGCGCGGTATGAATGTTCCAAGTTATCCTGCATTAACACAGACTGATGTAAAATTTATTTGTTCCAAGATAAAGGAATATTATGCAAAATAAAATAATATACATCATTGGTTGTGGTGGCCATGCGCGTTCTGTGGCGGATGTTGTACTTGATAACAACCCGTCACAAACGATAGTTTTTGTTGATGAAAATGCGCGTGAAAATGAAACTATTTTTGGATTTCCTGTGGTGAAAGATTTACCAGAAAATGCAGAAAATATTTTCATAGCAATTGGCGATAATGCAAAACGACAAAAATTATCAGAAAACAAAAATTTGATAAATATAATTTCTAAACGCGCATACATCAGCCCCACGGCAGAAATTTCCGATGGAATTTTCATAGGTGATGGGGTACATATCGGGCCATTTGCAAAAATTGGTCGCGGCTGTATTATTAATAACAATGCAGTTATCGAACATGAATGTGAAATCGGTAAATTTGCACATGTGTCTGTAAATACAACAATTTGTGGCCGCGTCCATATCGGAAATAATGTTTTTATGGGCGCAGGAACCACCGTACGCGATTACATGAACATTTGTTCTGATGTGACGGTGGGTATTGGTGCCACAGTTGTAAAAAATATTATCAAACCAGGAATTTATATAGGTATTCCCGCTAAAAAACAAATATAAGGATTATATCAGTTAACGACATAAAATCTACAACAAAGGGCTTGGCTATGAAAAAAATCATTAAGAAAAAGGAAAAAGCGGAAAAAACAGTCTATACTGTACTGGGTATTCCTGTCTTAAAAAGGGTTCTTAAAAATGGACGAAAAAAATGTTATTTCTGTGGAATCTTGTATCATACAAAGAAAATAAATACGACACATATTACGAGTAATCCAGAATTACAAGAAGAATTGGTATTTCTTCGCAATCGTGTTAATGAATTAGAAAAACAGTTGGCAGATACAGAAAAATTTTTTATGCGTTTAGATAGTATCAAGATTTTGCAATCTAGAAAAAACATAAAATTTGGAGACAGAATATGAAGATATTGTTTGATATCAGGGTTGTACAATTTCAGGCTAAACGTGGAATTGGTCGATATGTTCAAAGTGTTTTAGAGGAATTGTTAAAAGATGAAGATATTAGAATATCTTTTTTGGTGACTTTGAAAGCAGAAATTCCAGATTTTATTAAACGTTGTTTAAAAAAGAATGATGTGTATGTATACGAAAATTTTGATAATTATGATATAAAAAAACAGTTTGATTTTTTCTTTAGTGGATGCCCTTTTATGATGGATCCATTAATTAGCAGCACCAGTAACATTAGTAGTATTACTGATACCGTCTTGCCACCAAATATTATTAAATATTGCGCTAAAAAAGTGGCCATTTTATATGATTTGATACCAATGGATTATGCTGGAGAGTTTCTGGCAGATTTTTCATCTCAAAAGATTTATTCTATTTATTTTGAAACTTTGAATAAATTTGATCATTTGTTTACAATTTCAATGTTTACAAAAGATGATGCAATGCGCTTTATAAAGCGGCCAGAAACAGATTTTACTCCTATATGGGGTGGTGCTAATAAAAGTTTTATGGTCAAAAATAGCAAATATATTCCATCAAAACGAAATAATAATATTGTTGATATTTCTGGCAATTCCATCAGCAAAGGTTATGTTAATTTGGCCAAGGCTTTTGCAAAGGCTTTATATGATCATGCAATACCAAATGACTCTAAATTATATTTAATTTGTGCTTGTAATGATATTTATATAAATAATGTACAACAAGCTGTTGCACAATATAAGGTTGAAGTTGGTAAACATATCATTATTACGAATTATATTCCAGATAATGAAGTTATCAAAATAGTTGGAAATGCACGAGCATTAGTACATCCTTCGTATATTGAGGGATTAGGGCTTCCTATCTTGGAAGCCTATGCAATGGGGACCCCTGCATTTGGTTCAAATTGTACTGCTGTTAAAGAATTTTTAATGCCGGAAGCTTCTTTTGATCCCAATTTGCATGACGGGCTCTATAATAAAATTGTTGAATTATATAATAATGATGATTTATGTTTATCTGCATATCAATATGGATTAAAATTATTAAAGAAATACAAATGGGAAAAAACAGCTATATTGATTTCACAAAAATTAAAAAAGCTTTGTGCACAAGATAGTATGAATAAGACGGCTATATTTTTGGCTGGTTCTGGTGCTATTGCAGAATACACAGTTAAAATACATAGTGAAAAACCAGAGCATTTTGATATTTTTGCAGATATAGAAAATTATCAACAGTGGGAATATTTGCGTTCTAAACATGTTAATGCAGAACATATTGTTTTTCCGTTGTCTGCATATCAAGACGCAGAAGCAACTATGAATTATACGAACAAGATTTTTGTTTTGGGCAATTCACAACACCATAAAAAAGTATTTGATTTGGCATGTAAAACAAAAGGAGAAGATAATCGTTGGTTGATTTTGCATGAAGCATTTGTATTTGGTTGCATGTTGGATAAGTTTGATTTTAATCTTGAAAAAGTCAAAGATTTTTTTATTCTTTGGTATCCGGAATTAGAAAAAGAATTAAGAGAATCACCGACAAATTTAGATTGTCTTGAAATGGTTTTATTAAAACATGGTTATTGTTGTATACGTCCGCTTATTCATATGACAGGAATAAGAAATATTATAGTTTATTCCAAGAAAGCGGAATTTTTAATTAGACAAGAACTAAACAGTAATGAACTTAAAGAAATAAAATTATTTTCTTTACCGTTGCCTTTTGAACCAATAAAAAGCAAGATAAAAAAGTCTTCCATAATTAAAAAGAAACCAAAATATTTAGTTGGAACCTTTGGTTTCCCTCACGACATGGTTAAAAGATCTGCTGATGTAATAAAAGCAGTTGAGATTTTGTCTGAAACAATGGATATTCAATTGATTATGGCTGGTAATGGGGTGATAAATTATAAAAACAGCGCAGGTAAAAATATAATTTTAGTAGAAGCGCCATCTGCCGAAGAATGGCAATCTCTTATGAATAGCATAGATCTAGGGATACAATTGCGTGAACATGGTCATGGTTTTTCAAGTGCTTGTGTTACGGAATTATTAGGGTTAGGAAAACAATGTCTTTTAACTGAAGGTATGGTCGATAAAAAATGGGGATGTTTATGTGATTTTATACCAGAAGATTTGTCTGTACAAGAAATTGCTGAAGCAATAAAAACAGCATTATTAAGTAAAAAGAAAGTAGATAATAGTTTGTATGCATATTATTCGTTTCATAATAATGCTGAAATTATTAATAATTTTATAATGGGTAAATAATATGAAAATAGCAATAGATCAGTCTTTTGAGGGCATTGGAAGTTTTTATAGAGAAGGGATATTTGTATATAATGGATTTTTGGTTGATGCCTTATTAACAAATAACAAAAATCTTGAAATTGATATATGGTGTATCAAAGAAAATATGGAAGAATTTAAAAGAGTTTATGCAGAATCTATAAAAAAATATCCTGATCGTATTAATTTTATAACTCAGGTATTGGTAAATCCAAAATGGTATCAAAGGAACTTTTTTAAATATGTGTGGTATGCAATAATACAAAATTTTTATGAATTGTTGTTTAAGGTAACAAGAAAGAGAAAAAGCTTATGCTTGTTAACAAAATATAAAGATAAAAAACATGCTTTGAGTGCACCGATTATTCGTCCTTTATCAAAAATGGTTTCAAAATCTGATGCAGATGTATCTTTTATCGATGTCGTTATTTTACAAGGGGCACATTTATTTAAAGGTCCTAAAGTTTTTATGTTACATGATTTATTTACTATCCCATTAGTTGACTTGTTTCGTGATTTGATACCTGATATTGATGAATTGAATCGAAAAGCTATTGACAATTTAAAACGGTACGCTGATGAGGGAGCATATTTTGTGACATCTAGTACATATATTCGTGATGAACAATTATTGAAGTATGTTTCAAATCTATCATATGATAAAACATCTGTAATTTCTTTTCCTCCAATGATAAAAAAATTTAATACAGATGAAGTTCTCACGGAAAAAAAATTCAGAAAAAAATTTAATATAGATTGTGCCTATATACCATATGCATCACAAAATCGCCCAAACAAAAATGTAATTTTATTATTAAAAGCATTAAAACGTTTGAAAGCTAATGGTGTTAAAATATCTGTTGTTACAACCGGCAATTTTCGCGGTTTGAAACGGTGTGCTAGTTATATAAAGAAAAATAAACTTGAAAATATGATTATCGAAATAGGGTCGGTTTCTGAAAACGATTTGTACGCATTATATAAATATGCATCTTTGGCTGTTATTCCAACTATTATCGAAGGTTTGGGTATGTCTGGTCAATGTCTGGAGGCACTTTCTTTTGGTACAATTCCAGTTATTCATGCAAAATCGTTGGGAATCAAAGAAAGTTTGGAATTGGTTGGACTTTCGATGGAATCAGCAGATTTAAACTGGGTTGATTTGAATGATGATAAGGGGTTAGCAGAAAAGATAGAAGAGGTATTAAAAAATCCAAACTCGCATATCGAAAAACAAAAGCATATTATCGACGCCTATACGAAACGAACCTGGGATGACGTCGCACACGATTATATGGATTTATTTGAAAAAATAATAAACAAGGAACATAAAAAATAAAAAACTGGGGCGATTGCCCCAGTTTTTATTATGCACCCATACCACATACATACCATCCACAAAGTAAAACACTTGCGACAGAATTATATTGACCAATATATATTTGTGTTGTATTTTTTGGTGCTGCTGCAATTGTAGATAGCGCACCATACATACTGGATTCACTTATTTGTTTACAAAATCCCGTTGCGGAATAATTATCATCTGCCATTGTAATTGGTAATGTGACTGTTGTGACAACACTGTTGTTTAAAGCTATTGATTTTTGACCTTGTTCAACCCATCCGCTTTTGTATTTACGATACCATGTGTAATTGTTTTCTGCGGTTGGGGTCTGTGATTCAACTACGTAATCATATCCTTTTAGTGTTGTGATATCACCTGTATTTGTTGTTACATCTGACCGCAGGGTTGATATGTCACCCAAATTCGTTATTTGTTGCGACAATTCTGCAATTCGTGTTAAAAGTGTAGTCGTTGATTCTTTGTTTGCTATCTCACTGTATTCAGAAAATAAACCATCGATTTCGTCTTTTCTGTCTTTGATGGCTTCCATTAAATAGTTAATATCTTGATTTAATACTGTTGGTTCCAGTTTAGTTGTTGGTTGATAATCTACAATCCGTGCCAGGGGTAAAAAACGTGCAATTGTGATATTATCTAATGAACTTGGTGCAACATCAAAAACAACTTTGCCGCCTGTATATGGAATGTCCGCATTTTGACCTGCTGAGGTTCCAACAATGCTGTATCCAGTTGCTGATGTGCCGTTTTTGGTCACAATGATGTTTGAATTTTCAAAATAGGGGAAATTAAAACTGAATTCCGTTGTTGAACCATTCCCCATATATGATACTTTTTGCATTAATTTTTCTCCTTTTGTTATAACAAAAAAAGCCCGTCTTTGTTTGCACAAAGCCGTGGCTAATAAAAAAAACAGCCGACAAGATTGTCCGCTGATATGAACAGTATTATATCATAAATTATGAAAAAAAACAATCGGTATTTTTGTTATTTATATATTGACAAATATATATTTTTGTATTATATTATAACTGATAAAGGAAAGACAATGGCTGTTAAACTAAAAAAATTAAATTTTCGTACAGTTGTTAAAAATGGCGCAGAAATGTGTGACTTGGTAGAATCCAATCGCACCAGATTGTCGCCATGGTTTTGGTGGACAGATGAAAAACTGACCCCGAACAAAATTCGCTTATACCTGTTTGTGATGCTGTATTTATTGGATACAAAACGCAAAGAAATTGCACACAAATTGAATCCATCAAAATTATATGATGAACAATTTATTATTTACAATGATCGTGGCAAAGTTGCTGGTTTGTGCGGGCTGGATAACATAGACACCATGGGGCAGAAAAACGCAGAGCTGTGGGCATTGACTTTTTCTGGAAATCCTTTCGGTATGGTAGATTCTGCAATCGAATGGGT
>Ga0310690_10010216_pt1 | contig 11691 bp, 8 predicted proteins | sample AusTroGonzalo_MG_2_FD_207661 | JGI IMG/M metagenome (GOLD analysis project Ga0310690, IMG submission 207661) | Bovine rumen microbial communities from tropical cattle in Woodstock, Queensland, Australia - Gonzalo_04 (v2) (version 2) | ecosystem: Host-associated > Mammals > Digestive system >...
GCCCACGTCGGTGATGTTCACGATGTGGTTCACCTTGTAGCCGTAGTAGTTGAGCGTACGGACCAAGAAGTCTTCGAAAATGTAGGTGCGGAGGTTGCCGATGTGAGCGAAATGGTACACCGTCGGGCCACAACAGTACATACGCACGGCGGGAACGCCTTCAGGAAGTGTGAAAATCTCTTTCTTACGCGATGCAGTGTTATAGAATTGAAGTGCCATTTGAGCCTCCGGTTAGTTAATGTGGCGCGGAATGCGCCATTCGGGGTGCAAATATAGAAAAGCGTGCAAGGAGAGAGTCGTGCCAAAGGCACTTGTGGCCATTTTGCACCGCTAGTTACAGCAATCTTTTCAGCCCCTCGACGTTGAGGAGCTTGATATCGCCACGCTTGATTTCGACAAGCCCTTTAGACGAAAATTCATGAAGCATGCGGGCTACAACCTCGCGTGCAGAATTCACATCGCGTGCAATTTCTTCCTGGGTCTTTTTGATTTCGTCGCTGCCGCTCTGTTCGTAGGCCGAAATTAAATAAGAAGCCAAGCGCTGGTCGAACTTTTTGAACAGCATGTGCTGAATCGCTCGAATGGCCTGCGAAAAACGTTCCGTTTCCTTTTCAAAAGCGAATGCGCGAACATAAACGTTGTTTTCGATCAGTCGCGCGCAGACAGACGAGGGGATGACGAGTACGGTCGTGTCTTCTTCGGCGGTGACGATGGCTTCGAACGTTAACTGGTGGATAACGCACGAGGCGGTCGAAATGCAGAATTCGTTTTCGTGGGCGCGGTAGAGCGTGACTTCGCGACCTTCATCCGAAATGAGGCTGACGCGGATGCCCCCGCTCAAAATGAGAATGATCCCCAGGCATTCGGAACTGTTGTTGCTAATCAACTGGTTCTTGCTGAATTTCTTCGTTACGGTGCGTTGAGAAATAATAGCCTTCTCTTCGGACGAGAGATTTGGCCAAAAAGGAATTTTTGAAAGAATTTGACTGATGGACTCGATGTTCATAAAAAAAGACCCCCTCTTTTGTAATATACATTCATACATACAAAAAAGGGGGAGGCGCTATGGGTTTATGAGATTATCTTAGAGCATTTTGACAATTTGGTCTTTCGGGCGGACGCCGACTGCAGAACTGGTCACCTTTCCGTCCTTCATGACGATGATTAACGGAATGCTTGTCACTCGGAACATGGATGCCAATTCACTTTCTTCGTCAACGTTGACCTTTCCGACCTTTACTTTGCCCTTTTGCTCTTCGGCAATCTCGGAGATGGTGGGCGATAGCATTCTGCATGGCCCGCACCAAGGCGCCCAAAAGTCAATCAAGACAGGCTTATCGGATTTGAGGACTTCCTCTTCGAAGTTTTGACTCGTGATTTTTATTTCTGCCATTTTTTTTACCTCTATTTTGTTTTCTTCTTGTTTACGTCTATATTTTAGATAATGCGAGGCTGTTGTTCTGTGACTAGGTTACATTACGTAAAAATTTTTTAAAGAAATTGTAATAATTGCCGTTTTTGGCTAAATTTCGCCAATTTTAAACGAAAAAAAGTCGCGAAAAAAGATTCGCGACTTAAGTTCTGCAATAAAAATTGGCTTTGTTTGGGTTATCTAATACTCATTTTTTGGACTAAATTCGAGATCCCGTTACGAACGCGGATCACGTAAAGGCCTTCGGCAATGTTCTGCAAATCGATTGATCCGTTAACGTTCTTTGTACTGAAAACAGGGCGGCCTTGCATATCGAAGATGTCGACCTTTGCCGATTTCGTTCCGGTTATGAATAAAGTATGTCCTGCAAGATGAGTTGAGATGTTGTTTGTATTGCTACTCAATTTGATGGCGTCTGTGGGTTCACCGCAGTTGTCCGATCCGCAATCCTTAGGCGGGTTGAGGACTGATTCCGGGTAGGGTGTCTTGACTTCGGAAGCGGGGTGCGCCTTGAGGCTAGCCATCACGCTATCGTAGGCGGGCTTCGGCTTGTATTGCTTGTCGTAGAGCAACCCTTCGGTCTTGCCTTGCTGTTCGTCGAGCCAGCTGTGCGCATCGGTAAGTCCCCAGATCACGAATTCGCCCATATTCGGTTCTTCGAGGAACACGTCCATGAATTGGCGGTACAAGTGGCCTTGCTTGGCGTAGTCTGCTTCGGTGAGCTTGCCTGCCGAACCCTTCGGGAATCCGATGTCGAGTTCGGTAATGTTCAATGTCACGTTGAGTTCTGCAAGTGCTTTTGCGAGGGCGCGCACGTTCTGCGGAGTCGTTTCGTGGGCGATTTCAATGTGCGTCTGCGTTCCGACGCAGGTGATAGGAATGTTGTTTGCTTTCCAGCGCTTGACTTGTTCCACGACAAAGCTTGCCTTGGAGCCTTCGCGAAGTCCCCATTCGATGGAGTAATCGTTGTAGCAAAGTTCTGCGTCCGGGTCGGCTTCGTGCGCCCAGACGAATGCGGAGTCGAGGAATTCTGCGCCGATGCCTTCGTACCAGACGGAGTTTGTGGAACGCCAGTCGGCATTGTATTCGTCGTTGACGGCTTCGTTCACCACGTCCCATTCGGCGATTTTGCCCTTCCAGTGTCCGACGACTTTGGTGATGTGGTTCTTGAGGACGGCGAGAAGCTTTTCTTTTTGGCCGCTGTAGTTGTTGACCCAGTTTGCGACTTGGCTGTGCCAAGCGAGGGCGTGGCCGCGAACGCGGAGTCCGTTAGCCTGGGCGTATTTGACCATCTTGTCGCCCTTTTCGAAGTTGAATTCGTCTTCCTTGGGCTCGGTGGCGTCGAACTTCATTTCGTTTTCGGCGACAACGACGTTGAATTGTGTCTTGTGGATTTCTTCGAATTCCGGTTCGATGGCGTCGTTGAACCATTCGCTATTCAAGATGGTGCCAATAAAGCGGCCACGCTCCTTGGCGAGCTGTCGGATGGTTTCGTCTGCGGCGTTGGCGTTCATAAAGCCTGCGCCTATAATTGCGGCACCGAGTGCAATACGTGACAAAGAATGATTCTTTCTCATTTTATTCCTTTTACCCATTTGCACCAACCCGAAAGATACATAAAACGATAGTGAAAGTCAAATACAAAAAAAGCCCGGCTCAGCCGAGCCGGGGAAGAATGTGCTGTCATCGGGCCCCACTAGATGGGGCATCTCCTTTTATTTTATTGCTATCCTCTGTATCTGATTCGAAGAACCGCTCCGCACGCGAACCACGTAAAGACCTTCGGCAACGTTCTTCAAATCGACCGTTCCGTTGTGGGTGCTTGCGCTAAAGACCGGGCGGCCTTGCGTGTCAAAGATGTCTACTTTGGCGGGTTTGATGGCAGACTCTCCTGTTACAAACAACGTGCGTCCAGCGATATGCATGGACATTTTGCTCGGTGATGCAATAGTCCTGATGGCGTCCGTCGAATCTTTTGCTGTCGAATCCTTTGCCGTGGAGTCGTTGACCACGGAATCCTGCTTGGCCGTATCCTTTGGCGGTTCGTAAGTCTGGAGTCTCACCAAGATGCTGTCGAATGCAGGCTTCGGTTTTAAATTGTCGTCGTAGATAAGGCCTTTTTGTCGGTTCAACCCTCCAAGCCAACTCCATTTGTCCGATACGCCCCAAATGAGGTATGTGTCTGCATTCGGTTCTTCGAGGACGATGTCCAGGTATTGACGGAAGGTTTGCCCTTGGCGTTCGAGGTCGCTCTTGCTGACATTGATGCCGCTCTTGAATCCGATATCAAGTTCGGTGATTTTCAGCTTGACGTTCAGTTTTGCAAGTTCCTTGGCGAGAGATCGGAGACTGTCCGGCGAACCGATAAAGTGCTTGTCGGTGGTGGTGTCTTCTACGTGCGTCTGTGAACCCACGCAATGGATAGGAATGCCATTTGCAACCCAACGCTTTACCTGCTCCAGCAAGAAGCCTGCTTTAGCTTTCGAGTTGATGCCCTGTTCGAGATTGTAGTCGTTGTAGCAAAGTTCTGCATCGGGGTCGACTTCGTGAGTCCACACGAATGCAGAGTCGATAAATTCAGGACCGATACCCTGGTACCACACAGAACCGGTGCGCCATTGGGGTTCGTTGTTGCTGATGGCTTCGTTTACCACATCCCATTCGTCAATCTGACCTTTCCAATGTCCGACGACATTTTTAATGTGGTTCTTGAGCACGCTGAGCAGTTTCTGCTTCTGTCCCTTGTAGTTGTTGACCCAGTTTGGGACCTGGCTATGCCAAGCAAGAGCGTGCCCGCGGACTCGCATGCCGTTTGCCTTGGCGTACTTGAGCATTTTGTCGCCATTGTTGTAGTTGAATCGGTTTTCACTAGGTTCGGTAGCGTCAAACTTCATCTCGTTTTCGGCAACGACAATGTTGAACTGCGTCTTGTGAATCTGTTCGTAATTACCGGGAAGTCCGCCGCTGAACCACTGCGAGTTCAGAATCGCACCGATGTAGATGTTGTTTTTATCGGCAAGCGATCTAAGCGTTTCGTCTGCGGCGAAGGAATTTGTTAAACCTGCGCCAAGAAGGGTTGTGCCAAGCACAAGACCCGCCAATGCGTGAGTCTTTTTCATCTTTTGTACTCCTTTTAACCCTAATCCTAATGTAAACCCAATCATATTTAAGATAAATAAAAAGTAAGCCAAAAAATGTAAACAAAAATTAATTACCTTTCCTAGTAAAGTTAAAGCAGGAGGTGCTATGTCCCGTAATTTGAAACTCGTGTTTGCTATGTCGGCTGCCATTGCCGCATCTGCATTCTTCTCTGCCTGTGAAAAACAGGAAAACCAGGCAAAAACTGAACCGGCACCGGTTGCAGAAAGCGCTCCGCAGCAGTCCAAGTCTGTCGTGGTTTATTTCTCGCAGACGGGTGCCACTAAAAAGTTGGCTCAGATTTTCAAGGATGCCCGCCATGCTGACGAAGTTGAACTCCAGCTTGTCAAGCCGTTCCCCTCGACTTATGACAGCACGATTGCTGCTGTCCGTGCCGAACGCGAAAGCAAGCAATGGCCTGCACTCGTAAACGCAAAGGTGGAACTTGCCAAGTACGATACGGTGTTCCTCGGTTATCCGATTATGTTCGGGACGTTCACCACGCCGATTTACACGTTCCTTGAAGCGAATGATTTGAGCGGCAAGGTCGTGGTGCCGTTCTGCACTTACGGTAGTGGCGGCCGCAAGGCTAGCGCAAGCGAACTCAAGACTCTTGAACCGAATGCCAACGTGACGCTTGCCTACGGTATTTCTAACAAGCGTATCAATGCCGAAGGCGGTGTCGAAAAGGCTAAGGAAGAAGTTGCAGCGTTCTTTGCCAATCTCGAAGCGGGCAAGACCGACGAAATGCTTATGGGTGGCTTCTCGGAACAGCGTCCGCTCACGGCTGAAGATTCGGCCGTGTTTACTGCCGCCACCAAGGACTACGCTTACCTGGGCCTGAAACCGCTCAGCGTCTCGACGCAGGTCGTTGCTGGAATGAACTACCTCTTCGTTTGCGAAATGAAGGCCTTCGGTGGCCCCGCAACGCAGACGAATGTCAAGATCTTCAAGCCGCTTCCGGGCCGTGGTGAACCTGAAATGATTGTCGTCGAAAAGTAATATTGAACGAGCCAAATGAAATACTTAATATCCGCATTGTCTATTGTCTTGGCGGTTTCGAATGTCTGCCTTGCTGCTCCCAAAGCAAAAAAGCAGGAACTCAAGGACCCGCGAGATAAGCAAAAGTACCGCCTTGTCAAAATCGCCGACCGCACTTGGATGGCGGATAACCTGAACTTCAAGACGCCGGGCAGTACTTGCTATCGAGAAGACGATGATAATTGCATGGTCTACGGTCGCCTCTACACTTGGGAGGCGGCTAAGTCCGCTTGCCCCGCCGGGTTCCGCTTGCCGACAAACGAAGATTTCGAAAGCTTATGGAAAGCCGCTGGCGGCGACTTCAATGCCGGCTATTTGATCAAGGCGAATTACGGATGGTCCGGCGAAACAAACGGAAACGATACACTCAAGTTTAGCGCCATGCCTTCTGGCAATATGTTCGATGACGGCACATACGGCAACGAAAGCAAGTTCGCGTTCTTCTGGAGTTCAAGCGTCGAAGGCAGCGAAGCTTCGGTGTGGTATCTTTCGTCAAAGTCGATGGGCTTCAGCTACATGATGAAACCGAAAGCTTTTGGCTTCTCGGTGAGATGCGTACAGTAAGTTGATAATCGCAAATACTGCTTTGCATAATCCTCGTCGTTCAGCGGGGATTTTTTGTTTTGTTGGATTTTGCCTTTTAAAATATGTTATTTTAGGGGTTAGAAATTCATGGATGAATTAAAACCTGAAGAACAAGCACGTGTTTTGATAGATGATATGCTCGCCGCTGCCGGCTGGGCAGTTGTTCCTCGTTCTGAGTATTTGGACGTTCCGCATGCACAGGCGGTCACCGAGGCTCTGACTAAAGGGAATAACGAAGCGGATTATCTGCTTTATTTGGATGGTAAAGCGATTGGTGTTCTGGAAGCGAAACGTTTGGGCAAAAATTTGGGAACGTGCGTTGCGGAACAAGTTGCAAAATATTCTGCTGGATCTCTTCCGTGGTATAAGACTTGGGCAGATCCGTTACCGTTTCTCTTTATGAGCGATGGCGATAAGTTGTTTTTCCGTAATACGCTCGATCCGGCAAGTGAATTTGAACTGCTCAAGAAAATGCTCACTCCAAAGCAACTCGTAAAACTGGCGCGTGAACATAATCTTAAGATTGATAGCGAATTTGCGGCACTTCCGGTGTTACCTCCTGTGGGACCAAACGGTTTGCGCCTTTGTCAGCGTGATGCGATTGCGGCCGTAGAACTCGCTTTTAAACTTGGCGAACGCCGTGTTTTGCTGGATATTGCTACAGGTGCAGGCAAGACTTTCACGGCATGTATGATGTGCTATCGTCAACTGAATTACATGCATGCAAAAAGGATTCTTTATTTGGTAGATCGCACAAACTTGGGTGTGCAGACCGAAGGAGAATTTGGCACATTCCGTCTTACTGAAAAAGGTGAAGCTTTTAACAAAATTTACGACGTGCTTCGTCCACGCCATTTTAATGCAGATGATTCCGACGATATGCGGAAACTTTCCAAGGCAAACGTCTGCATTTGTACAATCCAGCGGTTGTTCTCGATATTGAAAGGCGAGCCCGACAACGACGATTCTATCGATGAAGCCGAGGAAGAAGAAAAGTTCTTTGCAGAAGACAATGATGATGGGCCCGAAGTGGAATTGGGTGATGGCTTAAAGTTGTCTCCGGACTTTTTCGACACGATTATTGTGGACGAATGTCATCGTTCCATTTATAGTCGTTGGAGAAAGGTTCTGAAATATTTTAATAAAGCCCGTATTATTGGTCTTACGGCGACTCCTACTCCTCAAGCTTATGCATTTTTCAATAACGTAAATAAGGCCACTTATAGATATTCGAGAGAACAATCTTATACCGATGGTATCAACGTTCCTCCGCGTATTTATCGCATCAAGACGGAAGTTACCGAAGGTGGTGGCTTGATAAGTGTCGGCGATAAGGTTACCGAGGTTACGAAAAAGACTGGCAAGACAAAAGCCAAAGTTCAAACAACATCTTCGGTTTATACAAGTACGGAACTTGACCGTAGCGTGGTGAACCCAACGCAGATTGAAAAAGTTATAACTGAATTCCGCGATGTGGTCTTTGAAAGGCTTTTCCCGAATCGCATTCCTGAAAATGGTGAGCCTGATTATCGTTATATTCCTAAGACGCTTTTCTTTGCGAAGAACCGTCAGCATGCACTAAACATTATAGAAACCATCAAACGAGTCTTTGCAGAAAAATTCCCTGAAGGCCATGTGCCTGATGGTTTTGTGCAAGAGATTACTTGTTCTGTTGAAAAGCCAAATGACCGTATTAGGGCTTTTAATAACGACAAGAATTTTAGAATTGCTGTGACTGTGACGCTTGTGTCAACGGGCACTGACGTGAAGCCATTGGAAATTGTCGCGTTTATGCGTGATATTCATTCTGACGTACTTTACACGCAGATGGTTGGACGCGGTTGCCGCAGTGTGAATGATGATAAGTTGCGTACTGTAACTCCAAATGCTGACACAAAGGCAAATTTCGTTCTTTTGGATGCAGTAGGTGTTGCTCTGAGCGAAAAGAGAATGCCAAAGGCTTGCGAAGATTCTTCTGACAAGAAACCTCTTAAATTGAGCGATCTTTTAGAACGAATTTCCCATGGTGAAGTCAGTGACGCGAACTTAGAACTGCTTGCTGAAAAATGCGCAACTATTTACAATCGCACAAATGATGAACATAATACTGAGTTCCGTGAAATTGCGGGCTTTACGTTGCGTGATTTTTCGTTGACGATTTTTGATGCTTTTGAAAAGAACTTGTTGCCTGAATATACCGATATAAACGAGCCGAATTTGGAACGTCGAAAATTGGTGTCGCCGCTTATAAACAATAATAATGCGCGCGTAAAATTGTCGGAACTTCATGCGGGCTATTTGTCTATCTTGAATCCTGGTGAAGATCGTGTTATTTATTCAGAATTTTTAGAAGAGGATGCCTTAAAGCATACTTCTGCATTTGAGAAGTACATCCACGATCACGCCGATGAAATTGAGGCGTTGCGCATTATTTATCACGACGAATCACAGAGCATTACCAATGCGATGCTTTGTGACTTGCAACAGAAACTCCTTGTCGAAAGTAAGATGTTCCGTGTCCCGCTTCTGTGGGATTATTACTGTGTGTCCGCTTCAGAGAACCATAAGATGGTAATCCCGCTTAAGGGCAAAAATGAAATAGAGTCCATTACCAATTTGATTCAGCTTGTACGTTATGCGCTTGGTCGTACAGAAACGCTCCAATCAATTCAGGGTATTGCTGCTAAGCGATTCGGACTTTATGTTGGCCAGCAAATGGGCGATACTCCGCGTAATTTTACACCCGCACAGGTTGAAGTACTTCGAAAAGTGGCACAGTATGTTGCCCAAAATGGATGTACTAGTCGCAAAGACCTTTTTGAATTTGACCAAACATTGGCCGTTCAGACCATAAACATTTACTCACCAGCAAAAGCAGATAAAGAATTGGATTATCTTTCCAAATTCTTGCTACAGATAAAGGCTGCATAACATGCCCAAGAAAATAACTCCCTCCGCTACGCAAGGCGGAAAGAATGAACAATCTCTTGTCAAGAAAGTATGGAATATGGCTGACGTTCTTTCGTCGGCAGGCGTAGGTTTTACAGATTATATAACGCAACTCACCTATCTCTTGTTCTTGAAAATGGACAGTGAAAAGGTCGAAATGATTGGTGTTGAAAGTGCTCTTCCCAAGGGGTGCGAATGGAAAGATTTGCTTGCCGTCCAGATGAAAGGAACTGACCTTGTCGATAAATACAATTCCATTCTGGAAAAGTTAAGTAAGCAAACGGGACTTATCGGCACTATTTTTGTGGATGCTCAAAACAAGGTGAATACTCCTGTTTATTTGAGTAAGCTTATGTCTATGGTAGATGGCGAAACTTGGCTTTTGGAAGGCGATCTCAAGGGAGCCATTTACGAAAATATTCTTGAAAAGAATGGTCAAGATAAAAAAAGCGGTGCGGGTCAGTACTTTACTCCGCGCCCGTTGATTCAGGCGATTGTCGATTGTGTCCAGCCTAAGATAACCGAATCCGTCTGCGATCCTGCTTGTGGAACGGGTGGATTTTTGCTTGCTGCGCACGACTACATGTCGGCTCAAACTAACGAAAAGGCGAAACTCAAGAAATTGAACAATGAGCTCCTTTGTGGAAATGACAATACATCGTTGGTGGTGACGCTTGCATCCATGAATATGTATCTCCATGGAATTGGTGTGGATTCTACCCCTATTCACAAAGCGGATTCTCTTGAAAATGCTCCTGAAAAACTCGTAGATGTAGTTTTAGCGAATCCGCCGTTTGGAACGCGTCCGGCGGGAAGTGTGGATATTAGTGCAAAACGCTCTGATTTTTATATAACCACGACCAACAATCAGTTGAATTTTTTGCAGCATATCATGCTTTTGCTTAAAAATGGTGGCCGTGCAGGTGTGGTGCTCCCGGACAATGTGCTTTTTGATGCTGCCGGAGAACCGCTCCGCAAACGGCTTCTCAAGGACTTTAACTTGCATACCATTCTGCGCTTGCCTACGGGAATCTTTTACGCGAATGGCGTCAAGACGAACGTACTTTTCTTTGAGAAAGGGTGTGAAACTAAGGAAACTTGGTTCTATGATTATCGTACGGGCGTAAAGCACACGCAGGCGACAAAACCTTTAAAGCGTAGCGACTTGGATGACTTTGTGACTTGTTATGCGGCAACAAAGCGCAAGGAAACTTGGAGCGAAGAAAATTCGACAGGACGCTGGCGCAAGTATGGAGTCAAGGAACTCCTTGCACGTGACAAGACGAGTCTCGACATTACTTGGATCAAGGACAAGGACGATATCGAAGATGTGACGCTTGCTGACCTCCTTGCAAATATCAAGGACGAAGCGAAAGAAATTGCAGCTCATTCCGAAAAACTCGCCAAGATGCTCAAGGGAATTGACGGATGAATACGAAACTCCTGAAGCAAAAAATCCTTGACCTCGCCATCCGCGGAAAACTCACACAGCAACTCAAAAGCGATGGCACCGCGAAAGATTTGCTAACGCAAATCTCAGACGATAGACGAAAGACGAGAGACGAAAGAAAAGGAACGAGGTCGAAAAAAAGCGGTGTCATCCTGAGCGAAGCACAAAGTGCGAAGTCGAAGGATTTAGGACAAATCATCCCTCTCGACAAAAGCGAAGCCCCCTTTGAAATTCCCGCAAATTGGGAATGGGTAAGATTGGGGGATTTATGCCTGTTTTTAAATGGTTACGCTTTTGATAGTAAGACATTTCAAACAGAAGGCATACCTATTGTTCGTATTTCTAACATTGATCAAGGAACAATTGATTTGTCTAACTGTGTATACTCAGTAGATGAATTAAATTCGAATTTTGAAGTTGTCAAAGGGGATTTGCTTATAGCAATGTCTGGTGCGACAACTGGAAAAATGGGAGTGTACGGATACACCCAAAAAGCGTATTTAAACCAACGTGTTGGAAATATTAAAATAAAAGACAAAAATCTCTTAACTCAAGGTTATCGAGATTTGTATCTGCAATCGCAAGGAGATGCAATTCTCGCGCAAGCATATGGTGGGGCTCAGCCAAATATTAGTAGTAAGGCAATATGTGAAATGTTTTTCCCACTCCCTCCCTTAGCAGAACAACAGCGTATTGTTGAAAAAATACAGGAAGCCTTTGCAGAAATTGATTCCATCGAAAATAACAAGGAATTCCTGAAAACCCACATCAAACAAGCCCGCCAAAAAATCCTCGATCTCGCCATCCACGGAAAACTCGTCCCTCAAAACAAAACTGATGGTACGGCTCGCGAATTGCTAAGTGTCATCCTGAGCGAAGCACAAAGTGCGAAGTCGAAGGATCTAAAGAAGGTTGACGCCAAAGCAACGCGCGATAACCCCCATTATGAGAAGTTGACCGATGTTCCCTTTGAAATTCCTGATTCTTGGGAATGGGTCAAGCTGGGGGATGTTGCTTATATTGCATCAGGAAGCACGCCTTCAAAAGAGGCTTTTGTAGATAATGGCATTCCTTATTTAAAGATGTACAATTTGAG
>Ga0310690_10010217_pt1 | contig 11691 bp, 10 predicted proteins | sample AusTroGonzalo_MG_2_FD_207661 | JGI IMG/M metagenome (GOLD analysis project Ga0310690, IMG submission 207661) | Bovine rumen microbial communities from tropical cattle in Woodstock, Queensland, Australia - Gonzalo_04 (v2) (version 2) | ecosystem: Host-associated > Mammals > Digestive system >...
AACCTTCCTCCATTGAACTATATGCATGGTTCGTTGAAATCGGATGATCAGATTATTCTTGGTATAGAAGTTGAAGATTTTTCTTCAATTCCACCGCAATTGACGTTTCTGATAAAATCAAATAGTCCATATTATCATCACTCGAATCTGCTTGCGGACTTGTACAACGCAGATAACGTAATCTTCTTTGGTCATTCTATAAATGGCATGGATTTTCCATACTTTAAAGAGTATTTCCTGAAGATGGTGAATATGCCAATTAACCAAGATTGGAAGCCGCAGATTACAATCATTACCTATGATGAGCAATCTGCCAGGCAAATTAAAGATAATTTTAGAGCTAATGGAATAGATGTCCGTAGCCTTTACAACAAGGTTAGATTGGAGTTTATCCTGACGAAAAGCATCTATGAAGGCAGTTCATTAGAGAAAGAGAAACTGAAAAGAATTGTTGATGGTATCATGTAGCTGTTGACGTTAGAAAGGGGTTGTATAGAAAAAAATAGTCATTTACGTCAGTGGAAACGATGTATGGATGCCACAGCCCAAGGATTCAAAGACATGTTGAAGGCGGCAGGGAGAATGATGTTGTGATGAAAAGAGAAAACAGATTTGTCGTTTCGGTATTAGGCGTACTACTCGTTACAATCGTTATCCTTTCAATTAGGAATGATTGTCGTTTTAATGATGAACAAAGTAATAAAGATAGAGAGGCTTTAAAAAGGGATTCGTTAATGCATGGGCAAATGGATAGTATATCCGTCTCGTTGAATGAGGTTATAGCTCAGTTGGATTCCATAAGCCGAAAACAAAAAGAATATAATAGGAAAGAAGATCTTAATACCGATACGATTAAGACTTCTCTTTTCCAGATTAAAAGGGTAGGTAATCAGATTCATAACTTGGTAAAGTAATCTATGTTTGATTTTGTCAATTATACATATAGTGGGGTGTTGGCTGTACTGTCAACGCTATTTGGTTTATCTTACCCATTGATACTGAGTTGTATTGAGAAGATAGATTCAAAGTTTCATTCTACAAAACTCTCTGCACGATTTTTTGAAGAGAAGGATTATGCTATCTTTAAGTACATACTGATTGCCAATCTCCTAATTGCTGTATTGTTCCCGTTCTTGATGGATGGGAATCTGCATTCTCGAGACTTGATTGCGGTGCAATGTGCAGCTATGATTGTGATGGTGTATTTTGCATTCAGACTTTTCAGTATGGTGATGGCATACTATGATGCAGGAAAGCTACAAAGAAGAATCTTGAAGGATTACCATGCGGCAGTGGAGAAAGGAAAAGCAGAGGATGAAGCTAAATATTTTACACAGTGGTCGGATTTGACAGCCGTTCTGCTTACGTCTGCAGACGAGAAACTGGTTCAGTCTGTATATGAAGAGTGGTATGGCTATGTGGCGAGGATATATAGTGACTGTAAAGGAAAACCACTTGAATTGGATGACTACTTCTATGAGGCTGTAACTCGAATAAACGAAAACCTATGTAAAGGCGAACGGAGACCTATATCGGTGAATAATGGTAATTCGCTTCTGACATCATTAATTGAAAGCGATAGCATTGTAACGGATAAGACCTACAGATATCTGTGGCGAAATCTTAGATTACAGCTCTACTATGATAGAGAAGATTGGATAATGGCTTACTGGAAGATGGCTTCGCAGAAATATGGTATGTATATGCAGTCCATCTCAACCTTTGATATTGATGATAGCACTGGGGAAAACTATACACAGGAGCAAGTAGATGAGAGGAATTGCCAACGTGATAGATTTGAGGAATTCCACATTATGCTCTGTGCAATGCTTCTCCAGCAAGGGAAGTGCGAGCTGTTAGAACAAATGATGTTCTTCACGCAATCGCAACCTGCATCATATCCACTGATACCATCTTGTTTGGCAGACTTGTTAAGAGTCTTTGAGAATCTGAACGAGGAAAGGTTGTGGGATATCACATACTTTGAAGAGCGTTATCAGATGCCAAATATGCATGGAATAACTGGAGGAAAGATTTTGGGTGCTGCAAATTGCTACATTGCTTTGCTTTTTTACCGATTGTATGTGTTGGAACACCCCTATGGAAAGGATTTTGCATTCCGTGCTATGGGGCTTCCTGACAATCAGAGTCAGTTGGCAAGATACAAGCGAGACTTGGATATTCTGAAGTTCTGGCTGGAAAGGATTAAAAAGAATAAAGAAGCGTTAGCTTCAATTCGAATATCTGATATCAAAGAGATATATCCTAATGATGAGGGTGATGTGGACAAGGATGTACAATCACCGGAAGAGATAATAAAAGCCATTCAGCAAAGCATTGATGTAAAACTTGATGACCTAAAACGAAACCAGCCAAATGACTCGGAAAAGATAGATACTCTTGAAAAAGGGGTAAACCGACAGCACTTGATGGCAATGTCGCCTTTTGGTGATATCTTGGATAAAAGGTTTGATAGGGATACTTGCTACAATCTTAATTCTTCAACTACTCAGTTTTATCCCAGTACAGCATTCCAAGCCAACCCTGATATTTCACATGGAGGGATAGAAGAATGCGTTTTTGACGCGATATGGCGTAGTTTCTGTCATTTATTTGCGAGTTCTTTCTATCAAGAACGTATGATTGCAGATTATACGATCGATTCGGTACAGTTATTCGAAGCATTAGATAAGTTGCAGGTAGATGAGAATTGTTATGCATTTGCGTTTGGGATATATATGGACTATTACTTGGATAGTGTAGAAAACCTCAAAAAAGAAGATGGCCGCATATATAGTTACAAAGGCATGAGGATAATGCTTTTGGACTGCCCAACCCAATTTTTCTCTAGGCGCATATATATTATGTCAAAAGAAGACAGACCGTATATAGAATTTAAAGAACCAAGCAACGAACGGAAGGAAGCTATGGAGCTAAAGAAATTTAACGGGTATGATTTGTGGATGTCTATTCAAAAAGTAGAAGGTCATGAAAAAATAATACCTGAGGAATCCATGAGAAAATTAGGGGATGAGAAGAATCTTTATTCTATGTTTCATGCTATTTGGACCCCCAAACTTTACTTTAAGGAAAAATATAATAGGGTATGCCTGAAGGTAAAATATAAGATGAGTGATGAGGGTACAACTGACGCCGTTGATACAATAAAACCATTTGAATTGCCCCAAACAAAAAAAGAGGATTCAAATGATGATGCGAATTTATCTAAGTAGCTATATGGCGCAGGATGAGCGATGATAAAAATGTATGAGGGCTGATGTGTGAAGAAAGATGTATGGACTAAGGGATGCGTGGGTTAATAAGATACAATGAGGTGAAAATTTTCATCGGAAAGAGTTGCTGGAATTTATAGAAGTATGTTCCTGTAAAATGCGATTGGAGCATTTCTGTAAGATTGGCAGAAAAAATGATGAAGGATAAAAACAAGTCGGATCAGGGGACGGTTCTCTGATCCGTTTTTATTTGCGGTCAAAGATGCGGTGGATGACTCCGTATGGGGAATGGCACGTGCCGATAGAAGTTTGATGTAAGAAGGAAGAGGGCTGAGGTGCGAGGGCTGAAGGCTGATGTTCGAAGGCTGAGGTCTGAGGTATGAGGGCTGATGTTCGAAGGCTGAGGTCTGATTATAGATTATAGATTATAGATGATAGATAGTTTAGAGTTTAGAGCTATACCCATTGAACATTGATCATTGAACATTGACCATTTCGCTAACCCATAATTAGTTTAAGGGGGCAAATAAACGGGGAAAAGGCGGTTTTTGTTTAATGGATTAAATAAAATTGGATAAAAACTTGCAAGTTCGTTAAATAATTTGCATCTTTGCCCCCGAAATCTCATCATTGTTGCTCATGGATAAGCAGATATTGAAACAGATCCTTCGGGATAATCAGCAAGAGGTAGAACGCTATGTTGTGGAACCGCGTGAATTGGTGTTAAGCGATTTCCCGTGCCGTGTACTTGTTGGGGTGCGTAGGTCGGGTAAGTCATATATGCTCTACCATCACATCCAGCAACTGCTGGCTGCGGGGCATAAGTGGGACGAGATGCTCTATCTGAACTTTGAGGATGAACGCTTGGAGAACTTCGATACTGAGGACTTTAACCGACTCCTGGAGTGCCATCAGGAGATGTACGGCAAACGACCAATGCTGTTCCTGGACGAGATACAGAACATCGACTGTTGGCATAAGTTTGCCCGACGGATGGCTGATGCCAAATACACCATCTTTATTACTGGCAGTAACGCAAAGATGCTCTCCGGCGAGATAAACACTACACTTGGCGGACGTTTCCTGATAGCAGAAGTCTTTCCATATAGTTTCAAGGAGTTTCTTGCTGTACATCAGGTGTCGACCAGCGAGAATGACCTGATCGCTACTGATGGACGCGCCAGGGTGATTCGCGCTTTTGATGAATACCTGAGATATGGCGGTCTGCCTGCAGCAGCACTTCTGCCAGCTAAGCGAAACTACCTGAGCAGCGTGTACCAGAAGATATACATGGGTGACATCATCGCTCGTAATAAGATTACCAATGTGGCTGGCATTCGTGTGCTGGTGCGAAAAATGGCAGAGAGCGTTTGCCGGCCTATCTCCTACAACCGCATCAACAACCTGCTGTCGAGCGTCGGCGGTAAGCTCAGTCTTGCCACCACCATCAAGTATGTGGAGTATTGCGAGGAGGCATGGTTGCTGCTGCGGCTCAGGAACTATGCATCTGCGCTGGCTGACAAGGAAAGCAACTGTAAGTACTATTTTATTGATACGGGTATTCTGGGCCTGTTCCTGATCGATAAGGATACGATGCTGCTGGAGAACCTTGTGGCCATCCAGCTGTTCCGCATCTATGGCCACGACATGGATAATGGGCGCGTGTTCTTCTACAATGACGGCTACGAGGTGGATTTCTATGTCCCTGATGAAGAACTGGCCATACAGGTGAGTTATTCGTTGCGTGATGAAGAAACCCGGAAACGTGAGACGGAGGCTCTGCAGAAGTTTCCAAACCGTCTGCCTTGCAGAAGGAGGTTGATTCTGACCTACGACGAGGAGGACACCATTAGCGACAAGCATGGCATCATCGAGGTGATGCCGGTGTGGAAATGGATGTTAGAGGGGTGAGGTAAGAGTACTTACGGTTCATGGTTCAGGGTTCATGGTTCAGGGTTCATGGTTCAGGGTTCATGGTTCAGGGTTCATGGTTAATGGTGAATGATTAATGGTTCAGGGTTCATGGTTAATGATTAATGGTTATGGCATACGAGAAAAAGACATATAATAAAACATATAAGAAAACTGCAAAATCCGCAGAGAAGCCATCTGCATACAAGCCGAAACGCGGTAAGTTGGCGCCTCTAATGAAAGAAGAGGATAAGGAGAAAGCTAGGATACATGAGCTGAGTTATGATTTTGGATGTAGGATTACAAGGTTATTCCAATATCTAACAGAGGATTCAGAGTATAAGGAGTACGTAATATCAAAGCAGATATATAGGAGTGGGACTTCCATTGGTGCTAATGTACGCGAGAGCAAGCACGCTCAAAGTGATGCTGACTTCTTGTCTAAGATGTCAATAGCATATAAGGAAGCGGATGAGACGAATTATTGGCTGAACCTTTTGCATGACAATGGCTACATTAACGAATCGCAGTACGAATCACTTAAGAAGGATATGGATCGAATACTAAAACTTCTGACGTCTATCGTGAAAACGATGAATCAGAAAGTTAAGGGGAAGTGATTCGAACGACGATTCGTTGGTTCATGATTCATGGTTCATGGTGAATGGTTAATTTTGAAGCAGAAGATTGAGGATGCTAAGAGGAAGTGAAATTGTACATCGTTGGTTAATGGTTAATGGTTAAGGATTAAGGGTTCATGGTTCATGGCAATACTGGTTCAAGGTTCATGGTTCTTCGACGAGCCAAGCGACAAGGGCGATGACATGGTTAATACCAATCTTTAATACGATGGAATAAAAAGAGTCGATAATTGAAAAATATCTAAATAAAAGTAGATATTTGACTCCAAAAAATTGAAAATCTTGGGAATTTTTGATTGAAAATCTTGGGAATTTTTGATTGAAAATCTTGGGAATTTTGATAATATCACTAAGGCAATTTGAGAATTTTGCGAAGAGCTTTTGAGAATTTTGTTCTGACAAAAACGAGATAAATTGTTTCTTCGAGATGATAAATTCGGGTCATTTTCCCATGTTTGGGAGGGTGGCCCGAAATTTTTTAGTTAAAAATGTCGCTATATGAAATAAAAGTTGTATTTTGCACCGAAATTTAACGGCCGTAAAATTTACGAACATAAAAGAACGGGGGTATGAAAAAGTTCTATGCCAGGGAACGCGAAATGGCACAACTGCGCGACATACAGCAGCAGGCATATGATGACTACAGCAGATTTGTAGTGCTGACCGGCAGAAGGCGCGTGGGCAAGACTAGTCTGGTGTACCGGCTGATGGAGGATTAATCGCAACGTTAAAATGTTAAATGTTAAAAGAGGGCTGGTGCTTAGGCATCGGCCCTTTTTGGTGTAAAAAATTATAAAAAGTTTAGAAAAAGGTTGTAAGATTACAACCATTTCGAAAAGATTTTGTATCTTTGCCATAGGTGACAAGGGACAGGTACCGCTGTCACCCCTTTGGGCCGTCGAGCTAAACCTTCTCGCGTTCCGCTCGCGACCCCTTCGGCGTTCAGGTTTCAAGTTTCAGGGGTCACACAGATTTATCAAATTGAAAATTTTTGTTCATTGAACATTGAAACTTCGTTTCGAGCCTGCTATCGTTCGGCAATAATCAAGCGAGCTTGTTGTTGCTCTCACTTAAACGCAGCCTTGACCATTATTTTTATATCTCACACAGATCCCACGGATCTCACAGATTTATATTATCTCACGCAGAAAGCGCAGAAATCGCAGAAAGTTTTCTCTTTGAAAGGTTGGGGGCTTACTGTGTAATCCCTTGGCACTATGCTTTATCATTGTACTTATAAAAGCGAGCTTTTAACGTCCAATGCCAAATCACATTGCCATTCACTGTGTGAACTTACACCCTTTAAAAGAGAAATCATATCTTAACCGCAGAGCGGAAAGAATTGGTCTAAGACCAAAGTTGATAGTTTAGAGTTTAGAGATGCCCCATAGGGGGTAAGTGTTTTTTTTTTTGAGAAAATGCTTTGTTATATTGTGAGAATTGAGTAGTTTTGCGGTGTGATTTGAGTAAAATTGCAACAAGAATTGAGTAAAATGTCATAATGATTTGAGATGGTGGAGTATATTCGTAAACAGTTTTATACGCTGAAGGAACGGGTTCTGGAACCTCGGAAATTCATGCAGGTTTTGGCTGGCCCACGTCAGGTGGGAAAGTCTACATTGGTGAATCAGGTGCTGGCACAGGCGGCCATCCCATATTCCATTGATGTGGCTGATGCGGTGGATCCGAAGGACAGCGACTGGATTCATCGCGTTTGGGAGGCTGCCCGCACAACGATGATGCTCCGGAAGTTGGACGAATACTTGCTAGTGATTGATGAGGTGCAGAAGATTGAGAACTGGAGCGAGGTGGTAAAACGGGAATGGGACGCTGACTCGCGCAACCATGTGAACCTGAAGGTGGTGCTGCTGGGGAGTAGTCGCCTGCTGCTGAGGAAGGGGCTGACGGAATCGCTGGCGGGACGTTATGAACTGATCAGAATGCCGCATTGGAGCCTGCAGGAGATGCGTGATGCCTTCGGGGTGTCGCTGGACGAGTATCTCTACTTTGGCGGCTATCCTGGGCCTGCGCACATGATAAAGGATGAGCGCAGGTGGCGAAAATACATCAAGGACTCGTTGGTGGCTCCGGCTATTGAGAAGGACGTGATTATGACATCGAACATCTATAAACCGGCCCTGATGAAGCAGTTGTTTGAACTGGGATGCAGTTATTCGGCTGAGATACTGTCGCTCACCAAGATGATGGGGCAGTTGCAGGATGCGGGCAATGTGACAACGCTGGCCGGCTATCTGGAAATTCTGGATCAGTGTGCCCTGTTGACGGGCTTGCAAAAATATGCCAACGATGAGGCACGCAAGAGGGGTTCCATTCCGAAGTATCAGGTGTATAACAATGCCTTGCTGACGGCCTACAAGGGTCGTGGGTTCATGGCTGACAGAACGGACACGAAGGCATGGGGCCGTTGGGTGGAGAGTGCTGTGGGTGCGCACCTGATGAGTATGGCTGAAGAGCTGGACTATAAGGTGTATTATTGGCGCGAGCCGTCGAGGAATCCTACTCAGGGCGATTGGGAGGTGGATTTTGTGGTTGTTCGTGACGGTGAGGTGACGGCCATTGAGGTGAAGAGCGGTAGGCGAGGAATGAATTCTGGGTTACCTGAGTTTGTGGATGCCTTCCATCCCAAGCGTTCGTTTGTGGTAGGCACTGGTGGCGTGAGCCTAGAGGATTTTTTGAATAGTGAGGTGGAGGGAATAATATGATGGATGATATAAGAGGGCTGAGGTTTGAAGGATGAAGGATGAAGTCTGAAGGCTGATGTCTGATGTAAGAGGTTAGAAGGAAGAGGGTTGAGGTGTGAGGGCTGAGGAGAATTCAGTTTAGAGTTTAGTGTGTAGAGTTTAGAGGCAGTGATAAGTTTATAGTTTACAGATTATAGATTATAGTTTTAAATTAAGAATTAAGAGAGAAAAAAGAAGAATTATAGATGATAGATGATAGATGTCTGATGTAAGATGTAAGAAGGAAGAGGGCTGAGGTGTGAGGGCTGAGGTGTGAGGGCTGAAGGCTGATGTTCGAAGGCTGAGGTCTGATTATAGAGTATAGATGATAGATAGTTTAGAGTTTAAACTAAACCGTCATCCATTGCTTGCGCTCGGCATCGGACATCTTCTCGATGGCATAACGGAGCATTGTACGAGGCATCTCGTGGGCATGCTGACGCAGGAATTCGCGAAGCAAATCCATTGAGACGCGTTTGCCCATCTCGCGAAGCATCCAGCCCACAGCCTTATGCATCAGGTCGTGCGGGTGATGCAGGTGTATCTCGGCATAGCGCAGGCACCATGACGGGTCCCCCATCTGCGATGTCTTCCACGAGCATACTATGCTCATCCGCTGCTTCCAGAGGCAGGGGCTCTGCGCCAGTTCATCCAGCACCTGCCGCTTATATTCCTTGTCTCCCAGACTAGTGGGCAACAGCAACCAATGTCCCAGAATCTTATGCACAGACAGATCCACGAGGTCCCAGTTGTTGGCCCGTTCGGCATACTGCAGGTACATCGTCAGGATTTCGTCTCGCCCGCGGATAGCCTTCTCATCATTCTCCAATCGCTTCGTGGCCAGTTTCTCGAACTTTGCCACCAGAATCAGAAGACCGCAGAGGCGCACTTCGTGCCAGCGGTTCATCAAGAGCGTTGGTACTTCGCTCAAGGGGAAGTCCTTCCATGCAGCCTTGACCACTTCGCGGGTCTGTGGCACTTTCAGGCCCAGGAACTCGTCACCCTCGCCATACTCGCCAGGTCCCGTCTTAAAGAACCTCATCAGTATCCGCCGCTGCGACTCATTCCGCTGCGACTCCATATATGCTATGATTTCTTTGGCAGTCACTTTGTCAAATTGAAAATTGGTTTACCGTTTACCGTTTACTGTTTAGAGGCAGTTGAAAGAGTTGAGAGTAAATTGAAGTTTCGGGAGTTATAAGATGAAGTTAAAAGGGAAGTTAAATAGGAAGTTATGCGCTTCGCGCAGGACGATAGTTATGTTCATTGACCATTGACCATTGACCATTGAAACTTCGTTTCGAGCCTGCTATCGTTCGGCAATAATCAAGCGAGCTTGTTATTGCTCTCACTTAATCGCAGCCTTGAACATTATTCTCAATAACCAATAACCTATAACCAATAACCATTTAACTTCCCCCCTACTTCCATCTTGTAGCAGTTCGTCTCCTTCTTACGGAATCCAAGGGACTGATACAACCTGTTTGCCGCCACCCTATGCGGGCGTGATGTAAGGTACAGGTCAACCTCCCCTAACTCACGACGGGCAAAATCAATCACATGTTCCATCAGACGTCTGCCCAGATGCTGGCCCCGGTAGGTTGATAACACCACCACATCCTCTACATGTGCCTTCCTACCTGTGGGGGTGTCAATAACCCCAAGAGACGCGCACCCTATAATGCACTCACCATCCATCAAGGCAAAAAGGTGCGTATTCTCCGACTCCACCACATTCCTCAGCATCTCAGACGTAACCCTAATCTCAGGATCCAACTCCTCCATCAGCAGAAGTATCTCCTCCCCCTGTCTCCCCTCCAATGCTGTTATCTCCTCAATTCTCATATATGTAACATCTTTTATAAAGTCTAGTTTACAGAAATCAGCAGTTTTTATAAACCACAGTTAACACAACCCACCAACTAATAATTGGTATACTGCCCCCTCAAAAAGCCGGTTTTTGTTAAATTTATCTGTGAGATTCGTGAGATCTGTGTGAGAATAAAAAGTTTACGTTGACGTTATCGTTGTTTCACTCTTCACTTTCCCAAAATCTGCTCCCCATGCTCCTTGGTCTTCACCTGCTTGCCTGCGAATATCTGTTCAATGATGCCCTCCTCATTGATGATGAACGTGGTACGGATGGTACCCATCGTCTTCTTGCCATACATCGACTTCTCGCCCCAAGCACCCATGGCTTCCAGAAGCTCGTGGTTAATGTCTGCGATTAGGGGGAAAGGCAGGTTGTGCTTCTCCTTGAACTTCACATGCGAGGCGGCAGAGTCCTTGCTCACACCAACTACCTCATAGCCTTTGCCCTGCAACTCGCCATAGTGGTCACGCAGGCTACAGGCCTCTGCTGTACAACCGCCTGTATTGTCCTTCGGATAGAAGTACAGCACCAGCTTACGATCCTTATAGTCACTCAGACGGATATCCCGTCCCTGCTCATCTTTGCCCAATATCTCGGGCGCTTTATCTCCGATTTTCATGTTTTATTTTGGTTATTGAAAATGGTTATTGGTTATGGGTTATGGGTTATTGAGTTGTTTAGGGGCGAGGGGCAAGGGGCAAGGAGCAAGAGGATTGTTCTACTTTCGACTCTACACTTTAAAACTGCCTCTAAACTCTACACTCTTAATGTTCAATGTTCAATGTTCAATGGTCAATGAACAAAGCTCTACACACTAAACTCTACACTAATAATTTTCAATGAAAAATATCGTCCTCCTCCAACGGTTTGTACGCACCGTCTTTGCACTCGAACAATACCGTGCCGGACTCTAAGCACTTAAGGTTGTGCCACTGACCGGCCTCTATCTTCAGGACGGTACCACCAGGGACCATGTCGATGGTTTCTATGAGGTTGCCATTCTGGTCATACAGATACTCCTCGAAGTGGCCACGGATGCAGATGTTGATTTCTGAGGTTTTCTGATGCCTGTGTATGGGCAGGATGGTGCCAGGCTCCAGGGCATTGAGCATCCGTTGTGACTGGTCCTCGGGTGAGTTCCTTAGGTCATAATTCATTCGCAAACGTGGAGAGGCTTTTGCCTGTTCTGTCAGTTCGTCTAGTATCTTCTCATCTATTACCATAGTGTTACCTTATCTTTTATCGCTTAAATTATATCATTATCAAATTCCGCTGCTAAGATACGGAAAAAA
>Ga0310690_10010218_pt1 | contig 11689 bp, 10 predicted proteins | sample AusTroGonzalo_MG_2_FD_207661 | JGI IMG/M metagenome (GOLD analysis project Ga0310690, IMG submission 207661) | Bovine rumen microbial communities from tropical cattle in Woodstock, Queensland, Australia - Gonzalo_04 (v2) (version 2) | ecosystem: Host-associated > Mammals > Digestive system >...
CGACGACCCGGTGGGCGCCTCCAGCGTGCACGGTGTCTGCGGTATCCTCGGCACCCTCATGACCGGTCTGCTGGCCACGGACGGCGGTCTCTTCTACGGCGGCGGCTGGCACTTCTTCGGTGTGCAGGCCCTCGGCATCACGGTCATCGACCTCTGGGCCGCCGCGACCGGCATCCTGCTCTTCTTCGGTATCAAGAAGCTCCACGGCCTGCGTGTCGGCAAGCGCGTCGAAGAGGAAGGCCTCGACATCTACGAACACGGCGAAAGCTGCTACAACGCCTAATTAAACTTCAAGCATATGTGTGGAATCGTTGGTATTTTCAATGTCCGGGAGCAGTCGGACGCGCTGCGCCGGAAGGCTCTGGGAATGAGCCGGAAGATCCGGCATCGCGGACCGGACTGGAGCGGCATCTGGTGCGGCGGGAGCGCCGTGCTGTGCCATGAGCGTCTGAGCATCGTGGACCCGGAATCGGGCGGACAGCCCCTCGTTTCCCCCGACGGGAAACAGGTGCTGGCGGTGAATGGCGAGATTTACAATCACCAGGAAATCCGCCGGCGCTATGCCGGAAAGTACGATTTCCAGACCGGCAGCGACTGCGAGGTAATCCTGGCCCTGTATCGCGACAAGGGGCCGGACTTCCTGGAAGAGTTGAGCGGCATCTTCGCCTTTGCGCTGTATGATGTGGAAAAAGACGCTTTCCTGATTGCCTGCGACCCCATTGGCGTGATTCCGCTGTACATTGGCTTCGACGATGCCGACGGCAAGGTCTATGTAGCCAGCGAACTCAAGGCCCTGGAAGGGCAGTGCGAGCGCTATGAGCCCTTCCTCCCGGGCCACCGCTACTGGAGCCTCGAGCCCGGCATGAAACGCTGGTACACCCGAGACTGGATGGACTACGAGGCCGTGAAAGACGGCCCCGCCTCCACCCTGGAGGTGCGCGAGGCGCTGATGGGCGCCGTGAAGCGCCAGCTAATGTCGGACGTTCCCTACGGGGTGCTGCTCTCCGGCGGCCTGGATTCTTCAGTGATATCGGCCATCGCCGAGCAGTACAGTGGCATGCGCATCGAGGACGATTCCCGCACCCGGGCCTGGTGGCCGCGGCTGCACTCCTTCGCCGTAGGGCTGAAGGGCGCCCCCGACCTGGAGAAGGCCCGGCGGGTGGCCGAGCACATCGGCACGGTGCACCACGAGATTAACTACACCATCCAGGAGGGCCTGGACGCCATCCGGGACGTCATTTACTTCACGGAAACCTACGATGTCACCACCATCCGCGCCTCCACGCCCATGTACCTGCTGGCCCGCGTGATCAAGTCCATGGGCATCAAGATGGTGCTCTCCGGCGAAGGGGCCGACGAAATTTTTGGCGGCTATCTCTACTTCCACAAGGCGCCCGATGCGCGCGCTTTCCATGAGGAGACCGTGCGGAAGCTCTCCAAACTGCATCTGTACGACTGCCTGCGGGCCAACAAGAGCCTGTCGGCCTGGGGTGTGGAAGGACGTGTGCCGTTCCTGGACAAAGAATTCCTGGACGTGGCCATGCGCCTGAACCCGGCGGCCAAGATGTGCCCCGGCAGCACCATCGAAAAGAAGATTGTACGCGAGGCTTTTGCCGACATGCTGCCGGAAGAAGTAGCCTGGCGGCAGAAGGAGCAGTTCAGCGACGGGGTGGGCTATTCCTGGATTGACACGCTCAGGCGGATTACCTCGGAAGCCGTCACGGACAGCCAGATGGCCCATGCCGCCGAGCGCTTCCCCGTGCATCCGCCGCAGTGCAAGGAAGAGTACTACTACCGTTCCATCTTTGCGGAGCTATTCCCCAGCGAGAGTGCCGCCCGGGCCGTGCCCAGCGAGGCCAGCGTGGCCTGCAGCACCGCCATCGCCCTGGAATGGGACGCCGCGTTCAAGGGAATGAACGAGCCCAGCGGCCGCGCCGTGCGGGGCGTCCACGCTAGCGCTTTGGCGTAGGCTGGTGGGAGAAGCTGCGGCGGGGGCCTTCGGCCTCCAGCCAGCGGTCGTGGTCGAAAGCCTCGCCCGGGTAGGCGTAGGGGCCCTCATGGTCGATCTGGAACGCCAGGTACGTGATGGGCAGGCCCATTTCCAGGAACATCGTCTCATAGAACGTCTGCACCTGCAGGACCTCATCCACCTCTCCTTCCTTTACCGGAAGGGGGTATGCGTCCCCGAATCTCTGGCCACCCTCGGCCCGATAAGAGGGAGGGGCCCCTTTATGGGAGGGGTCGCGCAGCGACGATTCGGGGATGCATACCCCCTCCCGGTAAATGTCTGTACCATAAGAGACGATCTCCAGGTGATTGACCTCGCAGAGGGCGCGGGTGTATTCGTAGAGGAAGCGGGAGTCCGTCTTGAGGCGGACGATGCCGCCGGGCGCCAGGAACTTGCGGTAGCGCTCCAGGAAGAGCGGCGAAGTGAGGCGGCTGTTCTCTGAGCCGTGCAGCTGGGGATCCGAGAAAGTGAGCCAGATTTCCGATACCTCACCGGGGCCGAAGAAAGCCTCGATGAACTCGATCCTGGTGCGGAGGAAGGCCACATTAGGCATTTCATACTCCGTGGCTTCCTTGGCACCCTTCCACAGGCGGGCGCCCTTGATGTCCACCCCAATGTAGTTGATGTCCGGGTGCAGCCGCGCCAGGGCGATGGTATAGTCCCCCTTGCCGCAGCCCAGTTCCAGGACGATGGGATGGTCGTTCCCGAAGATCTTCTGCCCCCAGTGCCCCCTGATGGGATGCTCGTTCAGACGCAATTGTTTATCGTCCAGCGATTTGTCCAGAATCATGGACGCATCCGGCTGCAACAGGCAGCGGAAGGTTTCGTTCTCAGCGAACTTGCGCAGTTTTCCGTGTCCCATAGGCTCAATGCATTAGCGTTCGTCGGGCAGTTTGCGGACCACCAGCCCCAGCCCCGTGTGCGGAATGGTGTCCGTGGCGGTTACGCTCAGGGTCCACCGGCCGTATTCCCGCGGCCGGATCCCGGCGCGATACGGATGGCACACCTGCCGTGAAAAGCGGGAGCCGAACCCGCTGAGCGGCAGATACACCCGCTCCTTGAGCGTCGTCCCGGAGGGCGACGTCCAGAACACGTCCAGGGGCAGTTCCGCAACAGAGGACAGTTCCTGGTACCGGGCGTCCACACGCGTATAGAAATCGAAGTCATAAGACGCGCCTTCGTTCAGCTGGAAACTGAACACATAGGGGCCCTCCCCGGTGATGAAATCTTCCGAAGAGAGCGGCTCCCGGCAGGCAACGGCCAGGATTCCTGCCAGCAGGAACAAAAGGGCGCGACGCATATCTTACTCCTTGCTTGTCTTTTCTTTACGACCGCGCGAGCCCTTGCCCTTGCGGCGCTTGCGGCGTTTCTCAGGGTCGAAGCGGTTGATGGCGTCATCCCCCACCGCCGTGATGAATTCGGGCGTGGAGGCTTCCTCCACGCGGAGGGTCTCCGGACGCTCGCCGCGGCGGTTCATCGCCTGGATTTCCTTTACCTCGGCGGCCGGCAGCGGGAAGGTCTGGACCAGGGAGCCCTTCTCATAGGAGAAGTACATCGTCTCCGACAGGATATCCGTCTTGACCAGGTATGCGGGGCCGTCCTCGAATTCCAGGGGCTCGCTCACGCGCGGGATGCGCGAAAGGGCGTCCATGTAGGCGTCCACCTCATAGTTGAGGCAGCATTTGAGCTTGCCGCACTGGCCAGCCAGCTTCTGGGGGTTCAGCGACAGGTCCTGCGCACGGGCCGCGGAGGTGGCAATCGACTTGAATTCCGTAATATAGTTGGCGCAGCACAGTTCCCGGCCGCAGACGCCCAGGCCACCGATGAGGCCGGCTTCCTGGCGGGCGCCGATCTGCTTCATCTCCACGCGGATGTGGAATTCCTCCGCAAAATCCTTGATGAGCTGGCGGAAGTCCACGCGGCCGTCGGCGATGTAGTAGAAGATGGCCTTGGTGCCGTCGCCCTGGAACTCCACGTCCCCGATCTTCATCTCCAGGCCCAGGCGGGCGGCCAGGACACGGGCGCGGATCATGGTTTCCTGCTCCCGGGCGATGGCTTCCTGCCAGCGCTGGATGTCGAAGGGACGGGCCTTGCGGTAGATCTTGCGCAGTTCCTGGGTGGCCGGATCCACACCCTTGCACTTCATCTGGCGGGCCACCACGGGGCCTTCCAGCGTCACGATGCCCAGGTCATGGCCGGTAGCCGCCTCCACCACCACCAGGTCGCCGGTCTTGATGCTCTGGCCGGAACCGTTCACGTAAAAACCCTTGCGGGTGTTCTTGAAGCGGACCTCGAAGTATTTGTCATACTGCTCCTGCGTGATGCCCTTGAGGGTGTCGTACACCTCCAGCTTGCAGCAGCCCTGCCGGTAGCGGATGTCCCGCTCCAGGGTTTGCTCGTCGGTGACCACGGTGCAGCCGCGGAAGCAGTCGAATTGTATGGTTTCGTTGGAATAGTCCATATATCAAACGCGTGTATAGAGTTGGTTCACAAAGTCTGTGAACAGGAGTTTCTGGTTCACGTTGCGCTCCAGCAGGAGCAGGGCGCGGTCCAGGCTGGCAAGGGCCTGGCGCGGGAAAGTGGGTTTGAGGCGGGCGGCCATGGTGGTGAACCACGGCTCCTCGTCCGGGGCCACGGCCGCCAGTTGCGGCAGTTTCTGCTGCAGGAGGAAGAGCTTCCGGAGGTCGGCCGAGGCCAGCCGGCAGAAGGCCTTCTGGCGCTCCCGCACCTTGAGGTCCGCCAGGGCCTCCCCCGTTTCCAGGGCTTTCAGCAGATCCCTGGCCACCAGGGCGTCCAGGAGGTCGTGGAAGAGATCCCGCAGCACGGCGTCGCCGGCCGCCTCCCGCGTGTGGACTTCCCGTTCCGCCTCCGGCGAAAGGGGCTGCACACGCATGTGCAGGCAGCGGGAAGCAATGGTCACCAGCACCTTTTCCGGGGCGTGGGTAATGAGCAGGAACAGCGTCTGCCGGGGCGGTTCCTCCACCATCTTCAGGAGCGCGTTGGCCGCCTGGGGGTTCATCTTTTCCGGCAGGTACAGCACCACCGTCCGCCAGCCGCCCTCCACGGCGCTCAGGGACAGCCGCTCCAGGATGGAACGGGCCTCGTTCACGGAAATATTGCTCTGTTTGCCCTCGATCCCGATGGCTTCATAGAGCTCGTTCTCATAAAAATAGGGATTCTCCAGCAGCAGGGTGCGGAAAGGCGCGATGAACTGCAGGGACACCGGCTTGCTGTCCCCCGCCACCGGGAACACGAAATGGATGTCCGGATGGATCAGTTTGGCCACACGCGGCGAGCCCCCGTACAGGGCCTCCAGGAAATGCAGGACGATGGGGAAAGCGCCGCCGCCGTCGTCCTCGTGGAGGAGAAGGGCGTGCGGGATGCGTCCGGAAGCCACCATCTGGTCCAGCGCGTTCACCACCTCCGTATTTCCGTAAATGGGCATCATACGTTGCGGGCTCCCACATAACGGGCCCAAAGGCCCAAAAAGTCTTTTTCCTGCGTCTGCGGCAGGGGCTCCAGGAGATCCACCGCCTCCCGGATCAAAGATTCCATATAGACCTGCGCCCGCGCCACACCGTCCTGCGCCCGCACAAACGCGCGCACGGAGGCTTCCAGGGCCGGTTCTTCGGCCACGCGGACCACTTGCTCCCGAATGGCGCGGGCCTCTTCCGGCGACACCATATCCAGGGCGCAGAGCAGCGGCAGCGTGATCTTCCCTTCCTTGAGGTCGATGCCCACCGGCTTGCCCAGCGCAGCCGCCGGATCTCCGTAGTCAAAGATATCGTCCTTCATCTGGAAGGCCAGACCCACCAGCTTGGCAAAGCGGCCCATCCGGTCCACGTCCTCCTGAGAGGCACCGGCCGAGAGGGCCCCGCAACGGGCCGAGGTCTCAAAGAGCGATGCCGTCTTGCAGTAGATGATGCGGAGGTAATCGTCCAGGGTGGTGTCGCCCGCGGATGCCTTCTGCATTTGCAGCAGCTCCCCTTCCGCCAGGTCCGACAGGGTTTTCTCGCAGAGACGGAGCACATGCAGGCCCTCATGTTCCACGTCCATCACGGCCTGGAGGCCGCGTACCAGCCAGAAATCGCCCACCAGCACCGCAGGGCCACCGCCCAGCAGGGAAAACAGCGTGGGCAGCCCCCGACGCTCTCCCGCCTGGTCCACCACGTCGTCGTGCAGGAGCGTGGCGTTGTGCATCATTTCCGCGGCCGCGGCGATGCGGATGGTGTCCGGACCGGCGTTTCCCAAAGCACCAGCGGAAAGCAGCACCAGCATGGGGCGCATCAGCTTGCCGCCATGCTCCCGAAGGGAACGGTTGGTCTGGTCCAACAGGGCCACGTCCGACCGGAGGTAGTGCGAAATGCACGCCTCCACCTCCGCCAGCGAGGGCCGGAGATACTGTCTGACGGTGCCCAGGTCCATTAGGGAAGACAGGTTATCAGTTCCTCCACCGTACGGGGAAAATGCAGCAGGAGCAGGTCCTCGCGGCTCATCATCCCTTCCTGCGCATAATGCTGCAGCAGGGTGATGAGCGGGTCATAGAAGCCGTTGCAATTGAAGGCGATCACGGCGCCGTCATACTTCCCCAGCTTGCGGAGGGTCAGGGTTTCCATCAGTTCGTCCAGGGTGCCTATACCGCCGGGCAGGGCGATAGCCGCACGGGTGCCCTCGCGCATCTTTTCCTTGCGCGTGGCCATGGTATCGGTCCAGACGACCGCTCCCAGGGAGGCGCTTTCCAGGCCCTTCATAAAGAGGGGCAGGACACCGATGTGGTGCCCGCCGCAGGCGGCGGACTCCCGGATGATTTCGCCCATCAGGCCGCGCTCCCCGCCGCCGGAGACCAGGATGTACCCCAACGCGTGCAGCGCGCGAACCAGTTCACGCGCTGCCGCCTTGTATTGGGGATCAATCTCCGAGCTGGAAGCACAGAAGACCGTAATCTTTTTCTCTTCCATCATCCCCTCTGACTATTAGAAGAATACAGCCAGGGAGAGTTTGATGCCGGTGTAGTTCTGGATGTCCTTGTACTCGCCGCCAACCAGCGTCATGGCCTGGCTGGCGTCTATCTTGCCCTCATTGTAGAGGGATCCCAGGTTCTTGAACCACTGGACGGACAGTTGCAGGTGGTTGAGCAATTCCACGCCACCACCGATGCCGAAGCCATATTCCAGCTTGTTTTTCACCTCATTGGCGGCTCTTTGGATATCCTCACGGGCAGCGGTCCCGTTGAGACTTCCCTCAGCCTTCACCTCAAACGTCTCAGAGCCCGTGACGGCATACCCCACATACGGCTCGAACACAAAGTACGGGCGGAAGACCAGGAGGTCCAGCCCCACTTGCATGCCCAGGGACAACTGGACGTAGCCGGTGCGGGTCTCCAGGGATTCACCCCATTTCTGAAAGTCCGTGTCCAGGCCTTCCTTATAGAGGGAGGCGCCCTTCACTTCATAGGCCAGGGTGGGCTCTGCGGTGAAGAGGGAGCCGGATTCAATCTTATAGGCCACGCCAATGTGATACAGATTGACGTTCTGGAGGTTGCTCAGGGCATCGTTCTTGTCCAGGGAGGTGCGGGAGGAGGTAAAACCGCCCACCACGCCGAACTGTGCGTTGGCGATGGAGGCACTGGCCAGCAGGACGGCCAGGAGGGTAAGGATCTTTTTCATCTCTTGCTCGGTTTAAAGATTGGCTTTGATCCGTTCCGCCAGTGCGTTCTTGGGCATGGCGCCAACGGTCTTGTCCACCAGCTGGCCGTCCTTGAAGAACAGCAGGGTGGGGATGTTCATGATGCGGAAGCGGGCGGCAATCTCATCCGCGTCGTCCACATTCACCTTAACGACGGAAATCTGGTCGGCCATTTCCTCCTCCAGCAGGTCCAGGATGGGGGAAAGCATGCGGCAGGGGCCGCACCAGGTGGCCCAGAAATCCACAATCAGGAGCTTGCCGGGAGTCGCCAGCAGGCTGTCGAAGTTGGTATTGGTTGCTACTTGTGCCATACGGGTAATTTTACAGGTTCATCGGGTAAAGATACATCTTTTTTCTTATTCACCAAGCTGTGCTTCTCCGGAACGGCCATCCGCATCTCCGGCGTGAGGACGGAGGCCTTGCGCTCCGCAATCTTCCGCTGGACATCGGTGATGGTGGCTTCCGACAGGCCGTTCCAGGGACGGACCACCGGATGGGCCAGCGGCGGCAGGGCCTGTTTCACGCCACGGCCGGCAGGGGCGGCAGCGGGCGCCAGGAGATGCTGCTTGTGCGCCAGATCCCAGGCGGTGAAGGTCTCATAGCTGTACTGATAGGCACTGCCGTAAGCCAGCGTCTGGATCCGGTGCCAGATAGCCTCGCGGGACGGGGCGTTGTAGCCGCCCATATTCTCGTTCATCATGCCGTTATACGTGGGGCGCCAGACACCGTTCTTAAAGGTGCAACCACCCTGGAATACGCCAAGTTTCTGGTCGACGGACGTGTCGTCATAGCGTTCGTCCTCCAGGAAACGATGCCAAAGGACACTTGAAGCCTTGTTGGTGAAATCCACGTTCTTGCACCAGCCGCGATGCTGCTGTAAGTACCTGTACGTCTGCACGTCTTCGCCGTTCTGGCCACCGCTCTGCGGAATGGTGCCGGAGTAAGCGTATTCATCGGCCAGCTTAGCAAAACCGTGACCGCCGGCTTCGTGGGAAATCATGGCGGCAAAGATATCCGGTTGCGTATAGTAGGCCGGGAAGTAGGCTACGGCCGGGCCGGCGCCGTAATCGTTGTCGAAGTCGGCATGATACATATAGCAGGTGCCGGCATAGTAGTCCTGATTCATGATGCACACCATCACGGCTTCGTTGAGACGGTCCTCGTTCTGACCCAGGGCCAGCCAGGAATAATACAGGATGGCGTCATCGTCTCCGCCCACCAGCGTATCGCCACCGCCAGCGAAGTAGCCGCCCAGGGCCGTGACGCCCGCAGGGACCTCATACCCCTCATTCTGGGAAACCACATCCACCACGTACACGTTGAACAGGTTCCGGCAGCTCTTGTAGGGCTCCAGGGAGAAGTAGTTTTCGATAGAGAGGGTCATGTCCTCCATGTATTTGCCGGAGGCAATCTGGCGGTCCGAGTAGCCGTCGCCCATCAGTACCAGGTCGATGCCCGCGCCCTCGCTGGCCGTCTGGATCACATGCACGGTCCCGTCGGCGGAGTAGTCCGTGGAGTTGTAGGTATCGGGCGTGGGGATGGTCTCATCCAGGAGATACTCCATCACCTCGACGATGGGGTACGGACTCACGTAGTCGATGTTGGACCATACCAGCTGCCCCGTATTGTCAAACACGGAGACGGTGGGGATATGGTTCTGCGTGAACAGGGTGAAAGGATAGCAGTTGCTCCAATAATTGTAGGTCATGGTGTTGTCGTCCGAGGGCTGGAACACCTTGTAATTGGCATTGTGCGTCTTGGCAAACTCGGCGGCCGTGGGATCCGTGTCCTTTTCCTGGAAGAACCAGGCCAGCACGTCCACGCCCTTGTCCTTGCAGTAATCGTACACCTTGTTCATGTACGGCATCATGTACTGGGTATAGGCAGCATCCGGGGAGGTACTTCCCTCGAAGAGGATGGTGTACTGGTTGTCGGCCAGGAAATTGTAATCGCAGGTTTCGCCGTTGGTGAGGGTTACATTAAAAGGAGGGACAATGGGCCGGCAGGTGCTCCAGTCCAGCAGCGGTTTTCCCGTCTCCTCATCCTCATTGCCGAAGACGATGGAGCCGTAGCTATACACCCAGGGAACCCAGTAGCGGAACGACTCCGGAATCTCACCCGAGAACTGGTTGTAGTACAGGTCGCACAGGATGAGGCTCTCGCAGTCGGCCAGTTCCGCCGGCAGCGGACCGGAAAGGCTGTTGTTGTCCATCCACAGGATGAGGAGGTCCTTCAGCTGGCCCACCTTGGGAGACAGGGAGCCCGTCAGCTTGTTGCCCCACAGGGACAAGCGCCAGAGGGCCGTGAGGTCGTAGAGCTGGTCCGGAATCTCACCGGTAAGGTTATTCTGGGGCAGATTCAGGCTCACCACGCGGCCATCCTCGTCCACCTCCACGCCGTACCACTCGCTCAGCGGCCTGCTGGATCTCCAGTTGTCCTTTTTACTCCAGTTCTTGCCACCGGTGTTATTGTACAGGGCAATGAGGGCGTTGCGCTCCTTGCGCAGGATTTCCTCGGCCTCATCCACCAGCTTGTCCACCTCCACGGCCTTGAAGTTCTTGATGATGGCGCGCTTCACTTCCACGGGGTTGGCGGTGGTCTTGGTCACCTGGGCGACCATGCCGTTTTCATAGGCCAGGTCGATGGAAATCCCTTCCTGGAACGTCATGGGCGGCACCACAAAGTACACGTCCACGGGGCCGTCATTGAGGTTGACGAGCGTGGGGAAGCGATGGGTGACGGAGACGGCGCCGCCTTCGTCCAGCCGGAAGACCGGCGTCTCTTCCTCCAGGGATACGGTACCGGCCCCGGCGAAAGGTTCCTCCAGATTACCGCGGAGGGTAACGGCGGAGAGGGTTTTCGTACCTTCGATGGTGAAGTGGATCACACCGCAGGTCTGCGTGAAGGAGAAGTCCGCGTCTGCGGCGGAAGCCACCATAGGGACGTTCAGGACCGGATTGGTGCCCGACGCCGTGACGGCGGAATTCAGATGCACGACAGCCGGATTGGCCGCATCGTATGCGGATGCCGAATAGGGATAGAAGGCATAAAAGGCGTGTCCGCGGACCAGGTCGCTGCCCACGAACGTGTTGTCGTCCTCCGTCTTGGTGAAGGCCTGCGCAGGCTCCATGTCGCTGAACACGCCGATCTGGTCGCTCAGGTCCCAGATAATATGGGAACCCTCTTCCAGATGGGCCTTGGTCTGCGGCATTTCCTTCACTTCCGCCCGCACCTGACCGATGCTGCGGACACCGCCGTCGTCGGTGGCCTCCCTGGTGCAGGAGAGGAGCAGCAGGGCCGGAAGGAGTGCTAAATATCTGTAGTTGTTCTTTTTCATCGTCTTGTCCTCCTATTACCAGTCTTGGTCTTCATTACCGAAATCTTCGTTGCCGCCTGATCCGGAACCGTGTCCCGGCACATCGACGGTCACTTCGCAGGTGGCGGTCTTGTCACCGGCCTTGGCCGTAATGGTGGCGGTGCCCACCTTGATGGCTTTCACCACGCCGCCTTCCACGGTAGCCACAGCAGGGTCGGAACTGGTCCAGGTAACCGTCTTGTCCGTGGCATCGGAAGGAAGGACCGTGGCCACCAGGGTGAAGGTCTGGCCTTCGTCCAGCTTGAGCGTGCTCTTGTTGAGGGTGATGCCGGTCACGGAAACGTTCACCGTGACTTCGCAGGTGGCGGTCTTGGCGCCGGCCTTGGCCGTGATGGTGGCCGTGCCGCCGCCCACGGCGGTCACCTTACCGTTGGCATCCACCGTGGCTGCAGCCGGATTGGAAGAGCTCCAGGTGACGGTCTTGTCCGTGGCATCCGCCGGACCGACGGTGGCTGTAAGGGTTTCGCTCTGGCCCTTGAGGAGGGAGAGGGAGATCTTGTTGAGGGTGATTTCGCTCACCGGGATCACTTTCTTGTCCACCGTCACGGAGCAGGTGGCGCTCTTGTCACCCGCCTTGGCCGTGATGACGGCCGTGCCTTCCTGGAGGGCTTTCACCACGC
>Ga0310690_10010219_pt1 | contig 11688 bp, 7 predicted proteins | sample AusTroGonzalo_MG_2_FD_207661 | JGI IMG/M metagenome (GOLD analysis project Ga0310690, IMG submission 207661) | Bovine rumen microbial communities from tropical cattle in Woodstock, Queensland, Australia - Gonzalo_04 (v2) (version 2) | ecosystem: Host-associated > Mammals > Digestive system >...
AAAGAGGACAAAATGTAAAAGAATTTGTTGATGCAAAATGCTGGTTCTTGCATAACTCGTATTCTCCGTATGATTATAGTTTTGGAAAGAAGATATATGACAGGTATTTGATAAGTGCCAATGAGTTATTAGTATTATTGTGGTTGTCTAATCCAGCACAGGGACAGAATGTTTCAATTAGCGATATTACTAAAGGAGGGTTGGCTTCTTATGTAACAAAATACAGAAGGTCCAAGATGCCAACAAGGGAGACTTTGAAAATCATAAAGAAACGCGCTGACGAAGCTTTGTCGATGGGCAGTATTACTGAAAGAGATAATTTTAATCTATGCATAAGAATGGCGGAAGGGCATTTGACCCAAAAAGAAGCTGACGAATCATTATTAGCCGACAATATTACAGACCAACAATTTGCCGCAAAACTGAAAGAGTATTCCAGTGAAGTGGAAGAAAGACAAAGAGCTTTGAAACAAAACTCGGATGATAAAATTGCCGAATTAAACAAAGAGATAGAGGGCCGAGACTCCGAAATAAGTGGCTTAAAGAAAGCATTCGAGGACTTCAAGATTAGTAGTCAAAAAGAAATCATTGCACTCAAAAAGGCAAATTACAATCGGGACAAGCAAGAATATGTTAAGAAGGAGATAAATAAAGTAAAAAGGGATACATGGATTAGTATTATTATTGCGCTTGTTATAATTGGATTATGGTGTTTGAATGAGTTTTATGGTAATTTGTTGTCCACGAAGTGTTCATCATTGATAGCACTTGCATTATTCATAGGAACGACTTTTTTAGTCTTGTTTTTCGACAACACCAAAATCAAGGATTATTTTTGTCGCAAAAAGTTAGTTCAGAGATTGGAAGAAGAATTTGATAGTAAACACAAGATAGAAATAGAAAACAAGTAATAATATGACCACTCAAGAGGTAATAGATGCTATTTTCAATGACCCATCGGTTAAATATGAGTTGACCGAGTTTCAGGGATTGGGTAAAACTATTCTTGAAATGCTCAATATTTACAGCCGTCCTGGTACAGGAAAACAAACTGGCAAGGATGTCTATTATATCAAGCCGCTCTGCAAGTTCCATTCCGAGAAAGAAGAGTTCCAAATATATGTGGAAGGCGGTAAATCCAATCCTGAAGAGATTGTTCGTCAATTATGGGTCTGGAAATTGATTAACTTTTATGGCTATTCTCCTGACCAGATTCGCTGTGAGATTCCTGTTCAGTTTGGAAGTTCTGAGGCGACCAAATTTGCGGATATTGCCGTCTATTGGAAAACAGACCTTGAAACGGTAAAGATATTGTTCGAGGTGAAGAAACCCAAACGCAAGGATGGCATCGAACAACTCAAATCCTATTTGGGTGCCAAGGGCAATCCCATCGGAGTGTGGAGCAATGGAGCGGACAAACTGATTCTCTACAAACCCGACAATAAGGATTTCGATACCTTATCTGAAATACCAAAAGCCACAGAAGAAGCCAAAGATGTGATGGAGGTAAAGCGCACTTTGGCAATGCTGAAGAAACATTTTAACTTCAAGAAAATCATCCAAGATCTTGAAGAACTTGTGCTTGCCGATAGCGGTATTGATGAATTTAACGAGATTTTCAAACTCATTTATGCCAAAATTTATGACGAAAAGGTTGCAGCAGAAGACTCGCGTCGGCATCAAGAAGTTGAGTTCAAGAAATTTAATGATCCCAAACTGACATACGAACGCATTAACGGACTTTACCATAAGGCTCGTGAGAAATGGCAGGGCGTGTTTGAAGAGCCAGACATCAAACTTCGTCAGGACCACCTGCAAATTTGTGTTGGCCCAATCGAAGACAAACGCCTGTTAGGGTCCAACCTGCGCATTATGGACGATGCCTTTGAATATCTGATGCCTACCGAGGCGAAGAAGAAAAAAGGACAATTCTTTACGCCTCGTCATGTGATTGAGATGTGTGTCCGTATGCTTAATCCAAAAGATTATGAATATGTGATTGACCCCAGTTGCGGTTCTGCAGGATTCCTGCTTCATGCCATGGAATGGGCTATGCCTGCTTCTACGGCTGACGAGCAAGAAATACGAAAAACACGCTATGCAGAAAAGTATCTTTGGGGTATCGACTTTGAAACGCGTGCTGCCAAGACTTCACGCGCACTCATGCTTATTGCTGGCGATGGTCATACCAACATTTTTGGTCCAGATGTGAGCAGTATTGACCCCAAAACATGGTATAACACGCCTTCTGGAAGGGATTTGATGACCCAGCTTCGCAAAACCCAATTACTGAAAAACAGAATCCCAGAATCAGAACTTCTTACCGACGAAGACAAAGCTTGGGATTATTTCTCTGAAATGAAGTTCGACCTTGTGCTTGCAAATCCGCCGTTTGCTGGTGAGTTGAAGGATAAGAAAATGCTTCAGCATTACTATTTGGCACAACCTGCGTTGCGCCGTGCCAAGGACAAACAACCTAAAGAAGAGCGCGATGTCATTTTCATTGAGCGTATCATCAATCTGTTGCGTCCTGGTGGCCGTGCTGCCGTTGTGCTTCCGCAAGGCAAATTCAACAATTCTTCTTTGGCTTTCATTCGAGAGTTCATTCTTCACAAGGCTCGCCTGTTAGCTGTTGTAGGGCTTCATGGAAACACCTTCAAACCGCATACAGGAACAAAAACCTCCGTACTCGTTATCCAAAAATATACTGAAGAACAGCTTGCAGAGATTGAAAGAATCAAACAGAAAGTTAAGGACAATTGCCCCGACTATGAGCAACAGATTAGGGATTTGATCGAAGGAGCAAAAGATATGGTTGATATTGATGAAGCCGTAGTTCCTGAAGAAATCCTTGCTGTTCTTAACGAGGAATTTCTTGAAATCGAGGAAGAAGTTACTGACGAAAATAATGACAATTCCGATGATAGCAACGAACAACTTTCGCTTGAGGAAAAGATTGAACAGGCAGAACAGCAAGTTGCCGATTTGAAACAACAAAAGCTCAATGCCACTACTCATTTGCAAGACCTCAAAGATAAGGAAGAGGCCCTTGCAGCGAAACAGAAATCGGAGTTAGAAATTTTGGCAAAGGACAGTACAAAAGACAAAAAGCAACTCGCTGAAGATAAAAAGGCGATGCAAGCAGCGCATAAAGCTGAAATGAAGGCGTTGAAAGACAGTAACAAAGCAGCGGAGAAGCAACTGAAAGCCGAATTGAAAATGTTCGAAAAGCAGATTCCTTTGGCCGAGGAAGATTTGTTAAAACTCACTTTGAAAGGCCGTCTTCAGATTATCCACAATTTGCCTGATGTGATGGAACGCCTGCGCAGCCGATATGTGGACGCCGAAGTAGCCAAACGGTTGGACTATCCGATTTTCATGGCTGTTTCGGAACATGGCGGCAAGAACAACAGCGGCGATTATGAATATATGCGCGATGTGAATGGCAATTTTGTTGAAGATGCCATTGGCAATCCTGAAATTGACCAGGACTTGGTGAACCACGAAATCACACGCGATTTCCTGAAAATGCGTGCAAAAAATTACAGCGAAACGCTAAATAATGACGACCATGTTTCAATAGCACGAGACATGCCCGTTTCTATGGCTGCCGAATCGATACTGCCGTACGGTGATCCGTTTATCTCGGAAGACAATCTTTGCATTGCCGAGGCTTTTGTGAAGTTTGCCGTTGAACAAAACTTTGATTTCTGGAAGGAGGATTAAGTATGGCAATTACAACGACTGTCAATCTGTCAAATCTAGAATTTAGGAATAGAATAGATGGGGAACTTTACAATCCTCGTTTAATGGAATCTTTCTTTGAATTGAAAAGGTCTAATTTGGAATTAATTCCGATAAACAGTTTTTGCAGAATTAAGAGCGGGACAACACCTAAAGACAGGGATGATACGTTAAAAGAAGGACCTGTGTTGTTTAAAACAACAGATATTCGTAATAATGTATTATCACCTTTTGATACATTTTATCATATTAGCGAAAGCATACATAACAGAATGACTGTTACGAAGTTAAAGCCTTATGATGTCCTGCTTAATATTGTTGGTGCTACTCTTGATGTTATTGGCAGGTCTTCAATTATTATGGATGATTTTCAAGAAGCAAATATTACTCAGGCAATGGCTTTTCTGCGTATTAGAAAAAAGGCATTTTTACCTGGTTACTTATTTGCCTTTTTGAACACAAAATATGCACAAAATCAGATAAAAAGATATGCTCGTCCTACAGGGCAATTCAATTTGAACCTTGTTGAAGTAGGGAAACTAATGATTCCCCAATTGTCTTTTACCCACCAACAAAGTATTGAGAATTTGATTGTTGACTGTGCGGCATATCAAAAGCAGTCCCATGTCCTTTATCGACAAGCCGAAACGCTTCTTGCCCAAGAACTGCAACTTGATAAGATGAAGCTTTCAAACAAAAAATGGTATTCGGCTAATTATTGCGAGGTGGTCGAAAATGGACGATGCGACGGAGAGTATTATCAGCCAAAATATTTGCAGATAGAAACACATATTAAGTCATATAAAAAGGGTTATAGTTTGATTAAGGATTGTTTCTGTGAGAATAAATGCGTTTCTGCTCTTTCTGAAGACAATTATAAATACATAGAAATTGGTGATGTCAATATCAGTGATGGAACATATAAATACAACACAATTGCAAAAATGGACCTTCCTGTTAGCGCTAGAATTGAATTAGCAAAAGGAGATCTGTTAATATCTACAGTTCGACCTTATAGAGGCGCGGTGTCAATTGTATATGATAGTTTCTCAGATTTAATTGGCAGCTCTGCATTTACCGTTGTTAGAGAAAAGAAGGGTTACAGGAAAGAAGTTTTAATGGTGTTGCTTCGGCTTGATAGCTATAAAGAATTGTTAATGAAATGGAATGTAGGAACATCATATCCTGTTATTAATAACAAGGATATAATGGGTTTGGTTATTCCTATGATTCCCAATGAATTACAAGACAAGATTTCAAGTTTGGTTCAACAGGCTTTTTCTGCTAAGCAAAAATCGAAATCATTACTTGCCCAAGCCAAGCATCGGGTGGAAGAACTAATAGAACAAGAAGCAAACAAATACAAATAGACATGAACAATACGGACCAAGAGCTTTTGCAGCAGCTTTGCCAACAATACGATGTGAGTTTTGAGAAGGTGCAACACCTTCTCGAAACTGTCCGCGAGTACCAGTTCCGCGACCGCCGAACGGGTGTGTACGAGGCGTTGAAAGAAATCATCAAATCGGACCTTAAAACACAGGAACAATGAAATTTAACTACCTTACCATAGAGAATTACAAATCATTCCAGATTCCGACCAAATTGGAATTCCCGCAAAGTGAGTCGGGAAAGAGCATTTTTCTTGTGGGCGGTATGAACGGCGCGGGCAAGACATCCATAATGGAGGCAATCAATATCTGCCTTTACGGTGAGCGAGCTGATGTCATCTACAAATCCATTAACCACAAGGAATTGGCAAAAGGTAATGCCTTTGTGAGTTTTGAATTGGAGTTTGAGACCGACAATGCGGAGACTGTTCTTGTGAAGCGCACATGGAGCGCCAATGCTTGCGAAAAACCGTTGGCTAAGGACTTGGTCGAGAAACTCATCGTGGTAAAGGATGGTCGCCGTGTGGCCGTTCAAAACAAGGAGATGTGGCAGGATTACATCAACAACACCATACCTAAAAGCATCACACAATTTTTCTTCTTTGATGGCGAAAAAATCCAAGAGATTGCTGCCGACGACCATTCGGAAGTACGCCTGAAAGATTCGTTGGAGGCAGCCCTAGGAATCCAGTACATCTCACGCCTTGCCGAAGATGTGGTTTATCTGAAACACGAAGAACGCAAAGGCTTTGTCGAGATTTCGGACGAGGACATCAATTTCAAGGAGTCGGAACTGAAAAAAGAGCAACGCAAACTGAAGAGCAAACAAGATGATTTGGCTGATTTGCAACAGCAATTGGAAGATTTCAAGAAGCAGAAAGAAGATGCGCAAAGCCGTTTCCGCAACATCTTCAGCATCGATCCCGAATCATCGGAAGTGATCAAACAGAAGGAGAAAAAGCGCATACAACTTTCCACCCAGAGTGGTCAACTCGATGCCCAAATCAAGCAGTTGACCGAGCAATTTTTGCCTTGGGCGATGGCTGGAAAATTGTTTGAGCCGCTAAAACAACAGATAGAGAAAGAACATCATGCCCAGCGTGGGAAATTCTTTGCCGAAAATGCACCCGAGTTGACACGACAAATTGTTTATACGATTGACAATCCCCGCCCGATAACAGGGAATCCGCTTACCGAAAGCCAAAAAACGGAAATCGAAAAGCGGTTACTTGCCTTGTTTAGTGGTGCAGGTGCCGAAGAAGTAGTCAAAATATTGAACTTGAGCGAGCGCGATGCTGCAAAGGTGCTCAACAAGATGGAAGACATTGAGCAAAGCGATGTGTTGCAACTACACGACTTGATTGCTCAAAAACAGGAAGTGGATGACGAAATCCGCAGCATCCAGTCAAGCCTGCAATCAAGGGGAAACACACAAAGCGAGCGCGAATTGTTCGATTCTTTGCAGGAAACCATGGAAAGTTGTCAGATACAGATAGGACGGCTTTCAGTAAGCATCAACAACTTGCAGGACGAAATCCATATTGTTGAAGGTAGAATAAAGGATATTGAAATTGAGCTTAACAAACTGTATGAGCGGCATAACACATCAAGAGAAAAGGCAAGGTATATTGAAGAATGTGATGCCATTGCCAATATGCTGAATGCCTATATTGTAAAGCTTCGCAAAAACAAAATCCAATTGCTCCGCGACAAGACTTTTGAAATGTTTATGCGTTTGTCGAGCAAATCGGATTTGGTGAAAAGCATCGACATTGACGAAAAGACATACGAGATGACCATCAAAGACAAAAGCGGCAACATTATGCGCAAGTCGGGATTGTCGGCTGGCGAAAAAGAAGTATTTGCCATTTCGTTGCTTTGGGGCTTGGCCCAGACCTCACAACTCAATTTGCCAATCATCATCGACACTCCTCTTTCTCGTTTGGATAGCGTACATCGCGACAATATCGTTCGACAGTATTTTCCCAGTGCCGCCGAACAGGTTATTATCTTGTCAACAGATACCGAAGTTGACAGCAATTATTTCAAGAGTTTGGAACCACACCTTTCCGGTGCCACACGGTTGGTGTTCAACAAAAATCAAGAATTGACCACGGTTTCGGAAGGCTATTTCTGGAATTAAAAACGTAGATGTTATGGCAGACAGATTATATACTTCACTAAAAGCAGACGAATATATCAGTGCATTGCGCAGCGCGACGAACCTTGACAAAGCTGTTGTGGCACGCTTAGCCTTTGCCTATTCGATAACAACTAAAGGAAAGGATGTACCTGAAAGCACGAACTTCTCAGGAGGAGAAATGAAGCGTCCGACATTCGTGGGCAATGATGAGGTTTTCCTTCGCTCCCTTATCGGATTTGTGTATCAGAAAAGTGATATTGACGAGCAGGAATTCTATAGCAACCGTTCCATCATTAAGAACCACGTGGATGATGGAGCGGAACAGCTTTGGCAATTATATCACAACAATGGAGAAGATATCAATCGCTGGTATGCTGAACTGGTCAAGATAATCAAGCTATCAGGCCATTACGATGTAAAAACCAAGGATCTTGATATTTTCATCGGTAGGAATGTCGTGAATAACGAGGATTTGATTATGGGGTTAAACAATACCTCAATTCATGCAAATTCACATCTTGCCATTATGGGCATTCCGGGTGTTGGCAAGACGCAGTTCCTGCTGAAAATCCTTGCCGACATTCGCAAGCAGTCGGAATATCAAACCAACTTTATCTACTTTGATTATAAAGGTGATGTCGTAGAAAACCAGAAATTCATTGATATCAGCCGTTGCAGAACATACAAACTCCTTCAAGGAGAGGACCAATTGCCAATTAGTCCGTTTATCTTGTCGGATTATAGCGAACAATCCGTATTGTTGTCGGCCCGCGAAAAGGCGGAGAGTTTTTCATCCATCAATTCGGCAATGGGTGTTGTGCAAAAGGGAGCGTTGACAGATGCTATTGTTGCTGGTTATGAAGCGAGGCAAGGCTCAGATAAACCATTCCCTGATTTCAATGACATCTATGAAATAGCACGAAGCGCATACGCCGACGAAGGAAAGAGAGACGATACCTTAATTGAGGTTCTGAGGGACTTGGCCCAATTCGATTTGTTCTGGTCGCACAATTCGTCAGTACCGCCGTTGGAGCGCATCAGCAATCGCACAATGATTATTGATGTTCACAAAATGCCAGTATTGAAAGAACTGGTGGCTTATCTTGTGATTGAGCGCCTCTATAAGGAGATGATAGCACTTCCTGACAGTAAAGTTAAGGATAGTCGGCGCACAATACGCACCATTTTGGTTATCGATGAGGCACACAATTATTTGTGCCAGAAGAATATATTTCTCCAACGAATCATCAGGGAAGGTCGTTCAAAAGGAGTTGTGGTATTCTTTGCATCGCAATCCCCGTCGGATTATCAACAGAAATTCTTCGATTTCCAAGAATTGCTTGAATTCTCGTTTTTGTTCCAATGCCAAGGAACGACAGCAAAGGACATACAAGACATTCTCGGGTGCAGCAACAAAACCGCCAAAGACTTACAAACCGAAGTCGCCCGTCTTGAACCATTCCAAGTGATTTCTCGAGGGATGAGCAAAACGGATGAGTTTGTTAAGTTTAGGGCGGAGGCGTTTTATAAGAGTTATTGATGAAAATAAGTTGTGAAGGTGAAAACAAAACAACGGTAATTAGTGAATTATTAGTAATTTTGCAACGTTTATAAACTACTAAGAAACATGATTGGCATTCAAGATTCAACGACAAACCATTTTGGGTCGCTTATCAGAAGTGGCGGAAAATATATTATTCCCAAGTTCCAGAGGGATTATTCTTGGGATGTGGAGCAATGGGATGATCTTTGGCAGGATATTGAAAGTATGATTGCCGAAAGAGGTGAACACTACATGGGTTATTTGGTGTTGCAAACCTTGAATGGTAAGGATTGTTTGATCATTGATGGCCAGCAGAGGTTTACCACCATAACCATGATAATATTGGCAGCGATCAAGTCCATTCAAGGATTAATTGACAAAGGAATTGAAATGGAGGAGAACGAGCAACGTGTCAAAACCTTAAAGGATACTTATATTGGTAATGTTGATCCTGTTTCATTGGAATATGATAATATTTTGGTGTTGAACCGAAACAATGACGGGTATTATAAGGAATACATTGTCAAGTTGGGTGAGTTGAGACTGCGCAATACTTCATACACTGAAAAGCTGATGAAGAAATGCTTTGAATGGTACGAACGTCAGTTGATTAACAAGTTCCAATCGGGGCGTGAATATGCTGAGTTTATCACATATATCGTTGATAATCTGTATTTCACCATCATTCGAGTGAGCAACGAGATGAATGCTTTTAGGGTCTTTGAAACTTTGAATGCCCGTGGGGTACAATTGTCATCAGCTGACTTGCTGAAGAATTATCTTTTTTCGTTGGTGGACAATACATCATCACATCCCGATAGGATTCTGACCTTGGAGGAGAAATGGTCATCACTGACGAAAAATATACAAGCCGAAAAGTTGCCCGATTTTATCCGTTATTATTGGAACTCAAAAAACAAAACCGTAAGATCCAGCGATTTGTTTAAAGCTATTCGTGACAAGATAAAGACTGACATCGAGGTTTTTGCTCTGATCAACGAGATGAAAGGGTATAGTGATGTGTATATGGCTTTGCGAAATGCCAATGATGAATTGTGGCAGGGCAATAGAGGCGTGGCTGAAAACATAGAATTGCTGAACTTGTTTAACCTGAAACAGCCTTATTCCTTGTTAATGGCTGCATACAAGTCATTGGATTTTAGTATGTTTGAAAAACTATTGAACGATGTGATAGTTATAGGATTCCGCTATAGTGTGATTTGTTCCAAAAACCCGAATGACATCGAACGAGTCTATAATAACATAGCAGTAAAAATAACTGTTGAGAAGGACTATTCTCGTGCGTTAATGAAGGATATTTATGTTGAAGATAATGAATTCCTTCCCATTTTCAACCATAAGAGTTTTATCGAAAACACCAGAAATAACAAAATTGTCCGTTACATTCTTGGAAAATATGAAAGGTTTAAAGGTGGATCAAGGGATGTGAACTTATATAGCGAAACCGATACTGTAGAGCATATTCTGCCCCAAAACCCAGGTGAAGAATGGGGCGATAATAACTATGAATATGATTCTTTGACGTATCGTTTGGGGAATCTTTGCTTACTGGAAAAGACGTTCAACAGAAATTTGGAAAATAAACCTTATTCTGAGAAAGAAGAAATCTATAGGCAGTCTGCTTTTGAAACCACAAAATCGATTCCTGACGATTATTCGGAGTGGAATAGTGAAGCCATAAATAGAAGGCAACAGCAAATTGGGAACTGTGCTAAGAGTATTTGGAAAATAGATTTCTGACATGGTTTTTATTGTAAAGCTCCATTGCCATTCATCCACCTCCTATTCCTTGACTTTCAAAGCCTTGTCCTATATGTCTTGGACAAGGCGAAGTCGAAGGGTGAGTGTCGCCGCGTCCCGGAGCGCATGCTGCTGTGGGTGGCGCGTCAAGAGCCCCTAAAACTAAAGAAACCCCTTATCTTTGCCGCCACAAACCAACCGCATAGCCTTCTATGTCCGACAAACCCACTACCAACGACAACCTCCCTACCTACAAGCCCTCGGAGCTCATCGCCATCTTCAGCGCGGCTTTGGGCCGACAGAACGAGTTCGCCAAGCTCGTCAGTCTTCGCGGCATCTACCAGCAACGCCAGAACCACCCGCAGTGGGCGTATGCCTACGCTGGCCTGCGTGACGAGTCCTCGCTGGAGGAAATCACGCTCCGCATCCCCAAAGAGTTGTACGAGAGCCCTGCCGACGGCAACCTCATCACCGTGGGCGGCATCCTCGACCGTAAGATTGACGATTTATCTTATTGTAAGATAGATTTTTGCCTAAAAATTCCGCATTTCCTTTTATCAAGCCGAAAGCAGATCTGCAAACAAATAAGTCGGGTTAACTGCTTTCGGTTTTCCTATTCCAAAAAATGATTATCTTTGCAGGGAAATAATTTGCAAAAAGAAGGGGAGATTATTCGGACGTGCCAACGAGCAAAACTTCCCTAAAGTGAATGATTACAGGAACATTGTAGTGGCAGAGGCCATGAAGGTGCTGGGTTTTGTGAACCGTCACAGCCGAGGGGTACAAAGGGTACAGAAAGACCTGAAGTCCAACGAGAATGGCGAGGCCGTATATGATTTCAGTTACCAGACGGCAGTGTTGGTGACGGAAAACAAGTCTCCACGAGGTGAAAGGGCTACTGCAGAGGCGATTGCGGACGGATTCCTGACAGAAGCCGATTTGCAGAAAAGGTCAGAAAACGGGTCGCAAAAAGGGCCGGATTTGGCCATTTCTGATGAAAAACAGCCAAAAAAACAGCCAAAACTGAAAATTCCAGAGTTCCCGTCAAAGATTGTGGAAGATGTGTACAAAGCCATTAAATTGAACCGCAAAGCCAAATATTCATG
>Ga0310690_10010220_pt1 | contig 11687 bp, 11 predicted proteins | sample AusTroGonzalo_MG_2_FD_207661 | JGI IMG/M metagenome (GOLD analysis project Ga0310690, IMG submission 207661) | Bovine rumen microbial communities from tropical cattle in Woodstock, Queensland, Australia - Gonzalo_04 (v2) (version 2) | ecosystem: Host-associated > Mammals > Digestive system >...
ACAACTTCTTTGCCGTCGATCAGGATCTGCCCCTCGTCCGGGTAATAAATCCCGGCGATCATGTTCATCAGGGTTGTCTTGCCGCTGCCGTTTTCGCCGAGAACAGCCAGAATCTCGCCTCTGTAAACGTCCAGATCCACATGGTCATTGGCCAGTATGCCGCCGAATCTTTTGGTGATTCCCCGCATCTGAAGTGCCAGTTCTTTTGCCACGGTCGATCCTCCTTGAACTGACACGGACTGCTGCCCTGTTCTGGGCAGCAGTCCGGTCTTGTGATTGTTTCTTTTCCGGGAAATCAGAACATCGTGTTCAGCAGTTCGATGCCGTCGATCCACGCGTCGAAGTAAGGAGCGCTGCGATACTCGGATTCATGGAAATAGCCGTCGTAAACGATCTTGGTGCCTTCGGCGAAAGCGCCGTCGGTCGCCTCGCCGGGCTTCCAGTCTTCGCCCATGGGCTTGCCGTCCACGGTGATGAAGCCTTCGGTCGCGGTGTCGAACACATGGTCGGTTCCGAGAGCAAGCGCGGCAACCGCGGCCGCGATGGCTACGTCAGTGCCTTCTGCGGCAGCCTTCTCGTTGATGTCGGTCAGCACCACGCTGCCCGTTGCGATCGTTCCGGTCCAGTCGGTCGCGATGGCTTCGCCGGCGATCTTCTGGTTGACGATGTACTCGAAGTAGGGAGCCCAGTCAATGCGGCTGGCCACGATGAAGGTGTTGGGGCAGCTTTCCACGGTGGAGCCGTTGTAGCTGATGTCCGGGATGCCGGCATTTTCGCAGGCCGTGGGAGCGCCCATGGAGTCGGCGTGCTGGGAGATCAGGTCAGCGCCCGCGGCGATCAGCGCCTCAGCGGCAGCCTTTTCTTCCTTCTCGTCGTACCAGGATCCGGTGAACTGAACCTTCATCTTCACGTCGGGGCACACGCTCTTGGCGCCCAGATAGAAGCTCGTGTAGCCGGAAACCACTTCCGCGTAGGTGAACGCGCCCACATAACCCATCATGGGAACCTCGCCCTTCAGCTTGCCGGCTTCCTTGAGCTCGTTCAGCTTCAGGCCGGCGGCGATGCCCGCCAGGAAGCGGCCTTCATAGATCGCGGCGAAGGCGTTGTGGAAGTTCGGCAGACCCGCAACGTGGGCGTTGGTGCCGGTCGCGTGGCAGAATTCCACTTCAGGTTTTTCCTGAGCAGCCTGCTGCATGAAGCTCTCATGGCCGAAGCTGTCGGCAAACACGATCTGGCAGCCTTCGTCGGCCAGGTCCAGAGCGGTTTCATAGCAGTCGTTGGATTCGCCGATGTTCCGCTTGATGATCACCTGATCATCTTTCAGGCCCAGATGGGCGGCGGCATCCTTCACGCCGATGATGAAGTTGTTGTCATACGTGGAGTCTTCATCGTGCAGCAGAATGATGCCCAGTTTGATGTTCTCCAGGGTCACACCTTCCGCCACGGAGACGGAAGCGGTCAGGGACAGTACCAGAGCCAGGGCCAGTACCAGAGCAATGATTTTCTTCATGGGTCTTTGTCCTCCTCTTTTTCATCCTTGTAGCATTTTTATTGGATCAGTCGTCATCCGGCCGGAGAACGATCTTCCCGTCCTCAATGCCATCAACGATTGCCAATGACTTAAGATGAACACCTTCCATCCGCAGATCCTGTCCGCCGTGCTGGAAGCCTTTTTCCACTGCGATTCCGACACCCACGACAGTGGCCTTCTGCTGTTCGCAGAGATTCAGCAGGCCGTGCACCGCCTGGCCATCCGCCAGGAAATCGTCAATAATCAGTACCCGGGCGCCTTCCGGCAGATACTTGCGTTCAATGCGTATCGTGTTCTGCGTTTTGTGTGTAAAGGAATAAACGCCGGCCTGAACCGTCTCGCTGCCGAGCACGGCGGTATTGCTCTTCTTGGCGAACACCACCGGGATATCCCCCAGCGCGTGTGCGGCGGCCACCGCCATCGCGATGCCGCTGGCCTCGACGGTCAGCACCAGTTCCGGCTTTTCACTCCGGAATTCCTCTGCCCATTCCTCGCCCATCTTGAAAAGAAGCGCCGTGTCGATCCGATGGTTCAGGAACATATCCACTTTGACGATGTCTTTCCCGATTCCCTTGCCTTGTTCCTGGATTTCTTTACGAAGTTCTTCCATCCTGTGCCTCCCAAAAACACGAACATTCAATCAGGGGGATTGGATTTATTATACGCTTTTTTGTCGAATTATACAATATTAAACGAAGAAAATTATATGCCAAAAGTGTTACAAATGCTCCTGATCATAAAATGCCTTGACAAAGCGCAGAAATCGTTCTGCGCTTGCCGGAAGCGCAACATGCTTCCTGGTAGCAATATAAAACTGCCTTCTGCCGGAAATTTCCGGAAAGCCAAATACGAGTACCCGGTTTTCCCGGCTGTAATCCTCTGCCGCCTTGGAGGAAATCATCGAGATTCCCAGACCTCCGGCTACCAGGTTTTTGATGGCTTCCGGATCATTTGTACGGGCGGCAACACGAAGTTTATCTCCGGAATAGCCTGCATTCATCAGAAAAGCATCTGCCGCCTTCAGACTTCCGCTCCCCTCTTCCCGCAGAATGACCGGTTCATCAAAAAGTCTCTGAAGTGTTGCGGAATCGTTCTCCTTCATCGTCAGAAAAGGTTCCCGGACCGGTGTGATAATGACCACAGTATCCTCACAAAACGGTTCGGCAGCAATGTCTGTAGATGCCGGTTTCATCCCGATCAGGCCGATATCGATAACCCCTTCGGCAAGCTTTTCCGTTACAGAGCGGCTGTCTCCCTGATCAATGGTAAAATATGTCGCGGGATGCCGTTTCACGTAAGCCGGCAAAATCTCCGGCAGAATATAGGCGGACGGTATCGTGGAAGCACCGAGGCGGATGATCCGGCTCTCCCCGTCCGAGCATTTTTCCGCAATTCGGTCCCTGAGCTGAAGAATGCTGACAGAGCATTCGTATACTTCCCGTCCCTTTTCCGTGAGTTCCAGACTCTTTGTCGTACGAATCAGCAGTTTCGTCTGCAGTTCCTCCTCCAGTTGACGAACATGCAGGCTGATCGTCGGTTGCGCGATATAGAGTTCTTCAGCCGCCTTGCTGAAACTGCCAAGCCGCACTACCGTGGCATACGATAACAGGTGTTTGAGTTCCATTGTCTTCACTCCCGTAAGAGCTTGTTTACAGCTCCAACTGCGGTGTCAATTTCTTTTTCCGTATTGAATACACTGAAGGAAAACCTTACCGTTCCGACAGGCCAGGTGCCCAGCGTCTTATGTGCGGAAGGTGCGCAGTGCAGTCCGACCCTCGTCGCGATACCGTGCAGCTCATCCAGTCGGAAAGCCAGTTCCGCTGGATCCATTTGTAACGGAACGACGGAGACAACACCTGTCCGCTCCGCTGTTCCGTGCTTTCCGATAATCCGCAGCAGCCCAGCCTCTTCCGCTTCCTCCATACCATGCAGAAAGCGCTCCGTAAGTTTCAGTTCATGCGTAAGAATATTCCCCACCGGCTGCGACAGAAGCCAGTTCAGCGCAGCATTAAGTCCGGCAATCCCAGGAAGATTCAGTGTTCCCGCCTCAAAGCGGTCCGGCAGGAAATCAGGCACCTTCTCCGTATGGCTTATGCTTCCTGTCCCTCCGGTGATCAGAGGCTCCAGTTCTCCTGCCAGTTCCTCCCGGATCAGGAAACCTCCCGTGCCCTGAGGGCCGAGTAGCCCTTTATGTCCTGTAAAAGCAATCGCGTCCGCACCGATCTCCTCCATGTTGATCGGTACAGCCCCCGCTGTCTGGGCAGTATCCAGGATAAACCTGATCCCGTGAATTCGGCAGATATTCCCGATTTCCGCGGCCGGAAGTACTGTCCCGCACACATTGCTCGCATGGAGCATGATCACAGCCTTTGTCGTCTTTTCAATCCGGGACTCCAGATCCGCTGAATCCATCGATCCGTCCGCTGCGCACGGAACGCGCGTGAAACGGATCCCCTGCTTTTCAAGCTGAAGCAGGGGCCTCATTACCGCGTTATGCTCCATCGAAGAAACAAGAACATGATCGCCGGACCTAAGCAGTCCTTTCATCAGGAAATTGAGACTCTCTGTAACGTTCTTCGTGAAAATAACGTTCTTCGGATCCGTAGTCGCATTTCCCGCGCCAAAAAGGCGGCACAGCTGCATTCGCGTGTCATAGACAAGTTCCTCCGCCGAATACGCCCCCGCGTAACTGCCGCGGTTTACATTGCAGCCGCAGCCAGTCATATAACGGTACATCGCGTCCGCTGTTCCCGGCGCCTTCGGAAAGGTTGTCGCCGCCTGATCCAGATAAATCCCCGGCATTTTCTTCTCTCCCCATTCTGTCATTCGACACAGGATCTGTAAAACGTTCTTTTATTATACAGCATAATAAATATAATTCCAATCCTGATAAATGATATTGGACTTGCCCCGGCAAAAATGTTATCCTGTATCCAATAAAAACATGCGTATCCCGCGCATGATACAGGGAGTGTATATTGTGACACAAAACAAAGAAAAACTGCAGATCATCATTGCAGGCCTCATCATTGGCGTAGTCTCAACTGTTCTGGTGCTGCTGGGCAACCCGAAGAATATGGGTTTCTGTATTGCCTGCTTTATCCGGGATACAGCCGGCGCCTTAAAGCTTCACAGCGCAAAAGGCGTCATGTATCTCCGTCCAGAGATCATCGGGATCATTCTGGGCAGTTTCCTGCTCTCACTGACCAGGAAAGAATTCTCTCCCCGCGGCGGCAGTTCTCCGATGACCCGTCTTGTACTGGGCTTCTTCGTCATGATCGGCTGTCTGATGTTCCTCGGTTGCCCCTTCCGGATGATTCTGCGCATTGCGGGCGGCGATCTCAATGCACTTCTTGGTCTGGTCGGGTTTGCCGCCGGTATCGGCTGCGGCATCCTTTATTTAAAAAGAGGATATTCGCTGAAGCGCACCTATAAACTCCCTGTGTCTGAAGGTTCCGCTCTCCCGGCCGTTGCCGTGGCCCTGCTGATTATCCTGATCGCAATTCCTTCCCTTCTGAACTTTTCCGAACTGATCGAAGATGCCAAAGGCCCCGGCCTGATGCATGCGGCGATCTGGGTCAGCCTGTTGGCCGGCCTCATCGTCGGCGGTCTGGCCCAGCATACCCGCCTGTGCATGGTCGGCGGTATCCGTGATGCGATTCTTTTCAAAGAGTTCAAGCTTCTCCTCGGCTTTGTGGCTGTCTGCGTTTCAGCACTGATCATGAACCTGATCCTCACAGCCGCGACCTCCGGCACCTATTTTACCCTCGCCCTGGAGGGGCAGCCGGTCGCTCATATGGACGGACTGTGGAATGCGCTGGGTATGCTGCTTGTCGGTTTCGCATGTGTACTCCTCGGCGGCTGCCCGCTCCGTCAGCTTGTTCTCGCCGGTGAAGGGAATACGGACAGTGCCCTGACCGTTGTCGGTCTCCTGCTCGGCGCGGCTTTCGCCCATAACTTCGGACTGGCCTCCAGTGCCGATGGTCCGACCGGTAACGGCAAAATCGCCGTAATCATCGGCATCATCGTTGTAATCATCATCGGCGAATGCAACATTGCCCGGAACAAAGCAGCCAAATAACCGAAGGGCCCGAAGGAGCATTGTCGCGTACGGTGCGCAAACTGCATATTCTCGGCCGACGCTGTTTGGCGGATGAAGGCCGACTGTGTGTTGAGTTCACCCGCCGCGATATGCGTATGATCTCTTACGGTACGCCCTCTGATAATGATACTATACATTGACACCTGAGGAGGCAATGGACCTATGACTAAAGTTGATGCCCGCGGCTTATCCTGTCCTGAACCGGTTATCCTGATCAGCCAGGCCATGAAGAGTGGCGAAAAGGCTTACGAGATCACCGTGGATAACCGTGTATCAAAGGAAAATGTGACCCGCTACGCGGAACATCAGGGGTACAAAGTATCCGCCGTCGAAACGGATGGCGAATTCACCCTGACAATTCAGAAATGATCTGCATCGCAACCTTCTTTTCCCATTTCGGCGCCATGCGCTGCAAGAAACGATGCGACGAAACAGGCATCACTGCAAAGATGATGCCTGTTCCCCGTATGCTCTCAAGCAGCTGCGGAACCTGTGTGCGTCTCGAAACAGAAGATCCGTACACGCTTCCCCGCACAGAAGAGATGGAGCAGATCGCCATCGAGCAACCAAACGGTTATCATATTATCTGGAAAGCCGAAAACAGCTGAATCTCCTTTATCATCTCTTGCCCTAATATCACATTTCTCCCGCAGCATCTATTGGGCTCAGAGGGGGGTGAGTGGGCAACCGGAAAGCCCCCTTATCTCTTACTCTTATCCCACGGTTCGCCCGCCGCTTTAGGCGGACGGTTCTTTTTCGAGAAGAATACCAGCAGCAGTAAAGTCAGCACATAGGGCAGCATCAGGAAAAGATCGGTATAATTGCTGGGCAGCCCTGCCGCGATGCACAGTTGCAGCCCGCCGGACTTCGCCAGCCCGAACACCAGGCACGCCAGCGTGGTCGGACCGATGTTCCAGTTGCCGAAGATCATGGCCGCGATGGCGAGATAGCCGAATCCCTGATAGATGCTTGGAGAGAAGTTCCCGATCAGGGAGTAAGCAAAGCAGATCCCTCCGATACCGGACAGTGCGCCGGAAATGATCACGGCAGCCCAGCGGATCCGGACGACGTTGGCTCCTGCCGCGTCTACTGCCTGTGGATTCTCGCCGCAGGCCCGTAGCCGCATTCCGAATCGGGTTCGGTTCAGCAGATACCATAATATGATTACCAGCACAATAATCACGATTTCAAAAGGATACATGTTTGTAAACAGCCCGCCGATCCAGGGAATCTGAGAAAGCAGCGGAATCGAAAACCTGGCTGACACATCCAGTACGAATTTGTTGGACGCGGTTCCGTTGATCGCGGAGTTCGCGGCGCTGGTAAAGAAGGCCGTCAGCGCCACCGACAGGATATTGATCACCACTCCGCTGATCACCTGATTGGCCCGGAATCGGATACAGAGCAGCCCGTGGATGCAGGAGAACAGGGCTCCCCCAATGGCTGCGCAGAGGATGGCAATATAGATGATCATCTGATTGCCGTTGCCCATCAGCGGCGCGAGCAATGTCGCGGCCAGCGCGCCGAAAAACGCGCCGACGCCCTGAAAGCCTTCGATCGCCAGATTTGTCACGCCGCTTTTCTCGGAATACAGCGCGCCGATCGCCATAATCAGAAGAGGAAGCGCAAAGGAAAGGCCGTCCGTAAAGACTTTATTCATTTGGTTTTCGCCTCCTTATTTCCCCGGTTCACAGGCTCCGTCCGGGAAGGTCCCTGTGAAGCGATTTCCGTTGTCTTCTGCATGGTTCTTGCGGCCAGGTATTTCATATAGTTCCCGCAGGAAGCAAAGAGCAGCAGGATCCCCGTAATCAGGGAGGCAATCTCCTTTGCTACGCCCAGACTGGAACTCATATAATTCGCTCCCTGCTGGAAAACGGACACAACCGCCGCCGCAAAGATGGATCCGATCGGCGAACCGCTTCCCAGCAGCGCTACTGAAATCGAATCATACCCCATGCCAGGAAGCGACTTCGGAATGATGGTGTTGGTATATCCGAGGTAGTAAGTCACGCCTGCCAGACCGGCGATCGCGCCGGAGAGGCCCATGGAGATCAGGATCGTCCGGCTGACGCGGATGCCTGAATATTCCGAGCAGCGCCGGTTCTGACCCACCGCCTTGATTTCAAAGCCCAGCACAGTCTTCCGAAACAGGAAAGAAACCAGCAAAGCAACCAGAATCGCGGCAATCAGCCCCAGTGGGATCTTGCACTTCAGATTGCCGATCATCACATTGGTCAGCGTCAGTCTTGCCTCCGGTGTGCAGACTTTGCTGTTTCGGGTCATCATATCCACATAGTTGTTGTTGATAAAGAAACCTGTCAGATAACTGATGATATAGCTGATCATGATCGTTGACACGACTTCGTGGATATTGAACCGGTATTTCAGATATCCGACCAGAACGCCGGTCAGGCCGCCGACAATCAATCCGATCAGGAGCACCAGCGGCTTCGCGATGAACGGCGAAAGCGCCTTATTGTATCCTGCCAGCACCGTGGCCATGAAACCGGCCAGCAGCATCTGTCCGGAGATGCCGATGTTGAACAGTCCTGCTTTGAATGCTGTGATAAAAGCCAGGGAAGCCAGGATCAGCGGTGTCAGGTAATTCAGGAAGTCCAGCAGGTCTGTCAGCTGGCCGCTGCCGCCGCCGTAATTTTCCTTGGCAAGAAAGCCGCATCCCTGCAGAAAACTTGCGAGAGCCGTCAGCGGATTCTTCCCCATAAACAGCAGCAGGATGCTTGCCGTCACAATCGTCAGCAGGATTGCGATCACGGAAACCCACAGAGAAGCATATCGTCCGGTAAGGCGGCGGGCGAGAAACAGATTCCTTTTTCTCATGCTTCTCTCACTCCCATCATGTAGCGGCCGACTTCCTGCATGGTCATGTTGTCTGCCGAATCAATCCGCAGCATCTCGCCCCGGTATAAAATGCCGATCGTGTCCGCCAGCATCATAACCTCCTCCAGTTCCAGGGAAATCAACAGAATGGCCGCACCCCTGTCCCTTTCCTGAAGGATCTGCCGGTGAATGTTCTCGATTGCCCCGATATCCAGTCCCCGCGTGGGTTGCACAAAGATGATCAGGCTGGTTTGCTCCTCGATTTCTCTTCCGACGATCGCCTTTTGCTGGTTTCCGCCGGACATGGATCTCAGCACGGTATCCGGTCCCTGAGCGCAGCGGATATCATAGGTTTTAATCAGTTGTTCAGCATAGTTGCGAAAAGCGTCCTGCTGGAGAATCCTCTTTTTCGCGAATGGTTCTTTGTAATACTCCCGCAGTGCCAGGTTTTCCTGAAGCGTCATATCCGGGATGGTCCCTGTAGCCTGCCTGTCTTCCGGAATATAGGACAAACCGGTAAGGCAGCGTTCCCGTACCGGAATTCCGGTGATATCCTTTCCGTTCAGGATGACCTTTCCGGATGCCGCTTTGACCAGCCCGGCGATCGCGTCGGCGATCTCCCCCTGCCCGTTGCCGGAGACACCGGCAATCGCGAAGATCTCGCCGCCGTGTACAGTAAACGAAACATCTTTGACGACTTCAAATCTGTTTTCGTCCTTCACCGTCAGGTGCTGTACTTCCAGCACAGGGTTCCGGAATTTGGCCGCAGACTTGTTCAGCGTAAACTGAACCTGCCTGCCGACCATCAGGTCCGCCAGGTCCTGTGCCGATGCCTCCGCAACTTCCCGCACGTCAATCAGCTTTCCCTGGCGCAGGATCGCACACCGGTCGGCAATTCTTTTGATTTCCGCGATCTTATGGGTAATCAGAATAATCGTTTTTCCGTCCTTCCGGAGATTGTCGATGATCTGCAGCAGAAAATCAATTTCCTGCGGTGTCAGCACGGCCGTAGGTTCGTCAAAGATCATGATCTCAGCGCCGCGGTAAAGCATCTTCAGGATTTCCACCCGTTGGCGTACGGAAACCGATACATCCGCAATCCGGTCCGTCGGATTGACCTCCAGGCCGTATGCTTTGGACAGTTCGCTGATCTGTTCATTGGCTTTCCGGATATTGACCCATGGGAGTACGCCCAGTCTTTTTTCCGTCGGTTCTACGCCCAGTACGATGTTTTCCGCGATCGTGAATGGTTCCACCAGCTTGAAATGCTGATGAACCATCCCGATGCTGCAGGCCGCTGCGTCTGTGGATGAATGAAAAGTTACCGGCTTCCCGTCGATCAGGATTTCACCTTCGTCCGGCTCGTACATACCGAACAGCATACTCATCAGGGTGGATTTACCGGCGCCGTTCTCGCCCAGCAGCGCATAAACTTCCCCTTTCCGGATCCCGATGGAAACATCATTGTTCGCGATAATCCCCGGAAACCGTTTGGTAATGTGCCGCATTTCAACAATGTACTCGCTCATGCCTTCACCGCCTGATCAGAATTGACAGGAAAAACGCTCTCTTCTTTTCCCTTGGAGCCTTCCCCAATTTGAAACCACTCCCTCCTTCACCTTGAGGCTGAAGGGGAATTGGGGACTGTAATGCCCGGAGAGCGGGCGGCAAGCCAGGAAGATCGGAAAGCCCCCACATGATAAAGCGCTCCCTCCTCCTGGAGGAGAGAGCGCATGAAACCAAAGCCTTATTTAAGTCCCGGGAAGTCATTCACCCCGTCCGCCGTGGTCGGAGGAACGATCTCGCCCTTCTTCATCAAATCATAGCACTCCGCCAGCTTGGCCAGCGCGTCATCGCTCAGTTGCTGCCTTCCTTCTGCGGAAACAAAGCCCGTAGAGTCGGAATCCGCACCCAGCAGAGCGTCTGTGCCGGCAAAGGTACCGTTGTAGATGTTCTCCAGCTCACGCTGTACATCCAGGTGCATCACCTTCAGGGCAGAAGTCAGAACGACGTTTCCGTCTCCCTTTGCTCCGTCATCATACTGGTCCACGTCGCAGCCGATAAACCAGACGCCGTCGGCTTCCTTGACCGCTGTCAGAGCGCCGTTGCCGGACTCGCCGGCCGCGGCAAAGATCACATCGCACCCGTCGCCGATCAGGGTTTCGGCAACCACCTTGCCTGTTGCCGGATCCGCGAAATTGCCGACATAGTTTCCGCCTACACCGTCTCCGCCGGAGAAGGACGGAATCTCCACGCACTCTACAGCAGTGCCGAACTTTTCGTTAGCATACTTCACGCCGCCCATGAAACCGAACTGATAGTTGGTATTGGAAGGGAAAGGCATGCCGTTGATTTCAGCCACCTTGTTGCTCTTCGAAGTCAGAGCGGCCGCCAGCCCGGCCATGAATCCGCCTTCCTGCTCTTTATAGGTCATGGTGTATACGTTGTTTGCCGTAACCGGGTTCCCTTCGCTGTCATGGATTGTGGAATCAACAACCAGGAAGTATTTATCGGGGTTTGCCAGCACGATATCGCCGATTCCGCCGAAGTTGTAACCCGGAAGCACAAACACATCGTAGTCCCCGGCAAGCCGTTCCACCGTGGGAATCAGTTCCGCCAGGTCAGATTCCTTGACATCTTTCACACTGCAGTCCGCATGGTCCGCCAGAAAAGCCTGAATTCCATTGTAGCAGTCCTGATTGAAGTTTCCGTCATCAACACCGCTGGAGGTAACGATCAGGATTTTCAGCGGTTTTCCGCTCTCCGCCATAGCCGTAGCAGCAAACACTCCCATCACCAGTGCCATCGCGCAGATCAATGCGATCAGCTTTTTCATTTTGAATTTCCCCCTCGTTTTCTTTTTTACAGGCAGCCCTCGGCCGCCCCGGAATTGTAATGATTATATCGCAATTTTAGCCCTGATGCAATCCCGACCGTCCAGTCATGCGCCGGTCAGCGATCAGGATCCGTAAAGAAACTGAGGGAATCCAACGCCCAGATCATCTTCTCCAGATATCCGTCGTCCACGATCGGCCACCTGAAACCCAGCCTGAAAAGTGCATTAATCGTAAACCTGCGATCTGAGTCCACCATCTGCAGCGTATCACCTTCCTTGTTGGAATAAGCCACCAGGGAAAGCACCGTTTTACTCTCCTCCTCATGTTTGGCGGCTTCGGCCAGCGTATCCCGGAACTCGCTGTCCGACACTGTCTGCAC
>Ga0310690_10010221_pt1 | contig 11686 bp, 13 predicted proteins | sample AusTroGonzalo_MG_2_FD_207661 | JGI IMG/M metagenome (GOLD analysis project Ga0310690, IMG submission 207661) | Bovine rumen microbial communities from tropical cattle in Woodstock, Queensland, Australia - Gonzalo_04 (v2) (version 2) | ecosystem: Host-associated > Mammals > Digestive system >...
GATAGTTCGTTCCAAATCAATTATTGATGAGATTGACGATTATATTGGGCCCTTATATGGTTTGACACAAAATGAAATTGAATTTATCAAAAATTATGAAATTGAATTCCGAATGGCGGGCGAATAATAGATCCAAGAGATGGTCGATTTGGTTAAGCAAGTAATAGTGAAGAAACTAATCAATCCTTCATGTGACACGGCGACACTGGAACGGGAGATTGACGGGTTAGTGTATAAGTTGTATGGGTTGACGGAGGAAGAGATTGTAATGATTGAAAAAGAGGCGTAAATCCTTTTTTTCTTTTGTTCGATTAACTTTGGATTTTTTTGTAATTTTGCAGAAAATATTTAAAGCTATGGCTACTTTAGGTGAAATCATGAGAGACCCTTCGAAAGCATCAAAAGAAGATGTTGAGAATTTTGATGAAATTGTTAAAATCCTTGAAGATTTTAAAGAAAAAGCAAAACCTTACGAAGGAATCTCTTTGGATTCGGGACGAAATATATCAGAAATTTCTCAACAGGTCTATCAAGAAAACCTCTTGTTATCAACAATTATGGAGGCTTTTGTATTCAAAAAAGAATACAGATTCAGTGAATTAAACACTTGGGTTTTTAATTTTGTGGATAAAGATTTCATTTGGGACGTTTCGATTCCCTATTATAGTATGTGCATAGACAAACTATGCATTCTTCAACTCCTCAATGAAACAAAAGAAAATGAAGAAGATAACAATCCACTTTATACAATAACAGATAAAGGCATGGACTCTCTACGAGAGCAAATTTTTTCCAATTTGGCACAGTCCTCTTTGTACAATTATCAAGCTAGCAAGATGAATGAACAATCCATTTCAATAAACAAAAGCATTAAGAGAATCACATGGGGCGCTTTGATTACTGCCATTGTATCTGCTTTGATAGCTTTGTTAGCCTTAGTATTTACAATCCGATGACTTATGGGAACAAAGATATCCCCAAAAGTCAAGGGTCTGTTTTTACCTTATAACTAAAAAAGACATTACATATTTTAGAATACAGTGAAAAAGCAACATTTCTGTTACGTTTTCAAGTAGAATTATAATCCTGTCATACCTTTCAAATTAAAATCATTCTCCACAACATCTCTAATTATTCCAAGTAAAGATATGGCATAAACATAGATTGGAGTAAATGTTTCTTGTGTAATGTCAAAAACAAGGTTGCTTGCACTCAATCCATGTGCGAATTCTGACAAATAGGAAAAATATGTTGGAACATCCTCGTTGTCATAAATAAACGAATACATCTTTTTCCAAGAGAAATTAGGTGACTTTTTGTCATAGCCGTCTAACGTTTTAAATTTCCACTTGTCTTTAGGCTTTGACAAAAATCCATCAATGAGCGTTTGGTGTTCTGTATACACATGGAGGTTTTTGATATGTTTGACACAAGACTCTACAACTTTTATTGACTCCTGCATTTGAGAGTTCATATTGGTTTTAATGAGGTTGTTCCTCTCGACTGAAACTATATCATTTGGCTGAGGATTAATTTTTCTCATGCCTCGAATTCTATCTTCCATCCCATCAATTATAAAAAGATAATGTCTGAGCTTTGATTCATCTCCTTCGCTTCTTTTGTAAATCAAAAAATAAGTGGCAAAATGATCAGCGATAATTCGAAGAATGGCAGATGAAGTTGGATAATCTTTGGATATTTCAATTACAACACGTAAAGATTCAATTGTGTTCAATATTTTTTTAAGAAAACCTATTCTGTATCCATTAATGTTGTCTATAGCACATGCTGGATAATTAGAACATAGAATGTCTAATTTTAATGAAACAAAATTATACAACCCATCAAAAGCAAGTTGAGGATTATCAAAAATAAAGTTGTCTTTAGAATAATTCATATATTTTAATGGTTTTAGAATAATTGATTATTACTATTTCTGTCTTTGAAATCTTTGAAAGTGTGATACCAATTCTCGCAGTGTGTGTCAACTATTGCTTTTTCTTGATTGGAAATGTCTCTTCCCAATTTGCCATCAATCAACTTTAGAATTGCTTTCATTCGTGCTTTTTCATAATCAACACCTTCCCGAATGTCCTCATCTGAAATGGGAATATATTGTCCCATCTTCATGGCATTTTCAAATTGGCATAGCCGATAGTAACTATCCATGTCACTTGACAGTGTGAATCCTAATTCAAAATCTTCTAAACTCATATCTGTTTCTTTTTTTGCAAAAATACGATAAAATTACATATGGCGATTGAAAAATAAACCACTAATTATCAAAACTTTGTGTTCATTTTGCTTTGTTTTTGTTATGAGCGCACTGTGATATTTTTCGTGATTTGTTGTTCTGCAAAGCCCAGATGAAGTTGAACGCCCTCACCGATGCCCGTCACTCTGACGAAGAAATCGAGCGTCGCATTGCCGAAATCGACGACGACATCCGCAAACCCGAGGACGTCCTCATCCACGACCTCTCCTTCCGAGGTCTACTCCGTCCGTAACCACCGCCACGGGCCTCCCTGTCCTACACCGGCGTCAACCGCCATACCGCCTCTATGCTTCCAAACATTATCTGTGTAATGTCAAATACAAATAGAAGAAAGCCTCTGGATTTGACTTCTTTATCTTGTTGAGTTTCGTGTATTCATAATCTGTCAACAACCAATCCCTCATTCGCTCCAGTTGGCGGCCGCTGTATTTCTCAATTGTGATGCCATCGGTTTCAATCAGTGATACAAGGTAATACGCTTTAGCGGCAGACAAAATGGCTTCCTCAATATGGAATGTTTGAGAGAATATGTGGCTGGATACTTGTTTGATGCCTCGTTCCAGAACTTGATACTCTACATCGTTTTGGCTTTTTCGGAAGCAGATGGATAGAGCATGATCCTTTGTGTCGTGAAGAATATCTTCAACGGAAAAGTGCTCGTCACGATATTTTGCTTCCTGCTCGGCAATCGTTCGGTACACTGCAGAGATGGAGATCATGTCGTCTGCTTTATCGAACAGAGTCCCTATGTCATACAACTGTTTCATAATTTCCATTCCACATTCAGAATTGCCTTTCCGATAGGGCACGCCAATCGTTCGCGGAGCAAAAGCCGTCAACTTGTCTGCGAGAAGGTTGTTGGCATCGGGAACACGAACCTTCCTGTCCTCACCTTCGGTCGCAAGAAAGATGTTGGTGATAGGCAATTCAATAATTCGATTGTATGGAATCTGCTCGAACAGAATATCCAACAAGATATATGATTCTTTTCTTTCAACAGCAGACGTGTAGAAAAACTTATAATGGGCTTTGGGAACTATACCAGATATCCGGTGCTGTTCCTCGATGCGAGAAAAGCCCTTGCTTGTGGCAATTTGTTGAAGAGTCTTATTAAGATCCAGGCTGTCTGTCGGAAGGATGATGTCTATGTCGATGGACAATCTGTGCGGCTCCTTGAATATCAGCATCAGTGCCGTCCCTCCTTTGAAAACGAAAGGAAGCGATGATTCGGAGAGGCCTTCCAACAACGATAATGCCCTGATAGATTTCTCTACCAGGATTTTGTCGGCTTTATATCTCTTTGATACTTGGTTTATCCAATCTGTTGTGAATGAATGTTGCGTAATCATAGTTTAATCGTTTATTTCGTCCAAGATTTCTTCAATAACATCACGGCGGCCCCGACGACCAGCATAACGGAGCATCCGACTGGTGTTGACAGAATAGTCGGCAGTTGCATTTGCGTAGATATCAACAATTTCAGTATCTGAAAAAGGAAATATCCTGTCAAGAGCAAAGTCCACCAAAATTTTCTCCAACGATGCCATGGGCATATCTTCAACCTCAATAGTGGGTGCTTCAAGTGCCATGTTGCGAACTACGATATACCCGTCATAATAGGGCAATTCATCACTAAGGTTACGATACAAGATCGTGCGACGATATTTTTTCAATATTTCATGGTATGCCGCATCGACAACATCGCGTTCGACATCGACAAAATATAGCTGTGTGTTCAGCAAGTATGTTGAAAATGCATTTGCCACATGCAAATCCCACTGACAATATTTCGCGAATGGCAATCTGCGACGCATAATGTCTGCGATAATCTTTGTCTTAGTGTAGATATTAGGCTTGAAGAAAGGCTTTCTCCCAAATCGGTAGAGTCCACGACCAATGGCGTATATCACCCCTCTGTCAACAAGAGAGTGAATTTTCCATCGAATTGTTGGAATTGGAATGTCTGGAGAATAGCTTCGATAGAAATTCGCAATCTCATTAGACGTTATTTGTGTCCTGTCGCCCAATGTGTTATACAACTCGTCTATATGTAATGTATCATACATCTTTATCCATTTTTTGCCGGTGCAAAGATATACAAATTTTCGTCAATAAATTAAGATAATTGCCGATAATTTGATTTTTTTCAATCAGAGGAACGATGCCGTCCTAAAGTTCCGCTGTTACGAGGATGCCCCCTGTCCTTCACCTGCGTCAACCGCCACGCAGTCGACACCCGCATCGGGCTGGTGGGCAGCACCGTGCCGGTGGAGGCGATAGTGGGGATGTAGAGCTGTCGCATCTCTCCGAGATGCTGAGGAGGGACACGGCGATGGTCGGTATGCGTGGACCTCACCTCAGTCTCCCGTCGCTCGTCCTGTCACCACACTGCGCGGCTGCGCCGCTGGTATGGTGTTAATTGCGCCTAACGGCGCGTTGCATGTCTCCGACATGCTCACCCTGCCGCCACAGACTGCACTCTCCAACACAGTGTATAAACTTTCTTTCTTCATATCGTAAATCACTGACATACAGATAGAAAGTTAGAAAGAAAGTTATGAAACTTTCTTTCTAACTTTCAGGGTTCTGTTTGTTGTATCTTTGCCATCGAAATCGGTCACGTGACGATTTCAGACGTTCTTTGACATATTGGAAGATTCATATTAGACAAGATGGTGACCGGCATCTTTCGCGCAGGAGATTCCGCTCGCTCACTCCGTTCGCCGCGGCAGGTGGCTCGCCCGTTGAGCTAGGAGTGGAAACAAGGTCGGCATAGGACAGTCTCCGTTAACGGCAGGCGCTCCCCGCCGCCCTTGTTTCCCTTTTTCACCCCTCTTGCACGGCGCACCATTCCGCAGGCGACGACAGGAGCCGGCGGAATCTCCACCCCGCAAGGGCTGGATGTTGCGGTGACCTCCATCTGCGAGGACGCAGATGCCTCCATAGAGATGCGTCCCTCCCCGCCAAATTCTCCCAAAAATCCACCCGTCATACCCGACGTGCAGTTCCAATCGCCTTTGCGCATTTTTACAATTTTGCAACTTTTATATCGAAACCTGCAAGTTTTATATCGAAAAATGAAACTTTTATATGTTTGATTTTTAACGAGTTATATTAATTTCATCCTTGGTTTTCTCGAAAGGATTTTGTATGTTTGCAGCCTGGAAAATTAAAGAGAAATGAATTCAGAAAATGCAAACAACTTTGAAGATCTTAGCAAACTAATTTATATCGTACGCGGAGTCAAGGTGATGCTCGATGCTGATTTGGCATCAATATATGGCTACACCACAAAAGCATTCAACCAACAAGTGAAGAACAACATCGAAAAGTTCGATGCTGATTTCCGGTTTCAATTGACCAAAAATGAATATGAAGAAATTTTGAGGTCAAAAATTTTGACCTCAAACATTTTGACAACTGATTGTGAATCAATCGAATCTGATAATCAATTATCTTTGAGGTCAAAAAATTTGACCTCAAACGCAGGAAAAAAGGGTGGGCGACAATACCTCCCATACGTCTTTACCGAGCAAGGCATTTACATGCTTATGACCGTCTTGAAGGGCGAGCTGGCAACCGAGCAGAGTAAGGCGCTGATTCGAACCTTCAAGGGGATGAAAGATTTCATTGTTGAAAACAGATACTTGATAGGAAACAAAGAACTGGTCCAACTTTCCTTTCAAACCGCCCAAAACACAGCCGACATCGCCGAAATCAAGAGCACTATGGTCACCAAAACCGATCTGGCCAAGGTGGTGCGCGACTTCACCGACCCGATGACGCGACGAGAATACCTGATCCTTAACGGTGAGTCGGTTGAGGCCAACATCGCATATAGCAACATTTACAAATCTGCTAAAAGCAGCGTTTTCGTCATAGACAATTATATCGGTCTGAAAACGCTGGTGTTGCTTAAAAACGTCGTGGACAACATTCCCATCACCGTTTTTAGCGACAATACGGGAAAAGGTTTTCACCAAGCCGATTACGATGATTTTCATAGAGAGTACCCGAACTTTCAAATCAGTTTCCGCCAAACCTGTGGCGTTTTTCATGACAGGTACATCATTCTCGACTACAATACCGATGGCGAGCGTATTTTTCATTGCGGTGCATCATCAAAAGATGCCGGAAACAAAGTGACTACTATCACTGAGGTAGCCGACCGGCAGGTTTACCATCATATTGTTGACGCTTTGTTGAACAATCCTGTGCTGTTATTTTGAAAAAAACTATGCAATCTGTGTGACAACGTCTTTATTCGCCGCAGAGGAACCCCGGAAAAACGCAAATCATTTGCAGCAAGCCGTTCGCCGCTGGTGATTCCGCCGCTCACTCCGTTCGCTGCGGAATGGCGGCTCGCCCATTACGACAGGAGGAAAACAAGGGCGGCATAGGACAGTCTCCGACAACGGCAAGCGCTCCCCGCCGCCCTTGTTTCCCTTTTCACCCCTTGCACGGCGCACCATTCCGCAGGCGACGACAGGAGCCGGCGGAATCTCCGCCTCGCTAGGGCTGGGTGTTGCGGTGACCTGCATCTGCGAGGACGCAGATGCCTCCATAGTGATGCGTCCCTCCCCGCCAAATTCCTCCAAAAATCCACCCGTCATACCCAACGAGCAATCCCAATCTTTTTCGCACATTTTTACAATTTTGCAACTTTTATATCGAAACCTGCAAGTTTTATATCGAAAAATGAAACTTTTATATGTTTGATTTTTAACAATTTAAATTAATTTCGCTCTTGGTTTTCTCGAAAAGATTTTGTATGTTTGCAATCTGGAATTATTAATATGTTTTATTACTAAAATTAAATTGTTATGACTAACATTATGGATGTGGAAGACAAAATGATCACCCTGAGAAACCAGCAGGTGATTCTGGATTCTGATGTGGCTGAGCTCTACGATGTAGAAACTCGTGACATCAACAAGGCGGTCAAAAACAATCCGAGGAAATTTCCGAAAGGCTACATTATTGAATTGGATGCCTCCGAGAAGAATGAACTGGTGGAAAATTTCCACCGGTTCGAAAAACAAAAGCACTCAACTGTAAATCCTAAAGCTTTTACTGAGCGAGGATTATATATGTTAGCCACAATCCTGAAGGGTCCTAAAGCGGAGGAAACCACCATCGCCATTGTGTAGGAAAACGCAAAACACTTGCAAACCTTTGACCCGTCAAACTATGCCCTATCAATCATAAAAAAAGCCCGGAGTCTTTCTCACTCCAGGCTTCTGTGGACGTATGCAATACGTCCCTACTATTGCCTAATGCCTTTTGCCTATTTAATCAACGCCATATCCGGAATCGGCTTGTCGTACTCGCCTTTGGCCAGTCGCTCCTTGATGTCGCGGAAGGCGGCTAAGGTGCGCTCCACGTCCTCCATGCTGTGGGCGGCCGTGGGGATGATGCGGAAGATGAGCATTCCGGGAGGGATGACCGGGTAGGTGACGATGGAGCAGAATATATTGTAGTTCTCGCGCAGGTCAACGGCGATGTTGGCGGCCTGATCAACGCCGCAATACAAATGTACGGGTGTGACACATGCCTCAGCGGGTCCGATCTCGTAGCCGAGGTCGCGGAAACCCTTCTGTAAAGCGCGGGTGATCTTCCACAGTTGGGCTCTCAGACGGTCGCCTTCCTCGCTGCGGATAATTTCCAAACGCTTCAGACAGCCGACCACGATAGGCATCGGGAGCGACTTGGCATACATCTGAGAGCGCATGTTGTAGCGCAGGAAATTGATGATGCTCTTCTCGGAAGCCACGAAACCGCCGATGGTGGCCATGGACTTCGCATACGCCCCGATATAGACGTCAATGTCGTCCATCACGCCGAAATGCTCGGAAGTTCCTCTTCCGTGAGGACCCATCGCGCCGAAACCGTGGGCGTCGTCAATGAGAATACGGAACTGATACTTTTTCTTGAGGGCTGCAATCTGATCCAGAATACCGAGTGCACCGGTCATGCCGAACACGCCTTCCGTGATCAGCAACACACCACCACCCTGCTCTTCGGCAATCTTGCAGGCGTTGCCGAGGATGCGGTCACAATCTTCGATGTCGTTGTGGCGGAACTTGAAGCTCTTGCCAAGGTGCAAACGGATACCGTCGCGCAAGCAGGCATGGGCCTCCGCGTCATAGACGATGACATCGCGACGACACACGAGAGAATCGATGGTGGACATAATGCCCTGATAGCCGAAGTTGAATTCGAAAGCGGCCTCTTTGTGTTCGAAATCGGCCAATTCGCGCTCTAACTGTTCGTGGAGAGCGGTTTGACCGGTCATCATGCGGCTGCCCATCGGATAGGCCATACCCCAGCGGGCGGCACCTTCCGCGTCGGCTTTGCGAACCTCGGGATGGTTGGCCAGTCCGAGGTAGTTGTTAAGGCTCCAGCAGAGCACCTCCTTGCCGTTGAAACGCATGTGCGGACCTAATTCGCCTTCCAGCTTCGGGAACGCAAAATAGCCGTCGATTTTCTCTCTGTATTGTCCAATCGGGCCACCCGATGACTCTTTTATTCTTTCGAAAATGTCTTTCATATTATTGTCGGTTTATTTGTTTATTGTTTCATATTGGAATTTGACGCCTCCATCCCGTTGCTGACGATAGGAGGTAACGGAATCTCAGACTCGCCAGGGCACTGCAATCACTCCCCTTTCCGTTTCGCCTCCTCAATCTTCTCGTACTCCTCCAGGAACTGCGGGATATTGGACATCTCAATGCGCTTGTTCAAGATGATTCGATGGTCCTTATTGTCCATGATGAACATCGCGGGATTGCCCATTTCGTAGATGTTGAAATACTCGAGGTAGTCGAGGTTGCCCTTGTTGCCGCCAACCTGCAGCCACGGGTAATTGTTCTCTTTCACGTACTTTTTCCAACGATCAACGTCGGCGTCGTTGGCGATGGCATAGACATCGAAGTTGCGCTTGCCGAGAGTTTCCAAGGAGTCATACACCTCGCGCAGCTTCTTCGACTCTTTCTTACAGGTCGGACAGTCGGGGTCGTAGAACCACAAGATCGTGTAGGGCTTGCTCATCCGATAGGAGGAGTGCCAGGTCCGCATATCGTCGTTCAGCGTGGTGTCGGGAATGAACAGCTCAGGCGCGATTTTACCGATGAGGATGGGCTCAATACGGGTGGTACGCTTCTGGTACTTGGCCAGCACGTCCTCGTCGAGCCAGTAACACTTGCCGGCCAATTGGTTGGTTTTCGCGATATGGTAGAAAACAGCATCATGTCCGATTACCTTGCTGGTCTCGAACTGGTAAGAGAGCCAGTCGCAGCAATAATGGTACATAAACGTGTCCTTCTCGGTCTTTTTCAGGAAAATATCGATGTATTTGTTGATGGTGTCAGACTCCTGATGATAGAGCAGCTTCAAGAAATAATCCTTCATTTTCGGGTCAAATGAAGGAATATAGATGAAGCGATGGTCGGCAAGATCGAAATTATCCCAGTAATGCTGCCGATAGTAGGCGGCCTGCTTCTGGTAATCCGGATCACCGTTCTCTTTCTTATACTCGGGGATGTCGATGTTTTTGTACGACTTCTGCATCTTGGAGAAGAGAAAATCCGGATTCTTGGCGATGAGATCGTCGATAAACTCGGTCATCTCGTTGTTGATATTCGTCAGCTTCTCCTTATAGACGTTCGCACTGTCGGTATTGCCGGCATCCTCGAATTCCTTGCGCTTCTTGGACCATTCGTTAGCATCCTTCGAAGCCTGCGCGGTCTTCCGCTGGAAACGCAACATCTCGGCATTCTCAGGCGAATTCACGACAGAGAAATTGGTCACATCCATCGTGGTGTCCAAATTGTACGTAAAATGCTGGTTGTTGTCGAGGATGAAGTTGAGATACAGCTTCTTATCCATGGAAACGAGCGAGTACATGCCGTCGTCGTAGCGGTCGGTGCCCTTGAACACGAACTTGCCTTTGGAAACGGGTTTCACAGAATCCTTTAGGATGAGCTTGTCGTTGTAGTGAATAACCATATAGACCAGCGTGTCCTTGGAGTCCTTGATGTTGAAAATCAGCTCGTGGCCGTCCGCGTCACGGTACCCAGCCGGATTGTTCTTCGACTTCTGAAGGTTCTTCGGGGTGTTGTTCTGGGCAAAAACCCCAGATATTCCAAAGATGAAAATGGACATCAACAGAAGAATAAACGTTTTTTTCATATTCATAATTCAAAAATCCTAATTCATAAATTATTTCATCAAACGCATAATTTCATCTAACGTCGTTTGACGGGCAATTATTGCATGATTTTTTTGATTATCAATCAACAAAATCACCGGTGTGGTGACAATGTCGAAGTATTCGATGTAATCGACGCTGGTTTCACCCATGGAGGTGCTCAGGTTTATCCAGTCGTTGAGGCCATGCTTCTCCGAGAAAGCCTTCCAGCGGTCATAATCGTCGTTAACCTCCACGGCAAAGACCTCGAAGTCAAGGTTATCGGCCTCCTTTTGGTAGAGGTCGTGCAGAATCGGGGTTTCTTCCTGACAGTGGTCGCAGTCGGGATCCCAGAACCAGAGGATGGTGTATTTCGTCTGTATCTCGTTGGTGGAGTGCTGTTTGCCGTTGATGTCGAAGGCCGTGAGTTCGGGAATCTGCGCACCAGGCGCGAGTTTGCGGATGCGGTCCATCTGCCGCTTGATCCGCCGCTCCTGATCCTCGGGAATCCAACCACGGTCGTAAGTGTCGTAAATATGCAGCATCACCGGCTCGTAGTACGGGTCGCCGGTCTTGTCGAAGATGCCGTACAGCCACTGCGCGTACAGCCCGCACTGGTAACGTCCGCCACGCGCCGCACGGGTGAGGATGGTATCAACCTCGGTGATAATTTCGGCGGCGGATTCGCGATTATCTGAAAGCAAATACTCTTCGACGAATGGAAAGAGCATGGACGAAGAATGACAAAGACGAGCATCCGTGAAATCAACCTGCGATATCACACGATGGTAATTTTCCTTCGGCACCGCAGAAAAGGCGAAATGGACAGTAGGATCATCCGACTGGGCCGAGTTTATAATCTCCTGATTCAAATGATAATACTTTCCCAAAAAGGACTCGGGCATCGTAGAGGTTAATTCTGCCGCAGCCTTCACCGCATCAAACGCGTCTTTTGCCTGCTCTTCCGCAAAATGAGTTGTCATCAGAATTGAATTCTCTTCCGAATTCTTTATAACACGTTCCTGCCAAGAAATCTCCCAATTAGCTTTGGCATTCGATGTATCGCTATCGGACTCCTTAATTTCAATATCAAAAGTCGTCTGCTGATTTAAAATAACAGAAAAAGGATATACCCATGTTGGGAAAAATCCTGACTTTCCATAATATACCAGCTGGTAAAATCCTTTCGGAATCAAAGAACAATATAACTCTTCCAGTATGGA
>Ga0310690_10010222_pt1 | contig 11685 bp, 13 predicted proteins | sample AusTroGonzalo_MG_2_FD_207661 | JGI IMG/M metagenome (GOLD analysis project Ga0310690, IMG submission 207661) | Bovine rumen microbial communities from tropical cattle in Woodstock, Queensland, Australia - Gonzalo_04 (v2) (version 2) | ecosystem: Host-associated > Mammals > Digestive system >...
CCGATGTACACGTTTGTCGTCTACAAGAACGATGCGAGGGAAACGCCGATGATGGGCGTGACTTACCGGAAGCTGAAAGACGGCTCGCGGTACTTCACTTGCATTACGCCAAACGCATGGTATTCGGTGAAGGACATCTTCGAGATCATTGACGGACAGAAAGTTGAGACGTGGGGACAGGAGAGACGGAGTGGCGAAAAGAATCCGCTCGGACGGGTGCCGATTGTGGAGTTTGTCAGAGCGTTTGACCGCATGGGTTGCTTCGAGAGGCAGATCCCAGATATGGACGCCCTGAACATCGAGGTTTCGGATTTCGCCAACAGTGTCGCGCAGAACACTCAGGAAATCTGGTGGATGAATGATGCGGACTTCCCGACCGACCCAACGACTGGTGCGAAAAAGAAACCGACATCCGGTCAGTGGATGCAGACGAAGACCACTCCGAATGGCAACAGGCCTATGATTCAGCCGCTGTCGAGCACGTTTGATTACTCCGGAGTGCAGAACAACATCCAGTCCAAGCGGAACACGATTTTGCAGAAATGTTACGTTCCGCTCCAGACGGATCCGGGCGGAGGCTCTACTGGCACGGCAATGTCGATGTCGGCAGGATGGTCTGCGGCGGAGGCTGTTGCGGCGAAGCAGGAAGACATTATTCGCGGTTCGGTCATGGACATCGTTGAACTAGAGTTGCTTGCGATCCAGAAGTCGAACAGATTCCCGAAGGATCACATCCTGATGGACCTGAAGAAGTCTGACATTCAGCCGAAATTCACGAGGCAGAAAACTTTCGATCTCGGAACGAAGACAAATGCTTTCGTCACGATGGTGAAGGCCGGCGTCAACGGCAGAATCGCAATGCAAGTTGTTGACCTGTTCCCGGATATCGCACAGGCATGGGCAGACTCGAAAGACACAATCGAGAAATTCCAGAGTTCGCTGTTTGAGAAACAGACGGCAAGGGAGACGCCTGCAAGCGACAAGCGAATCATGTCGGATACGACAGATCAGGCAGTAAACAGTCCGCTTCTTGACGGCTCAAGGACAGGCGCTGATTATTCCAAAGGCGGTGAGAGAGAATGAGTGTTCTTCCGTTTGACGAACTGAATGCCCTCTCCGCAGAGAAGGAACAGCGGAGCCTGCCGATTGACCAGTATTTTGACGAGATGTCGCTGACTTCACAGCAGAAGAAGGACAGAAAAGCCTTCGCCAGGGAGATGCAGGAAATCCTGTTCAACGCGATTGCGCTGATTCATCTGTTGGTGGTCCAGAACATCTCTGGAACGACAATTGACAACATCAAGGCGAACCTGAACAACGATTTGGACAGGCTCGTCAGGAAATATACCGTGCCAGATGGATACATGGTGTACATGGTCACGGAATACACTTCAAACTTCGTGGATGTCACGGTGAGGCATTCCGCTTCAGACGACCCGGAAAGCGTGTCGTACTGGTACTCGAACGACAGAGCAAGGCTCAATGCCGAGGATGAGGCAAACGCCATCTTCAACTACGACGAGTATCGCATTGCGCTGAGTGAGGGTCGCAAGTGGAAGACGTGGATCACGATGCGTGACGGACACGTAAGACAGACTCATGCAGAGGTTGACGGAGAGACGATACCGATTGAGGACCTGTTCCTCGTCGGTGAATCGATGATGCGCTATCCACATGACGCAAGTCTTGGGGCCAGCGTGGATGAACTCGCGAATTGCCGATGCAGCATTACATACTTTTGATTCAGGATCTACGGGCAACCGTGGGTCCTTTTTTATACAGCACAGAGACGTGCTTTACCAAACGCAAGTCGCTCAGAGACGAGCGGGATACAAATCAAACGCAAACTAAAAGAGTGTCAGGAGATTGACGATAATCGCGCAAAGGAGATTTTGACTATGGGTAACGAAGAAAACAAAGCAAACGAAGCAGTAAATACCGAAACCACAGAGAATACCACGGCAACGCCGGAGACTCAGGAGCAGAGTGAAAAGCCCGAAGGAACACCGACAATCGAACAGCTTATGACCGAATTGGCGAAGGCCAACGCCGACATCGCTAAGCTGAAAAACTCCAGAGATGCGGCTGCGTCCGAGGCGGCGAAGTACAAGAAACAGCTTCGTGAGAAACAGACCGCCGAAGAGATCCAGACAGAAGAAAAACTCAAAGCGGAAGAGGAGTACAAGAAGTATGTCGAAGACCTTGAAGCTTACAAGAAAACAGCCGAGGCAAAAGCAAGATACGCCCTCCAGGGAATGGGAGAAGAGCTTGCCACCAAAGCTGCGGAAGCGGAAATCAAGGGCGACATGGATGAGCTGGCGTCCATCCAGAAACGACATGCCGATGAGCTTTTAAGAAAGCGAGAACAGGAGTGGCTCAAGTCCAGACCGGAAATCAACTCCGGCAATGGCGAGGGCGACGAGAATGCTGTTCTCGAAAAACAGGTTGAGGAGATCATGCTCCGAGCCAGATAAAAGGAGGACATGGATATGCCTATCAATACACTTGCTACTGCCGACATTTTTATGCGGACACTCGACAAAGTAGCTGAAAGAGACGCAGTGACCGGTTGGATGGACGCCAATGCAGGTCAGGTTATTTACAACGGTGGCGCAACCGTAAAGATCCCGAAGATCACCGTTCAGGGACTTGGTGATTATGATCGTGATGCCGGTTACGCACAGGGTTCCGTAGGGCTGACCTACGAGCAGAGAACCCTCACTCAGGACAGAGGTCGTAAATTCCACCTCGATGCAATGGACGTGGATGAGACCAATTTCGTGGCAACTGCCGCAAATGTAATGTCCGAATTCCAGAGAATGTATGTCATCCCCGAAATCGATGCATACAGACTTTCCAAGATCGCTACCGCAGCCATCAACGGTGCAAAGGCTGGCATGGTTGAGTACGGATATACTCCGGGTGCGGCAAGCACTTCTGCTCTGAGAAAGTTCAAAGAGGGCGTCAAGGCTGTTCGCGCAAACGGATACAACGGCACTCTGGTTTGCCACTGCACCGACGACTTCAAGATGGAACTTGAACTCGAACTGGCAGGCAGACTTCAGAATGTGACTTGGAGCCAGGGCGGAATCAACACCACTGTTCCGGCAGTTGACGGTGTTCCGCTTATTGCTACTCCGAGCAACAGAATGTACAGCGCAATCACCATTTATGACGGCGCTACCGAAGGTCAGAAAGATGGTGGTTACACCAAGGGCGGTTCTGCTCTCGATGTGAACTTCATCATTCTGCCGCTGACGACCCCGATTGCTGTCCAGAAACAGGACAAGATGAGGATCTTCACTCCGGACATCAACCAGACTCTGAACGCTTGGAGACTGGACTACAGACGTTTCCACGATCTGTGGGTAATGGACAACAAGGTTGATTCCATTTTCGCAAACATCAAGGATGCGGCTTCCGGAGCAACTGGCGCAACAGGCGCAACAGGCGCAACCGGCCAGGGAGGCTGATTTAACGGTTAAGGAGGAAGGCATGTGAACGTTGTATACGCGATGACGCGAAACGTCTATGAGTGGATACTCCCGTCCATCAGGTCGCTTGCAGAGCACAATCCTGATGCGAGAGTCTTTATCCTTGCTGAAGACGATTCACTGCCTTTCAACCTGCCCATAAAGGCAGAAGTAATAAATGTCACAGGGCAGACGTACTTTCCGAAGAACGGGGTAAATTACACAAGTTACTTCAAGTACATCAATCTCCTGAAGGTCAGGTATCCGTCGATTCTGCCGGTTGACAAGGTAATCCACCTCGACACAGACACAATCATCCGCAAGAGCCTGGAGCCGCTGTTCAACACGAACCTGTGCGGCAAATGGTTCGGAGCGGTCCCCGAATACCGAGGAAATTATCGACTGGTCGGCGACAAATACTACAACGCCGGAGTGCTTGTCCTGAACCTCGCCCAGATGCGAGAAGACGGAATCGAGTCAGAGATGACCGATTACCTGAACACGAGCAAACAGCCCTTCGTAGACCAGAACGCGTGGAACTGGTTCGGAGTGACAAGGGACAAGGTTGTTGAACTTGACCTGAGGTGGAACGAGAGCCGAGTGACTGGATTCACGAACAACACGAGGATCATTCACTTCTGCGGAGACAGGGACTGGTTTACGAATCAAGACTTGTACCGCAGTGAGTACATCAGGAGATACCTGAAGCCGGTGCTGTTTGCGAGTACGAAGCCATATGAATGCGCCGAAGGTCTAAAAGTCGTCTATGACGCTTACCAAGGTGCGAAGACATACGTTCAGGTCGATCCGTGGAGGCATCATCCTGACATCCGCTCTGGCAGATACAGCCTGATGGTTTGCGATGAGTTTCCGACCGAATCTCCGGGGAATGTCATCTACATCGGGCATGGATTTCACGGATGCAAAACAGGTGGTCTGCATCAGCCACATCCGTACCACAGCGCAAAATTCGGCAGCCTTATTGATTATGCCATCGCGTCAAGCGAGGATAGCATCGGAATGGTGGCAGAAGCCTGTGGGGTCCCAGAGTCATCTGTACTTGCCCTTGGCTCCGCAAAAACGGACGCCTATTTCGGCAAGAAGAAGGGTGACGGCGGCACGGAGCTGGCAAACAAGAAGTCGTACTTCTACTGCCCGACATACCGCTCTGGAGACGAAACTCCTCTGCCGGAGGTCAACTGGAAATGGTTGGATGATCACCTGACGGATGACGAGCTGCTTGCGGTCAGACCGCACCCGATGACGCCAAAGATCCTTGACGGAAAGTACCGGCACATAAAGGAGTTTCCGAGCAATGAACCGCTTGGGCCTTATCTGTATGACTGCGATGTGGTCATCACGGACTACAGCTCATGTCTGGTTGACGGATATCTGCTGAATAAGCCATGCGTCCTGTTTGAGAAGGTCAAGGGATATACAGACACAAGGGGGATGTATCTGGACTATCCGGAGGAATATTCTTCCCGATACGCTACGAACGAAGCGGATATGCTTGAGCTTGCGAGAACGGCAGACGGACTTACGCAGACAGAGCTTGACTGTGCCGATATGCTTGCTGGCGCATGTGACGGACACTCAACCGAAAGAATTCTCGCCCTGATAAGGAGCCTTATATGAAAATACTGATTGCCGTCCCGACATTCGAGACGATATATCCCGATACATTTCAGTCCATCTACAATCTTGATCCCGGAGAGCACGACCTCGCATTTGAATTCGTGCGCGGTTATGACTGTGCTACGGCGCGGAACAGGATTGCGCAGATAGCGCAGGACAGGTGCGCAGACTATGTCCTGATGGTGGACAATGATGTGGTTCTGCCGGAAGACGCATTGCTGAATCTGACGGACAACCTGAAGGATGTATGCCTCGGTTATTACGCTCACAGGGACACGGACAACTTGTACAGAGGGCGCACATGTGTGTGCAAGCTCTATCAGCCTGATGGAAGGAAATACTTCAACTATCCGCTTGAGTCTGAATACACGGCGGCGGAGTTGATTGACCTCAAGGAGAATGGCGAGTACAAAGTCCAGATCCACGGTGGCGGCATGGGGTGTGCCTTTATCAGGACAGAGGTATTCAGAAGAGTCCCGTATCCCTGGTACGACTGGGTTAATTACGCAGACAAACACAGGGGCATGCTTTCGGAGGATCTTTACTTCTGCGAGAAATGCAAAGCGGCAGGAATTCCAATTTTTACTGACTCACGAGTCGGGTGCGGACACATGCTGAGACATGTGCAGTGGCCGACATAACGAGAGGTGATATACGTGATTTTATACAAAGATAACGTTGAGCGCATCGCCGAGGGCGAAGATGCCATCGAGAGGCTGAAAGAGAAGGGCTTCCGTCCTGCATACACTCCGAAGCCTGTCACAGCAAAGCCGCCTGTCGAGCCTGAAGCGCCGAAACCGGCAGAGGAGCCCGTTAAGGCATTCAGGAAGCGCCCACCGAGAAGGACGAAAGCCGAGGTGTAAAGATGAGCGAACTTGAGCAGGAAATCCTCGCGTCGTTAAAAGAATATTACATGTTCACAGGTCATGCGGACCTTGGAGATGACGACGAGCACGACACATTTCTGCTCGGACTCATCAGATCGGTCTTCGACCTATACAAGACATATAGAGCTTACCCCGAATACTACACCGATGAAATGATCGAGGCAGATGTGTATCTGTATTTCAGTCGGCGCAAAAACGACGTAGCAATGACAATCTTACCTGAACTGCATGGCAGAATCGGGTCCGAAGGTTTGTCGATGCTCACCGATAACGGCATCACGAGGATGTGGAAAAATTCCACGCTCCTGAATGACGTTACTCCGATATGCGAGGTGGTTTAAATGCTTGACAACTACCTGAACACAGTTGAGTTGTGGCATCTCAAATGGGTCGGAGAAACGGAAGAGGTCGATAGTAACGGGGACTACACAGGCGAGTCGGCAACCGCCTACCTGAATCCGGTCAAGATACGCGCTAACCTGTCTCCGGCGCATGGAAAGACCGAGGATGAGGTTTTTGGCGCATCCATCAACTACTCGAAGATCCTTACCACGGCAAACATGAATCTTGGGATTGACGAACACTCGCTCCTGTCTGACAGAGAGCCGAATGTTGTGAGTCTCGACAAGAAGACATGTTCCGTCAACGGAAGTTTTGGAAACGGTGGTGCGGCATACAAGGTTGTCAGAGTCGCAAAGGGGCTTTACCACATGCGGTACGCACTGAAGACGCTTCACGAGGATGACCAGTGATGAGACGGAAAATGAAAATGCGGCTCAGCACGAGGTCGATCAATGCAACGCTGAAAAAGCTGAGAGACTACAGAGATTCGATTCCCGGCAAATGCCATCAGCTTGTTGAGGAACTGGCAATGCATGGCGTATATGTGTCGGCGACAAATGCCGGCGAGTACGGTCCATACATTGTGTTCCACGCCGATGTGACCGACAACCAGTACGGCGCGGTGGCGATCCTGTCCGCCAGAAATGCTGGAGTGGTCATACGTCAGTGGCAGTTGACCGACGGGACCATCAAAGAGGCGGAGATCAATCCGATCCTCATGGCGGAATTCGGGTCTGGCTCTCACGCATCTGACGCATTCGGAAGACCCAACGCACAGTGGACACGACTGGTCGGGGCGGGGCGAGGAACCTTCCCTGGACAGACACATGCGTTTGAGGATAGCTGGATGTGGTTGGACATGGATGGGCAATGGCATGAGTCGAGCGGCGAAGATCCGGCGATGCCGATGTTTAAAGCTTTTGAGGCGATGAACAGCATCGTCGAAGAAACGGCAAGGAAGGTGTTTAAGACATGATTTATTGGAAAAACAGAATCCTGACGAATGTCAAGAACGCCGTCTCCGCGAAATGCAGTAATGTCGTTTCCACGGAATCCTCGATTAAATCGAAGTTTCCGGCGATGCTTGTGAAGATTTCGTCCAACTCTGCCGTCGCTGACGATTTGGAACCGGGCGACGGAGAGAATGCCGTAAGGTGCTTCGTGACCATTGAGGCGTACTGCAAAACGACCTTGCAGGACAGCATAAACCTCATGGAGCTGGCGAACGGCGCGATGTACCAGATGGGATTTAAGAGGAGACAGGGACCGCTTGAGGTGGACAATCCGGAAGCACCTGAAGTATTCAGGATGACTGCAAGATATGTCCGAATCATCGGTGCAAATGATACAATTAACCTTTTAACATAAACGGGAGGATATAACGATGGGTGTTGGAATTTCAACCATTAATACCGTACTGAAAGCTGGCTCGACCGCTGGCAGCCTTACTCAGCTCTGCAAGATTAAATCGTATCCGCAGCTCGGTGGCGCTCCGGAGAACCTGGAGACTACTGATCTGGAGGATACTGCCCAGACCTTCTGTCCCGGTGTACAGTCCGTAGACACAATGGAGTTTGGCGCAAATTACACAAAGACAGCATATGCAGCAGTCAAAGCCCTTGAGGGCGATAAGCTTTATTACAGCCTTGAGATGGGCGAAGGCGGCGAGGATGGTGTGTTTACCTGGGAAGGTACTCACTCCGTATACGTCAATTCGGGCGATGTAAACGATGTGCGTGAGATGACAATTGTGTGTACTCCGAGCACAGTAATCGCAGGTCCGACAGGGGCAACGGGCGCGACGAACTGACAATAGCACTGAACAGTGACACACGCAGAAGGGGTATTCATTTTTAAAGTGGATGCCCCTTTATTTTTTTACAAGTCAGAAGGAGAAAAGAGAAATGGTAAAAGTCACTATTAACGATGTTGTATATACAGTGCCGGAGCTTAATTTCAACGCGGTCTGTACTCTTGCGGAAGCCGGTGTTGATATCATGAACACGAAGGCGATGCGGAAAAATGTTGTTAATTCCGCGAGGGGTATTGTTGCGTGGATAATGGACGTTGAGCCTGAAGAGGCCGGCAACGAAATTGAACAGCACGTCATCAATGGCGGCACGATTGACACCATCTTTGAGGCGTTCGGAAAGGCAGTGGACGAATCGGGTTTTTTCTCAGCCATGAGGGAAAGCAAAAAGGTGGTTCCGCAGGATCACAAGCGGAAAGCAGCGAAGAGCGCAAACGCAGACTAAAGAAGAAATATGCCGGCATGGTCGAATTCATCAACTCGGAGTGGATTCCCTATGCCGTTCAGTTGGATATCCCATGCGAGACGTTTTACTCACTGACTCCGAGGAAGCTTGTCAGGTACGCGCCGTACTACGTCGAGAATGTACGAAAAAAACGTGAAAATACAGACGAATTCGCTTGGTTGACGAACATATATACCCTCAAGGCTATATCAACTATAGGCAAGGGCAGATACCCCGACAAACCAATGGATCTCTACGGCGTACGGAGGGTAATTGAGCATTACAATGAAGAAGCGGAGAAGGCGACTGACGCCGATATGTTTGGCGCATGGGCAGATGCATTTAATCGATTGAAATTCAAACCAAAAGAGGAGGTGAGTGGCGATGCCTGATATTGACAAGTTGCAGATACAGATAGAGGCGAGCGCGGAAAAGGCAATGCCTGCGCTTGACGACATGATAGGCAAGCTAGAAAACCTCTCTAACGTTCTGTCAGGAATCAAAGTGTCGGGTCTGACATCGGAGCTCAAAGCACTGAGCAAGGTCAAGCTCGACAACCTGAGTAAGAAGACGAGTTTCGGGATCTCTTTTGATTTCTCGAAAGCGATGAGCAGTGCCACAAAGATGGCATCCAGCATTGGAAAGACGATTGGATCCATCACATCGGGCGCATTCCAGAAAGTAAAATCGGCCGCATCTGCGGCGACGAACGGAATCAAGGGATTTGTCACATCACTGAGGAGCGCAAAAGGCGACTCAAAGAGTCTGGCAACGATACTATATGGCTTGTACATCAAGTTATGGGCGTTTAAGAAGGTCGCCAGTGGGTTCGGGACGATAGCCAAGAAGGCAATGGACTTCGTGGAGTCGTACCATTACTTTGAGATGGCGTTCCAGAAGATCGGTCAGGATGCGGCGGACAGTTGGGCAGAAGCCGGATATGATTCGGCAGAAGCCTATGCACAGTCATTCCAAGACAGGGCTTTGGAACTGACGGAGAAGATGTCTGGGTTCGCCATTGATTCCAACGGCGGCGCAACGCTGACTGGTGGCAAGAGCCTCGGCATGGACCCAAACATGCTCCTTAATTATCAGGCGCAGTACGGTCAAATGGCAAACGGTCTTGGACTTGTATCCACCTCTGCCGAGAACGCATCCAAGGCACTGACAATGCTCGGCGCGGACTGGTCGTCCCTGAGAAACATTGACTTCTCGACGTCTTATGAAAAAATGGCGTCGGCACTTGCCGGTCAGTCGAGGGCGGTCAGGTCTCTTGGTATTGATATCACTCAGGCGACACTTCAGCAGTACGCCCACGCTGCCGGTGTTCAGGCGGACGTTTCCCAGATGGATCAGGCGGCGAAGACCGAGCTGAGATTGATTGCCATCCTCGACCAGTCCCGTGTGGCATGGGGAGATATGGCAAAAACGTTAAATACCCCCGCCAACCAGTACAGACTCTTAGAGCAAAACGTGGCATCACTGGCAAGGACAATAGGCAACATCTTCCTGCCGATCCTCCAGAAGGTGCTTCCGTACATCAACGGCGTGGTTATCGCTCTCCAGAGGCTTTTTGCATGGCTTGCGAAGTTGTTGGGCGCGACACCGGAACAGATAACGACAAGCATGGGCGGAATGGACGAGGCATTTGAAGACTTCGGTGATTCTGCCATTGATAGCATGGGGGATGCAGCGGATGCCACAGAGGATCTTGTCGATGAACTCGAAGAGGCGAAAAAGACCATCCTCGGATTTGACGAGCTGAATGTTCTTAATGCACCGTACAGTGACAAGTCTGGTTCCGACAAGAAGGATGACGACAGCAAGAAAATGCAGCCGGGAGACATGGGTCTTCTGGATGATTACCTTGCAAGTCTCCTTGACGAATACGAAAAGAAGTGGAACGAGGCATTTGATGCCATGACCAACAAGGCGCAGGAGATCGCCGACGCCATAGTTAATGCATTCAAATCAAAGGACTGGGCCGGACTTGGCAAACTGATGGCAAGCGGCGTTGAGTGGGGATTGCAGAAGGTTTACGACTTCCTCAATCCTGAGAATATGTATCCGAAACTCAAGGCTATAGCAGATGCCATCACAGGGACGGTCAATAGTTTTGTTTCAAACTTCCCAGCGGATCTGTTGGGCAGAACGCTTGGTCGTGCTGTGAACGATTACGTTTACTTCATGAACAAAATCTATGATGGAATCGAATGGGGAACCATTGGCAACAAGATTGCAGAAGCGTTCCTTGGCCTTATAAATACAGTTAATCCATACGAACTTGGTAGACTGATGACGCAGAAGCTTCGTGCGGCGATAGAGGTATTCAAGGGATTCCTCGAAACGATGCACGGTCACTGGGATAAGGTCGGCACCAAAATCGGTCAGATGATTAATGGTGCGCTGTCCAATATTCACCCTGACGATATAGCGTTTGTCCTCTCCAATGCAATCAATGCCGGAATTCATATTCTTGCAGGACTACTTGAAACATTCCCGTTCGACGAACTGGCGGATAAGATCACAACCGGTCTTAATGACATGATTGACTGGGTTGAGTGGGATAACCTTGGGGCGACACTTGGCCTGATGCTGATGACGCTCACAAGAACCATCACTAGGATTCTCACGTCCGTCAGATGGGAAGACCTTGGAAGAGGAATCGGAGCCGGCCTTCTCAGGATGGTTAACGTCATTGATGTTGACGCCCCTGGGGAACTGCTCAAGGCGTCTATGAAGGCTGTTCTTAACTTCCTCTATGGAGGTTTAAATGAATTCAGAACTGGCGGCGGATTCCGAAAGCTTGCGGAGATGACGTCTGGACTCCTCAATTCTACGCTCGGAGATCAAACCCTGTGGGATGATCTTGGGGATGTGCTTGAGGAACTGATGAAGGGCGCACTCGAATATCTCTACGTCACCGACAAGACGATTGAATGGGAGTCGATAGCGACCAACATTCATGATTTCATCAAACGTTTCATCGACAACAAGCAATTGTGGGACGAGGCCTTTGAGACGTTGACCAATTGGCTGAAAGACATCTGTGTTTTCATCAGGAGAGCCCTTCCCACACAGGAAGAGTGG
>Ga0310690_10010225_pt1 | contig 11685 bp, 6 predicted proteins | sample AusTroGonzalo_MG_2_FD_207661 | JGI IMG/M metagenome (GOLD analysis project Ga0310690, IMG submission 207661) | Bovine rumen microbial communities from tropical cattle in Woodstock, Queensland, Australia - Gonzalo_04 (v2) (version 2) | ecosystem: Host-associated > Mammals > Digestive system >...
AATTGTGACAAAGGACAGTGCATTTTTTTTCTCAATAATTTTAAGGAAGGTTAGTTGATAATACTAACTTTATAATTTAATAATATAAAGTCTATCACTTAACATGACTAACTCAATGACCTGGCATGGTCAACTCATAGAGTTGTATTAGCATAAAAACGACTGTCCCAATTGTCCTAATTGTCACAGCCGCGACCTTGAACCTTTTTTTATGTATTTTTTTTGGACATCTCGAAAACTTTTACTACCTTTGCACAATAAAACCTAAAATTGATGTTTAACACTAAAGAATTGTAATTATGAGAAAAATGAGAAAATGGATAATTGCCGCCATCCTGATTTGCGGCATGACAACTGTACTCACTTCATGCAGTGACAGTGACGACGATCCCGCACCCCAGCCAGACCTCAACGTTGCTGAAAAAATCCTCGGCAAGTGGATGCTGGCAGAACTGGACGGCCAGGCGTGTCCCACCAACCTGAAGGCAGTCATTACATTCATGTCATCGACGAAAGCATACGGCAGTCTTTCCGATTTCTATAGTGACTCGTGGAACAACCATGTGTCGGCCGACGTCGTAATCAGCGGCAACAAGGTGACCCTCACTGCATTCGAGAATGAGCGTACCAAGCATGTAACGGAAACTACCATTTCCTCTATAACAGATAAGGATATGCTGTTGGGCTCTGACTGGAAGATCTTTATAGATGGTATACAGGTTATCAATGAGGTCTATGCCAAGGAACGCTATATCCGCGTGACCGACAATTACGAAGATGCCATCATTGGCATGTGGGAGGGCAAGGTGACCAGCAGTGAAGACGAACACAGCGACGGAGAGCTGCACCGCTGGGAATACAAAGCCGACGGAACCTATGTCTATTATAGTAAGGTGGACGGCCTGTGGAAGGCGAGCACCGATGTCATGGCTGATTATTTCGTAGACGGCACCCTGCTCTGCACCCGCTGGAAGAAGACTGCCGCCAGCGAGGAGCTGCGCGAGTGGTGGGAGATAGAATCCATCAAGGACGATGTGATGAAGTGGACGGCCCTGCGTATGCGTGAGGATGGTTCGACCTATACCGCCACGTTCCAGATGACGAGGGTACGGAAGGTGGAGTGATGATTGTTTATTAGGTTATTTCTTCTTCGGCATTTTCTGCCAGTTGTACGTCAAGTGGAGCATGACGTAGCGGGGCAGGGTGTTGCGGATGGTCTCGGTACGACCTTGGCCATCGATATGGAGATAAGTGGAGGAAAGTTGGTGGAGTATGTCGAAGCCTTCGAGGCGGGCAACGAGGGTGCCTGCAGCACGCTTGCCGAATGGATTGGGGAAGGAACGGGAGAGGCTGGCGTTCCACACGAGGTCGTTGCGGTTCATAGACTCGTCGCCATAGCCGCGACGGGAGTACATCTTTAGGTCGGTGGCAAGGCCAAAACCTTGTAGCCAGCGAGGTGCATGGCTCTCGGCATCACGTTTCACGTTGTAATTGGCAGTGAGGCCGTACTGGAAGTTGACGGCGTTGATGGGGGTGATGGTGCCTTCGCGGTTGTCGGTGTGGCGATACTCAATGTAGGTAGGAAGGCCGAGGGTGAGGTTGTCGATGGTGTAGTTGAGGGTGAGGCGGTTTTCGATGTAATAGTTGTTGACGTGCGACAAGCCATTCTTGCGTCCCTCTGGTAGCAAGCGAGCAGAGCTTGAGCGGTTAATATCTACGTTGCAAGTGTAGTCGCCGTGGAGGTAGTTATCCAGCATTAGTCGGCGTTGCTTGTCAAGTGGCATGCTGTGGAAGTCGAAGAAATAGGTCTGCCAGTTACCCTCCACATTCTCGGGACGATAGGTGGTGATACCCGTAGCCTGATCATAGGTCTGGCCCTGCGACACCTGATGACGGAAGAAACGGAGACCGCCGCCGATGCGGTGGGAGATGCGCTTCTCGCGCCAGTTGCGGTTCAAGCCGAATTGCATGCGGTGGTTGGTGGCGCCGCGCAGGTCGGGATTGCCATAGCGACGGACGAGTGGGTTCTCATTGTTAAGGATGTTCACTTGTTGGAAGAGGTCGGGCGTCTGGAACTCAATGCCGTAGAACAGGTCGAAGGAACGTGCCCAATTGTCTGTTGCCCATTGTAGGTGGAGTTCGGGTGACATCGTCCAACAGTGCTGCACGAGCGAGGTGTCGGTGTAGGCGCTTCGGTAGTTCAGCTTCTCGTTGACATTGTAGAAGTGCATCTGGTAATACACCTGGAAGTACTTGCCATCCTGTTCGTAGGTATAGCCGGGGGTGATGGCCAGTCGATTTTCCAAACGGCGGTGCGTTCGGTCGTAGGCATTCTGCAGGTCGAGGGTATCGGCCAGGAATACGTCGTTGGTGTTGTTGCGCTCGCGGAAAAGGAAGCGATATTCGGTGTTGAGCCACAGGCCGTTGAGCCACGTGATGCGGTAGTTGGGGGCGATGGAGAAGTTGGTTTCGCTGGAGGGGGTGGAGGAGCGGCGGTTAAGCGTAGTGGGCTGCGGCAACGTCGCTGCATAGCGAACCTGCTGTTCTGAGGTGCTGTTGCTGCGGCCTCGGTTGTAGGAGGCATCGAGGTCTACGCCCATGTTGTCGCCTGAGGCCAGTTTGTAGTTCAGGATGTTGTTGGTCAATAGCAAAAGATTGTTGCCGTCGCTCTTCGATTGTTGCAGGTTGCTGTTGACAAGTGCCTGTTGCATGTCTGGGTTGAGCGAAGAGGTAAAAACGCTGTCGAGGATGGTGGTTGTTGCACCGAAACGGGCAGGATCGTTGCGGAACTGCACCGAGCGGTTGAGGCTGTTGTTTTCAGTGTCGTTATATTGCAAATACGACCAAGAATAGAGGAAGAAGGGCTTCTTCAGCTGGAACTCGTTGGTGACATTAGCGCTCACGTTGCGGTTACGGGTGTTGTTCGTCTGGCGGTTGAAGGTCGAAGGGGCATCGGTGTGGAACTGCTCAGCGTTGGTCTGTGTCTCATTGGTCGTGCGCTGCCACCCTATAGCAGCGTTCGCTTTCTCCTGCCATCGCTTGTCGCGGTCTTCTATCAATAGGTCGGCTCCTGCCGTCCGATGCTCCTGCAAGCCTTCTGGTGCATTGCTTGGCGACCAGTCGCCGTCGCCACCAGGACGGCGACTCTCATTGACGTTGTTCGTAAGACCGTAGATAGCTAACCGCGAGTTATTGGTGTAGCGCAATCCGAAGAGGCGGGCGAGGTAACGGTCTTCAATAGTCTTCTCAAATGGCGAGCCTCCAGCCACCTCTGCATTCGCCAACCATCCTTCGTTATATTCCCGCTTAAGCTGCACGTCCATCACGAAGCGCTTCTTATCGTAGTTGCGCTCCAGATACTCGCTCAGCTCCGTGCTCTTGTGGTAGGTCTGCACCTTCTGTACGGTGTAGGCTGGCAGGTTGTCAAGCATCACGCGGTTGTTGCCTTTGAAGAAGTCCTTGCCGTTGAGCATCAGTTCGTCCACCTGCTCGCCCTGCACAAAGATGCGGCCGTCGTCCTTCAGCTCCACACCAGGCATCTGACGAATAAGCGCATCGAGCATCGAACCCTCGGGCAGGTTGAAGGCATCGGCATTGAAGGTGATGGTATCGCCACGATAGAACAGCTTGACTTTCGTGGCTCGCACCACGACCTCATCCAACTGGTGGACATCGTCGGTCATACGTGACCGCTTCTTCATGTGGTGCCACGGCGCGTCAAAGTACGTGTTGCGAGCGATGTGGCGCACGTGGTAGTTGATAAAGCACGTCTCATAGTCGGGGTGCTCGGCGCGGATGATGTACTGCTGCTCGCGAGCCGGGATATTGAAGCGGTAAGCATAATCGTCCTTGCCTTGGCTCCATTGCTTGAACACGTGCATCGTGTCGACCACGGTGCTGTCCTCACGCATCAGCGTGATAAATGCATCCTTGATGCCGACGCGCGTCACCGAGTTCTTGACGTGCCCCCACAGGGCGATGGTTCTCTCTTTCTGTTTCTTTTCCTGCGCCCCTGCCGTCGTGGCAATCAGGGCAGTGAGGACAATCATAATGGTTCTCTTATTCATATTACAAATTAACAGGGTTGTTAAAATCTGGAGGGAGCATCACTGCGGCCTCCAGGGTTCCCGGGGGTTACTACTTTTTACTAACTTTACTTAATTCGGCTTAGCCGTTTTTCTTCTTCGGTTGTTTGTTCAGCCTATAGACGATGTGCAGCAGGGCGTAGCGTGGCATGACGTTGGTATAGGTCTCAGTGCGACCCTGAGCATTAAGGATGCGGGTGACGTTCGAGAGTTGGCCAAGGATGTCAAAGCCATCGAAGAGGACGAGGAGCCTGCCCTTGAAGAACGGGCGCGAGAGGCGGGCGTTCCACACGAGGTCGTTGGTGTTCAGGGCATCGTCGGCATAGCCCGTGCGGCTATAGAGGGTGAGGTCTGTCGAGAGGTCGAGCTTACAGGGGAGCTTTAGGATGGCGGCGAGGGAGGTGCGACAGGTGAAGGCACTGAAGTTCTCGAAGTCCTGGCGGTCGCTGGTGTAACGGTCCCATACGGGTTGGCAGGTCAGGTCGAAGTGATGCTTTCCGAGGTCGGCCTTGAAGGTGGGGGAAAGGGAGAGGGCGAGGCGGTGGACGGTGGAAGTAGCCCCCCATACTGCCCCCGAGGGGGCTTCGTTACTCTTTAGGACATTAGTGTCCCCCTCGGGGGATAACAGGGGGGCTACCCCTACTAAATCCACGCTCTGGCTGTAGGTTACGTGGAAGGGAACGTCGAGGTTCAGCTTCTTGGCTGTGTCGAGACTGCAGTGGAAGGTGTAGCCGCCGTCGATGGTCCAGTTGCCGTTGACGTTCTCGGGGCGGTAGGTGCGCACGCCGGTCTGCGGGTCATAGATGTAGCCCATGGCGATGGCGTTGTAGGTGCGCTGGTATTCCCACCGCAGAGCGTGAAAGCCTTTCTTCTGCCGGAGGGTGCCGCGAAGTTCGACTTCGGGTGTGACGGCGGTGCGCAGGCCGGTGTTGCCTAAGCGGATGTTCATCGGGTCGGTATCGTCGCGCAGGTCGATGCGCTGCTCCAGATCGGGCAGGTCGGTCTGTACGCCCAGCGTCAAGCCAATCTGTCCGTGTTTGAGGTCGAGATAGGTCCAACTGCCCATTTTGATAGTAAAGGCGGTGCGGCAGAGGGTGGTGTCGATGTTGCCGCGCTGGTAGTCGAGGCTTTGTGAGCGCAGGTTGATGCTGCCGTCGAGAAGCGTCCAGAACTGTCCGTAGCTCTTCTTGTCCCACTTGTAGCCGAGGTTGATGTCTAACTTGTGGCGGTTCTCGGTGGAGCGGCTGTCGAAGCTGTTGCTGTAGTCCATCACCTGCTCGTATTCGGTGACGGAGGGAAGGGTAGCCCCCCCTACTGCCCCCGAGGGGGCTTCGTCCAACAGGTAGAGCGACGATTGGCGGTGGCGCCAGTTGTGGTTGAACTCGTAAGTGGTGAACAGCGAGCGCCAGCCTTCGCCCAAGGGAATGTTGTAGCCTACGGTGAGGTGGGCGTCTCCGTTGCGGTCGGGGTGATTGTCGGTGAAGTGGTGGAGGCTGGTGGAGGGCTGCGGCGACGACGCAGCATAGTTGACCTGCTGGCGGTCGAAGAGGCGCTCGGTGCGGTCGCTGTAGGTGAGGTAGGCACCAAGGCGCAGGTTCTCGTTCGAATGGGGAATCTTGATGGTGGCACCGCCGCCGAAGGTGCCTTCCCACGAATGGCCGCTGCCCGTGCCCTGCCGCAGAATGCGGTTGACGAGGGTGTCGCGGAGGCTGATGCGCGAGGCCGTGGGACTGTAGAGGTCGTCGAGCAACTGGCGGCTGACGTTGGCGACGGGGGCGTTGAAGGTGGCTGACGTGAAGTCGGAGCTGTGGTCGAAGTGGTGGTACTTCAGGTTGGGGCTGATGTGCCAGCGCACGTTCTTGTGGTTGCGGTAGAAGTCGTGATAGGTGCTGAAGCGCAGGTCCTCGTTGCGACGGTTGCTGTAGCTGTAGTCGTAGGTGTCGCCTGTGGGCAGGTAGTTCTGGCGCACGGTGCGGGTCTCGCCCTCGGTGCGCTGGTGATTGACGGAGGCGTCGCCGTGATACTCCCACCGCTTGTTACGGTCGCTGACACCGAAGCTGAGGTCGGCGCGCTCCGTGCGACGCAGGTCGTTGGTCGCGCCGCGCTGCCAGTTGTCGCTCTCGCCGGGTCGGCTGTCATCGTCCAAGTTGTTGGCGTTGGCGATGATGGCTAAATTCGAGAAGTCGGAGTGGCGCATGGCAAAGAGACGGGCGAGGTATCGGTCGTCGGTGCCTACTCCTCCCTCCACGTTCGCTATCCAGCCAATCATATACTCCTTCTTCAGCCTGACGTCGATGACATGGCGCTGCGTGCGCTCGTCCTTGATGCCGAGCCACTCGTTCTCGTCGGTCTGCTTGTCGTAGATGGCGATGTCCTTCACGGTGTAAGCGGGCAGGTTCTCGAGCATCAGCTTGCGGTCGCGGCTGAAGAACTGCTTGCCGTTGAGCAGCAGGTCATCTACGAACTTGCCCTCGTGGTAGATGCGGCCGTCGCGCTTCAGTTCCACACCTGGCAGTTGGCCAATGAGCGCGTCGAGCATCGACCCCTCGGCCAGGATGAAGGCATCGGCATTGTATATCAAGGTGTCGCCCTTGTAGTAGAACTTCACCTTCGACGCCGTCACCACCACCTCCTGCAGCATCGTCGACTGTGGCGAAAGGTAGAAAGGCGGCAATGTCCGCTCGTGCTCACGTCGACCAATACGCTCCAGCTTGTAGTCCACGTAAGCCGTGCGATGACCCACGTAGCTGATGCGGAAAATATAACTGGCAGGCTGGGCGGGCACGGCGAACGAGAACTCGCTAGTCTCCCAGTCGTAGCCTTCCGCATACCAATGATGCTTGGCCACCTTCTGCTGCAGCACCGTACTGTCGGCATCGAGCAGTTCGACGGTAGCCCCGATGAGCGGCTTGTGCGCCCGGATGTCCTGCACCTCACCATTCAGCGAAATCTTTCGAACGACCTTTCCCCGCTCATGCTGCACATAGATTCTCTTGCCGTGAACCTTCACCTTCACGGGCAGTCCCTTGCATACCCGCTTCACCGCTTTCACGGCATCAAGACCTTTGACATTGGCCGTAGTCCGCAGGCTATCCAAACCGTCGCAGACGATGTCGATGGCGTATTCCGACTGGCTGCGCTCAATGGCTTGCAGGGCTGTGAGTAGGGACATATCCTTCTGTGCGGCAACCGTCAGTGCCACCCAGCAAAGGAGTATGATGATTGTTTGTCTCTTCATTTGTTCTTTTGCGGATTCTTATTGAAGTGATACACCAGATGTAGCATGACGTAGTGCGGCAGCGAGCGGTACCACGTCACGGTGCGGCCCTGCGCGTTGATGGCATAGTCCGTATTGGAAAGCTGGTGCAGCAGGTCGAAGGCTTCGAGGCGGGCGATGAGCTTGCCCTTCAGCAGGGGCTGGCTGACGGAGGCGTTGACGATGAAGTCGTCGGTGTTCAGCTCGCTGCTGCCATAGCCGCGGCGGCTGTACATCGTGCCATCGGCGGCGAGCGACGTGTTCAGGCGAGGCAGGGTATAGTAGGATTCAAGGCCGTAGTGGAAATCGAGGGCGTTGAGGGATTCGCCCGACGAGGAAGCCGTCGAGCACACGGCACCCTCGCTGTGCCGCCAGTTGATGTAACCCACGGCACGGACGCTGAACGTCTTGCGGTTGAAGCGGATGTTCGTGCCGCTGCTGAGTGCAAAGGTGTTCACGGTGTTGACGTGGCTCTCGGTCTGCCCCGCCAGCATGACGTGGTCCTTAGCGTGATCCCAGAGGGGAGCGACGTTAATATGCCATGTCCAATAGCGCTTCTCGCAGATGTTCTGGTCAGTGCTGAACATGACGAAGGCTCCGCAGGCACCGCTGATGTTCATGGGTTTATAGGTATAGACACCGGTGGCAGGATTGTAGGTCAATGACTGCGCTACGTCGCGGTGATGATAGTTGAAGGAGGCAGAGAGGTGGTACATCGCTTTGTTCCGCCCGGCGTGGTCGTAGTAATCGGCACTGACTTTGGTGACAGCCGAGGGTTTCAGGTCGGGATTGCCTAACTTCACGACAAGCGGCTGGCTGTCGTCGTAGATGTTGATGCGGTCCATCAAGAGAGTGCGCTCCTGATTGAATTCGGTATGAAACTGGAAGTCACGCCGTCCGCCTTTCCATACGTTTCGATAATTGAAATTGAAGTTCGGCACAAACACGGTCTGGCGGGCCAGCGTGTCGAGCACACCACGCTGGTAGTGCAGCCGCTCATACTGCACGGGCAAGCGCAAATAGAGCTGCCATCGCGCGTAGTCTACCTTTATGTGGAAATCGGGGTGCGTGTAGTAGAGTTTCTTCACGAGCATGACGATGAGGTTGTTGGTCCAGTCGAAGTCACGGCTGTCGTAGGAGTTCCGTGGGTCGGTGAGGGCTGTGAGGGCATCAATCTGAGAGGGCAGCAGCAGCGTGTCGGGATGGTAGAGATAGTCGCGGTTGTGCTGTTTGCGGATGTCGAAGAAGTCGGTGATGTTGATGTAGAAGTCCTCAGCCACCTCTTTGGCACTGCCCACATGGGCCGTGCCCCACGTGGTGTGGTTGAAGAGGTCGTTGCTATTATGCTGAAGGTCAGACGTCTTGCCGCTGGTCATGTATCTGCTGGCTTGCTCGCTCTCGTCGCTTGTATGCTCTACCTTGGCATAAAAGTCTAAGTGAAGCTTCTTTCCCAAGTTAAAGGCTCCTTGCGTTTCAAAGTAGCCGCCCCACGCCTTGCCCTCGCTCATGCCGACGGTACGCTGTGATATGGTGAGACTGTCGCCCCACTCGTCGAAGGCGGAGTTGAACGAGCCGTCACGCTTGGCGTAGTTGAATTCGGCTTCGGTACTAATCCAAAACGGTTTCCTCAGTGTCAGCGAGTTGTGCAGGTTCAGCTTCTTGGTGCCCTTGCGGTTGAACGACTCGGTAAGCGACGTCGGTGTGTAGCCTTCAAGGAACCGCTCACGATGCTGGCTCATTGTCTGCTCGTCAGTCGTAGAGGTATAGTCGGTGCGGAATGTCTCCTTCACGCTTTCGTCCTGCGCCTGATAGTCGATTTCACCAGCCACGCTACGGGTGGTCAGCAGTGAGCGGGGCTGTCGGGCCGGACTCCACTGGTCGGAGCGCCCGATGTGCCGGCCTTCGTTCACATTGTTGGCATTGGCCAACAGCGTGATGCGCAGGCGGTCGGTGAAGCCGAGGAGGAAACCACGCCCCAGCCACCGCCGTTTCGTGCCTACTGCCACTTCCACATTACCAATATATCCTTGGCTGTATTCGTTCTTCAGGTTCACGTCCATAACGTAGCGTCGCGGCTCTACGTCGTAGCCTAAGGCCGCGCTCTTGTCCGTCCGCTTCTCATAGACTTTCAGGTTCTTCACCGTGTAGTATGGCAGGTTCTCCATCAGCACCTTCTTGTTGCCGCCGAAGAATGAGCGCGAGCCGAGCAACAGCTCGTCCACCTTGCGCCCGTTGACGAAGATTTCGCCCTGGTCGTTCATCGTCACACCCGGCAATTGGCGAATCAGGTCGTCGAGCATCGAACCTTCGGGCAATCGGAAAGCCGTAGCGTCGTAGATGAGCGTGTCGCCGCGCCAGAAGAATTTTACTTTTGTAGCCGTGATGGTCACTCCACGCAGATTGACCGTCCGCATCTTGCGCATCTGAAGCGTCGGCACCTCCACGTCGTCCTGATACTTGGAAATGGTCACCCGCTGCCACACGTCATCGTAACCATCCAACTGAGCGTGGACGAGATATTCCCGCTCAGCAGCGATAATCTCGGCTCCGAAATGGGCCTTTATGAGTCTTTCTTCACGATTGAAGAAGCGAACCATGTTGGCGGAGTCCACCACGACACTGCTGTCTGCCCGACAGATTGACACCTTCGCCGAGGGCAGCGGTACTTTAAGGAAGCCGTCAACCACGTCGCCACTGATGGTCACTTTCTTCCGTTGCGTCCCCGTCTGTTTGTGCTGCACGTAGATTCTCTTGCCGTGAACCTTCACCTTTACGGGCAGACCTTTGCACACCCGTTTTACCGCTTTCACGGCATCAAGGCCGCTGACGTTGGCCGTCGTCGTCAGTCCTTCAAGACCGTCGCTGACGATGTCTATCCTGTATTCCGACTGGCTGCGCTCGATGGTATGCAGGGCGGAGAGGAGACCCAACAGACCCACCCCCTGCCCCTCACTGTGAGGGAGGGGAGTAGTTACCTGTGCGGATAAGGGAGTTGTCATCGCGAAAATGAATATAATAAGGTATAGTCGTCTCATTGCGCTTCCTCCTCGTTTTTGCTTTCCACGAAGATGGTGTCGTTCCGTAGCGTCAGGTGTATGTAATCGAACATGTTCAGATGGTCGATGAACGCCTCGAGTGACTCGTCAGGGTTCCACGTTGTGATGAGCTTCATCGCCCGCGGCTCTTCGTTGCGGAAGGTGACAACCTTGCCATAGTGGGCAGAAACGACGGTAAGGATGCTGTCGAGGCTCACGTCGTCGAAGCGGAGAGACGACCCATCCCCTTGCCCCTCTCTGTGAAGGAGGGGAGCAGCAACCTGTGCTGATTGGGGGGAATCCGTATGGGAAGAGATGATATGTGGAATGACTGCCCAAGCCAGCCCACAAAGTAGGACTGCACCGAGAAAAACAGCGGCAATTCGGAATCTCTGCCCCAGCTGTAGCCACTTCACTTTCACGGGCTGGGGCTTCTGGTAAAGTTTCTTGCAGTCGGCCATCAGGTTGTAAGCGTTGCGCACTTCATCGTCGGCGAGCAGTTCCTCCAACTGTTCGTCGGTCATTGCTTCCGGCTCGTCCATCAGCCGTAGCAGCGTCATTAGTTTCTCGTTCGTTTCCATATCCTTAGGTGTTAAAGTGATTCCTGATTCGAGCAAGCGCGGCAACAAGATGCTTATACACCGCCACCTCGCTGATGCCCAGTTCGGCGGCAATCTCGCGATACTTCCGTTCTTCGCCGAAACGCAGTTGGAACACGCGCTGCTGGGCCTCGGTCAGTCCCGTGCGGATGAAAGCCTGTAGGCGGTCCAACCGTTCCGTCTCTTCCTCCTCGTTCTCTGTCTGTTGTTCGAGGGCATAGAGGCGCGTCACCCGTTCGGTCAGCGTCTTGCGGGCGATGACGTTGCGACAACGGTTGCGCACGCTCTCGCAGAGATAAGCCAGCTCACGACCGGCCTCCACTTCGGGCTGACGTTTTAGCAGTTCGGCAAAGAGTTCGCTCACCACGTCCTGTGCCTCCGCGTCGTCATAGAGTGAGGCGCGAGCTTCGGCCAGCAGACGTGGCTGGTGCTTTCGGAACAGCATTTCCAGTGTACTCTGATTCATCTTTCGTTGCTTACTTTTATCATAGAGACAAACAACTCCTTCGTTTTCCTAACCTCATCAATCAAAAATAAGATTCCTTTGGAAAAACAGGAGGGAGCATCACTGCGGCCTCCAGGGTTCCCGGGTACTACTCGTTTTGTTTTTTACTCACTCGGCTTTGCCGCTTGGCTCAGCCAAGAACTTTACTAATTTTGTATACTACTTGATTTTTGTTATACTTTCGTTTTAAGTGGTTAAACATTCT
>Ga0310690_10010226_pt1 | contig 11685 bp, 9 predicted proteins | sample AusTroGonzalo_MG_2_FD_207661 | JGI IMG/M metagenome (GOLD analysis project Ga0310690, IMG submission 207661) | Bovine rumen microbial communities from tropical cattle in Woodstock, Queensland, Australia - Gonzalo_04 (v2) (version 2) | ecosystem: Host-associated > Mammals > Digestive system >...
CTTACGACGGCCCCATCATCCTCACGGGCGACAGCATCGTGATCAAGGCGATGGCCGTGGCCAACGGCATGGAAGACAGCCCCGTGGTGGAGTTCCGCTATAAGGGCATCCAGCGCCCAGTGAGCATTGAGGCGCCCACTGCCGATGAAAACCCGTCGGGCACCACACCGAAGATGTACTTCCGTTTAGACGGTCGCCGCATCACGCGACCTGAACGTGGCCTCAACATCGAGCGCCGCGAGAACGGACAGGTACGCAAGGTTCTGGTGAAGTAACACGCAAAATCTATTTTGCTGCGTCCTAAATATATTTTGGAGCTTCCAAAAAGCTTTTTGGAGGCTCCTTTTTATTTTTTCGCGTGGTTTAAACATATTTGACTTTCCCTTTGGCCGTCGATTTTACAATTCTCACGCTCGTAAATGCAAATTTATTTGTTTTCTCTTCGCTAAATCGAAATTTTGCACTACCTTTGCAAAATATTAGTATGTTTTCATGGAAAAGAAAAAAGAATACCCCATACGCACTGGCTGTGACCGCGGATTATGTGCTGCCGCCATCGGTCGCCAAGACCGCCAGCTGAACACCTACGACTGGTTGGCCGACGTGCCTGGCAATGCCGACAGTACCGACCTTGTAGAAGTGCAGTTCAAGCATACCCGCAAAGGCTACTACCACAACATCAACAACCTGCCGCTGAAGAAAGGCGACATCGTGGCCGTGGAAGCCAGTCCAGGACATGACATCGGCGTGGTGACGCTGACGGGACGCTTAGTCGGACTGCAACTGAAAAAGGCTAACCTGAAGTCGGAGGATGACATCAAGCGCATCTATCGTCTGGCTCGTCAGATCGACATGGAAAAGTTTCGCGAGGCCAAGGCCCGTGAACATGAGACGATGATTGAGAGCCGCGAGATTGCCAATGGCCTCGGACTGAAAATGAAGATTGGCGACGTAGAGTATCAGGGCGACGGACAGAAGGCTATCTTCTACTATATCGCCGACGAGCGAGTGGATTTCCGTCAGCTCATCAAAGATCTGGCAGCAGCCTTCCACGTACGCATCGAGATGAAGCAGATTGGTGCACGACAGGAGGCTGGACGCATAGGTGGCACAGGACCCTGTGGCCGTGAGCTGTGCTGCGCCACGTGGATGAAGAACTTCGTGAGCGTGAGCACCAGCGCTGCCCGTTTCCAGGATATCTCGCTGAACCCGCAGAAGCTGGCAGGCATGTGTGCCAAGCTGAAATGCTGTCTGAACTACGAGGTGGATGACTATATAGAACATGGACGACGACTGCCCAGCCGAGACATCGTGCTGCAGACACAAGACGCAGACTACTACCACTTCAAGAGCGACATCCTGGCCGGGCTCATCACCTACTCCACCGACAAGCGCATTGCCGCCAACTTAGAGACTATCACCTACCAGCGCGCCAAGGAGATCATCGAGATGAACAAGCGTGGCGAGAAGCCCATCGACCTGCAGCCCGAAGATCAGCGCCATGAGCCCGAAGGCCCCGTCGATCTGCTGGCCGGCGACAGCATCACCCGCTTCGACAAGGCAAAGAAGAAGAAAAAGAAGAAGCCGGTGAGCGCCAAGCTTCAAAGCAGGTCTGGCTCAAAAGACGAACCAAAGAGAAACGAGAGAAAGAATGATGAGCGAGAGAAAGAATAGCCTACTGCTCTCCATTATCATAGCGGCTGCACTGGTTATGATGACCAGCTGCAGCCGTTTACCCATCTACAGTCACTTTGAAACTGTGGGAGCAGAAGGCTGGGACCGTACCGATACCCTGCGTTTCATCGTCCCCATTCCCCACGACGGCATCTACGACATGCATCTCGACCTGCGTGCCGACAGCCGCTATCCCTACACCCAACTCATACTCACCGCCCTCACCCCTCATCCCTCACCCTTTACCATCGACATCACCGATGAAGAGGGAAACTTTCAGGGACGTGGTTCAGGCATTTTTCAATATACCGTTGCACTGCCCTCTAACCAGCTGACCAAAGGCGACACACTCACCATTAGCGTGGCCCACGGTATGAGCCGCCAAGTGCTGCCTGGCATCCAAGATGTGGGCATCACCGTTGAAGAAAAAGAATGAAGGGAGCCTGAATACTATCGTGGCAAGTTGCGGCCGGCATCAATGCGCAGGAAGATAAAAAGCAGGAAGGTGAAGCCCCAAAGCGAGGAACCTCCATAACTGAAGAACGGTAGCGGAATGCCGATGACCGGAGTGAGGCCAAGCACCATGCCCACATTAATGAAGACGTGGAACAGGAAGATGCTTAGCACACAGTAGCCATAGATACGCCCAAAACGGGTAGGCTGGCGCTCAGCCAAGTGTATCAGTCGCAGGATGAGTGCCAGAAACAACACCAGCACGCCTGCTGCTCCAACGAAACCCTCTTCCTCGCCTACGGTACAGAAAATGAAGTCAGTGTCCTGCTCAGGCACATACTTCAGCTTGGTCTGCGTACCATTGAGGAATCCTTTGCCTTCCAATCCGCCTGAGCCGATGGCTATCTCACTCTGGTGAACATTGTAGCCTGCACCCTTCAGGTCTTCCTCCAATCCTAACAACACATTGATGCGGGTGCGCTGATGTTCCTGCAGCATGTGGTTCAGGGCATAGTCGGCACCATGAAAGAACACCAACGAACCCACAGCGAAGAACGCAACCCACAGGTAAGAACGTATTTGCCGATTGAAGCTCTGCCATAACAGCCAACCAACAAGCAGCACGCAGGTGGCCAGCTGAATCCAATAGATGTCGAACGGAATGACATAAAGCGAGAACAGCAGACTGACCAGCGTCACGCCTAAACAAACTCCTAACACAATGAATGCCTGTCGCCATCGCTGGGCATAGACACCAATCATTACAGACGAGAAAACTTGGATAGCCAACAACACAACAAAGCGCCCTATATGAGTGGGGGTATCGAAGAGCACCGGTTCACTAAAACGGATGCCTACCACGAAATAGAAGACGGCAGCCACGGCAGTGAAAAGCACCGACCCCGTCATGCCCTCACGATAGAGCATGAGGAAGAAGGCCATATAGACCAAGGCCGAGCCCGTCTCACGCTGCATGACAATGAAGAGCATGGGCGCAAAGATAAAGGCCAACGTCTTCAGAAAGTCACGCCATCGTCGAATGTCATAGTCGCGTGCCGACATGAATTTAGCCAGTGCCAAAGCTGTGGCAAACTTGGCAAACTCGGCGGGCTGCAATCGTACAGGCCCCAGTACAAGCCACGACCGTGAGCCTTTGATGGTGTGCGGATTGAAGATAGTGCCAAAGAGCAGTAGCAGCATCAGACCGAAGAGCACGTAGGCGAACATGTCGTAGTAGCGGTCATCGAGCAGCATAATGAACAGTGCCAGCACCAGCGAGGTGCCTATCCACACAATCTGCATACCGCTGCGCGTGGAAAGTGAGAAGAGGTCGGTATGGGCACTATAGTCATAGCTGGCACCACACACACTGAGCCACCCGAATGCCAAGAGCATCAGGTAGATGAGTATCGTCCAGTAGTCCATCGACCGCAGGACGCCTTTGGGGCTATCTGTCGCTTGCACCATAGTTGATACGTCGTGATTGAATCTCAGCAGCCTTGCGCTCAGAGGCTTCCGAGAGTTGTCCTTTGATATGTTTCTCCATGATGAGGCCGCCGATGGGCACACCGTAGGTGGCACCCCATCCACCGTTCTCCACATAGACAGCTACTGCAATCTTTGCCGAGTCCATAGGAGCAAAGCCCATGAACACGCTGTGGTCGTGGCCTTTATTCTGCGCCGTACCTGTCTTGCCACAAGGCATGAAATCATAGTGGGCCAACGCCTTACAGGTACCTCCGAGAGCAGCAGAGCGCATACCTTTGACTATTAGCTCGTAGGCCCACTGGGGAGCCTTAGAGTAGCGCCGCTCTGTGTAGATGGGATCTAGCTCCTCTCCCTCTATCTTCCTCACCACATGTGGCGTAATGAAATAGCCGCGGTTGGCAATAGTGGCTCCTAAGTTGGCAATCTGCAACGGCGTGGCATTTACCTCGCCCTGCCCAATGGCGATGGAGATGATGGTCAGTCCATTCCATCCACCCTTGTAAGCATTGTCGTAGAACTCCGCATTGGGAATGAGCCCACGCTTCTCGCCAGGCAAATCGACACCCAGGGGATAGCCGAAACCCATCGACACTAAATAGTCGCGCCAGGTGTTCATGGCCGTCTGCACGGTGCCATACTTCGCCGTGTTGTTAATCATGTGATAAAGTCCCCAGCAGAAGAAACCATTGCAAGAAGTGCTGATGGCAGGCACCAGTGGTAATGGTGATCCGTGACCATGACAGCCTACGCGCAGTCCCTTGAAGACAAAACCATGATAACAGGGATAGGGTGTCTTGTCAGTGATGATGCCCTCACTGAGAAAGGTCAGACCTTGCGTGGTCTTGAAGGTAGAGCCTGGCGGATACTGACCCATGATGCTACGGTTGAGCAGCGGCTTCCAAGGATCCTGCCCCAGATCATGGTGGGTCTTAGAACGTTGGCGTCCCACCATCAGACGTGGGTCGTAGGTAGGTGAACTGGCCATGCAGAGCACTTCACCAGTACTGGGCTCAATAGCCACCACACTGCCAATCTTTCCTTCCAGCAACCGCTCGGCAAGAGCCTGCAAGTCCTTGTCGATGGCTAACGTGAGGTTCTTACCTGGCACGGGTTTCTGGTCGAGGGCTCCATTCTGATAGCTGCCCTGCACCCGTCCATGGGCATCGCGCAGCAGTATCTGCACACCCTTCACGCCACGCAATTGTTTCTCGTAGAAGCGCTCCACACCCAACTTGCCGATATAGTCACCTGGCTGATAGTAATCGTCGACCTCGATATCGGCTGGCGACACCTCAGCAACGTCACCCAGCACATGGGCAGCATAGGGATATTCATATTGGCGCATACTGCGACGCTGCACATAGAAGCCAGGGAAGCGGAAAGCTTTCTCCTGAAAGACGGAGAAGTCGTGGTCGGAGAGCTGACTAATAAGTAACTGCTCCGTATAGCGTGAGTAGCCAGGATTGCGACGCTTGTCGTGCATGGCAGCGACATAGCGGTTGAAGTCCTCACGAGTGATACGAAGTGTTTGGCAAAACTCCAACGTGTCGAAATGGTCACGAGCCTCGTTCTCCACCACCATAATATCATAAGAGGGCTGGTTATAGACCAACAGCTCGCTATTGCGATCGGTGATGATGCCTCGCGAGGGATATTCAATCTTCTTCAGGAAAGCGTTGGAATCGGCATTCTTCTTGTAGTCATCGCTCATCAGCTGGAGCGTGAACAGGCGGATGATGTAGATGACCACAATGAGAACAGCTACGCCACCCACCACGAATTTCCTGTATTCCAATCCGTATTCCTTCACTTTGCCGAGGGGTTATTGTTTTTTCCGAAGGACTATCGCCTCAAACTTTCCAAGGCCATAATCAGCCCAAAGGTGAGCAGGGCACTCGCACCAGCACATTGCAGCCAGTAGAGACCATTGAAGAAGGAAAAAGTCTCAAGCGCAAAGAATATCAGACAGTAGGTAAGCACCAAAAGCGCTGCCAAGACAGAGAAGTTCCACGTGCCAAGCGTCTTAGCCGATGACTTGATATTCTCCTCGGCGTCACGCGGTAGGAACAACTCGAGCAAACTGGGCTGGATGAAAGCGACAAGTGTCATTGAAGCGGAAGCCACACCTGGTGTGTTGGCAAACATATCTATCGTAAGTCCCATGACAAAGCCCCACAGCATACTGGCCCAACGGGGATAGCCACGATGGAACATCACCACGAAATAAACATAGAGCAACGGCGTGGCACAATGGAACAAATGGATGCGGTCAAGCAACAGCACCTGTACCAAGACAAACACAACAAACAGTAATAGTAGCCGCAGTTTATCTATTGACATTCCCCTTCTTAATTCTTACTTCACAATCGGCAAAGCCGACACCTCTCAATTCTTAATTCGCTAACGCCATCGAGTCACGGGCAGCCATCATCAGCTGCAAACGCTCGGAAAAGCTTCTGTCGGTCACCACACTGACATCACGCAGACAGCCGAAATCGACGGAGAGTTTAATCTTCAGCCTGTAGGACAAGCCATCGATCGAATTGCCAATATCCGTTATCTGCCCCACCGTGATGCCTGGAGGGAAGATGCTGGAATAGCCGCTCGTCTCAACCCAGGCTCCCTTGTCAAACTGGGCATGACGTGGCACATCTTCCATATAAGCCTCGGTAGGATCCTTCCCGTCCCACATCAGATAGCCGAAATAACCACTGCCTCGGATGGCACAACTGATGCGCGAATGACTATTAAGTACAGGCAGCACGATAGAATAGTGGTCACTCACCATATAGACGACTCCCACCAGTCCCATGCCACAGACAACGCCCATGTCAGGCTGCACACCATCATTGCTTCCGCGGTCGATGGTCAGCAAATTGTCGTGGCGATTCAGTGAGTTGCTCACCACCTTTGCAGACAGCATCTGTATGTTGTCGAAGACACTATGCAGTGCGCTATCCACAACTGCTGTGTCCTGCTGCAGCTCCAACAATTGCTGACGAGCCCTCCACAGCCGCTGCTCCAACTCCATATTGCGGTGCTCCAGCTGCCAGGCCCGGTCAGTCAGGTGGAAGAACTGCTCTACTGATGACTGCCACTCATAGACCTTTCCGGCTATGGCATTCGCCGATGATATCCACACACTACCCTGATAGCTGTTATAACGAAACAGCAACACCACACTGATGAGTTCCAACAGGAGGAACACAAACCAATGGAAGTTCTTCGTCAGGAACGCTATCAGGTTCTGCATTTACCTCATCAGGAATGAGAAGCGATCAACGTTCTTCAAGGCGATGCCCGCACCCTTGGCCACGGAGTGGAGGGGATCTTCAGGCACTTGGAAGGGGATGTTGATCTTGTCGGTCAGACGCTTGTCCAGACCACGCAACAGAGCTCCGCCACCCGTCAGGTAGATACCGTTCTGCACGATGTCAGCATATAGCTCAGGCGGTGTATGTTCAAGGGCACTGAGCACGGCATTCTCAATTTTGGCCACCGTCTTGTCTAAGCAGTGAGCAATCTCCTGATAGCATACGGGCACCTCCATCGGTAGGGCCGTGATACGGTTCGGGCCATGTACCACATAGTCATCGGGGCCTTCGTCGCCCAGATCGGTCAGGGCAGCACCCACATTGATCTTGATACGCTCGGCCATACGCTCACTCACCTTCACATTGTGCTGACGGGCCATGTACTCCTGAATGTCGGCCGTCAGGTCATCGCCGGCAGTACGGATGCTGTTATTGCTCACGATGCCACCTAAGGAGATAACGGCTATCTCAGTCGAACCGCCGCCTATATCGACAATCATATTGCCCTCAGGAGCTTCCACGTCGATGCCAATACCAATGGCTGCTGCCATCGGCTCGAAGATCAGATACACATCACGACCGTCGGCATGCTCAGCCGAGTCACGCACAGCACGCAACTCCACCTCAGTACTGCCTGAAGGCACACCAATAACCATGCGCAATGAAGGCGAGAACAGGTGATGCCCCGTGTGCACCATCTTAATCATACCACGCATCATCTGCTCGCACGCCGAGAAGTCAGCTATCACACCGTCACGCAGCGGACGGATAGTACGTATGTTGTCGTGAGTCTTCTCGTACATCATCTTTGCCTGCTCGCCCACGGCAATCATCTTGTCAGTGCGGCGATCGAGAGCCACCACCGATGGCTCGTCAACGACTATCTTGTCATCACTGATGATAATCGTGTTAGCTGTACCAAGGTCCATGGCCAGCTCTTGTCGGAAACTAAAGAAACCCATATTTGAACTCTTCCCTCTTAATTCTTACTTCTCAAACCAACTATGAATAGCCGTGTCATAGTGCGAGCTCACACCGAAAGCCCTGGTAGCGAACATACGACGCTGCTCCAGCGTTGTTTCGGCTCCCTGTTTGTTCAGAATGTCGAGCAGCACGCCATACTCTGCCTTAGAAGGCACGATAACCACATCCTTGAAATTCTTAGCTGCAGCACGGATCAGCGAGATACCGCCAATATCAATCTTCTCGATAATATCTTGCTCTGAGGCGCCACTGGCAACCGTCTGCTCGAAGGGATAAAGATCGACAATGACCAGATCTATCTCAGGAATGTCATACTGCTTCATCTGCTCCTGGTCGCCCTCGTTATCGCGACGTCCCAGAATGCCTCCGAACACTTTCGGATGCAACGTCTTCACACGGCCGCCCAGAATACTGGGATAGGTTGTAACCTCCTCCACCTTCTGGCACTCGTAGCCCTGCTCTTCAATAAATTTCTGCGTACCACCCGTTGACAGGAAGCGCACGCCCTCCGCGTTGAGTTTCTTCAGCAGCTCATCGAGCCCGTCCTTGTGGAACACAGAAATCAGCGCAGTTTTCATCTTCTTCATTTCAGCCATATTATCCTTACTTTATAACGTTATAAAATTGAATGAGAGTGCAAAGGTACGAAAAAGAGTTGAACTAACATAATGCCGAGGCAAATATTTTTCTTGCCTCGGCATTTTTTCTGTCTTACGTCAGTCCTATCCTTACATGGTCACCTCGACCGTATGATTACCGGGAGCGTATGGCACCAGCTGACCCTCGACAGGTGAACCATCAATCACCATCTGCTTCACACCTTTCTGGGCACCATTGGGATGGACGATAATCTCATACGTTGCATCGCGGAATTTACGGCGAACGGTATAGTCACCTGCCGAGGCAGGCAGGCAGGGGTCAATAAGCAGACCGTCGTAGTCGGGCTGTATGCCCAGGATATACTGGCTCGCCGTAAGCCACATCCAAGCGGCAGTACCCGTGAGCCACGAGTTCTTTCCCTCGCCAGGACGGGCAGCATCCTTGCCAGCCACCATCTGACAGTTCACGTAAGGCTCTACCTTGTGCAGTGTCTGGTATTTCTCCTCCACATACGAGGGGAGAATCTTGGCATAGTGGCTCCAGGCATCGTTGCCACGTCCAGCCAGACACTCGCCAATGATGACCCACGGATTGTTATGGCAGAAGATGCCGGCATTCTCCTTGTAGCCCTCGGGATAAGACGAAATCTCACCATACTCATAAATATACTTAGTAAAGGCCGGATTGTTGAGCACGATGCCATGTTCACACTCCAGATACTTCTTTACCGAATCGAGGCTCTTGGCCACCATACCTTCTTCGGCACCAATCTGAGCCATCGTGCACCATCCCTGACTCTCAATGAAGATCTTTGCCTCGTCGCACTCCTTCGAGCCTATTTTCTGCCCGAAGTAGTCATAGGCACGCAGATACCACTCACCATCCCAGCCATGCTTCTTCACAGCCTCAATCATAGCGTCGATAGCCTGCTGCATACGTGCAGCCTCGTCATTCTTGCCAATTTTCTTACAGAGAGCGACATACTCCTTGGCAGTAACCACGAAAAGGCCTGCAATCATGAGGCTCTCGGCCTTCGAACCCTCGCTCTTGTTCTCCGTAGTCTGGAAGCTCTCATTGGGATCCCATGAGAAGCAGTTCAGGTTCAGGCAGTCATTCCAGTCGGCACGACCGATGAGAGGCAGCATGTGGGGACCGAGGTTGTTGATGACATGATTGAGCGACACACGCAGATGCTCGAACAGCGTCACCTCCGTGCCAGGCTGGTTGTCGAAGGGCACCGGCTCGTCGAGAATCGAGAAATCGCCCGTCTCCTTCAGATAGGCTACGGTGCCGAAGATGAGCCAGCATGGATCATCATTGAAGCCACCGCCAATATCGTTATTGCCACGCTTCGTGAGGGGCTGGTACTGGTGGTAACACCCACCGTCGGGGAACTGGGTGGAGGCGATGTCGATGATGCGCTGACGGGCACGGCTGGGAATCTGATGCACAAAGCCCACAAGATCTTGATTAGAGTCGCGGAAGCCCATGCCTCGGCCAATGCCACTCTCAAAGAAACTGGCACTTCGCGAGAAGTTAAAGGTCACCATACACTGGTACTGGTTCCAGATATTCACCATGCGGTCGAGCTTGTCATTGCCCGTGCGAACATTATATATACTGAGCAACTGATCCCAATATTGGCAAAGCTCACGGAATGCCTGATCAACTTTTTCCGTCGTGTCGAGCGAAGCGATGAGGGCATGAGCTTTTTCCTTGTTAATAACCTTGGGGGCACTGAACTTTTTATCCTGCTCATTCTCCACATAGCCCAGCAAGAACACGAAGTCTTTCTGCTCGCCAGGTAGTAAGGTGACCTCGATATAATGCGAAGCAATGGGACTCCATCCATGAGCATGACTGTTACGGGGCTTACCCTCCATCACAGCCTGAGGATCAGCAAACTCGTTGTAAAGACCCACAAAACTCTCGCGATCAGTATCAAAGCCCTGAATTTCCGTGTTCACATAATAGAACGCATAGTGGTTGCGACGCTCGCGATACTCCGTCTTATGATAGATAGTAGAGCCTTCTAGCTCCACCTCCCCCGTCGAAAAGTTCCGCTGGAAATTCTCCATATCCGTTGCCGCATTCCACAGGCACCACTCCTCAAAGGAGAACAGCTTCAGCTTCTTCACCTCCTCCGTTTGATTGGTCAGCGTCAGCTTCTGCACCTCGCACCATTTCTTCAGCGGCACAAAAAACAGCACCGATGCTTCCACTCCATTCTTGCGCCCCGTGATACGCGTATAGCCCATGCCATGACGACATTCGTAGAAGTCGAGCGGCGTCTTACAGGGCTTCCAGCCCGGATTCCAAGCCTCCCCCCAGCTTTCTGTGGCTTGCCTTGTCTCCTGGCTCCCCTCCTTTTGGAGGGGTTGGGGGAGGCTTTCCTTAATGTAGAAATATCTACCCCCATTATCCATCGGCACATTATTGTAGCGATAGCGGGTGATGCGGCGGAACTTCGCATCCTTATAGAAGCTGTAGCCGCCTGCCGTGTTACTGATCAGAGAGAAAAAATCCTCGTTGCCCAGATAGTTGATCCAAGGCCAAGGGGTCTGCGGGTCTGTGATAACATACTCGCGATGCTGGTCATCGAAGTGACCGTAACGTTTCTGTTGCTCCATAGTTATTTCGTTGTTATTACTTGCTTAAGTTAATTATCGTTTCAGAGTCGTCTTACCAGTTCCTCACTCTGCCTGCAAAGATACAAACAAAAATCCGAACTGCCAAAGTATTTCGAATATTTTTGAAAGCAGAGAAATTGAAAACAAACCTCTAATCTCCCACTAATAGCCCGTGAGCCCTTTATTTACCGGTAGGTCTAGACACAGGAGGTGGGGAGGTCTTTTCACTTTTACACGGATTTACAGATGAATAGCCCCCCGTAATCCCGCCATCCGTGCTTTTGAAGAACAGACGGCATCTTCGGGTGCAAGGAACGGCACCTTCAGGCCTTGGAAAAGGCATCTCTAAGTCCCCAAAATGCCGTTTGTCTTAATCGGTTAGACCATGACGACAAGGTACCACCTAACACACAAAAAAAAGAGGGGCTGCAGTCCGCTCTGGACTACAGCCCCTCACTCTGTAAAAAGAAGGCGGCCTCCTACTCTCCCGCATTGCATTGCAGTACCATCGGCGCAGGCGGGCTTAACTTCTCTGTTCGGAA
>Ga0310690_10010231_pt1 | contig 11681 bp, 8 predicted proteins | sample AusTroGonzalo_MG_2_FD_207661 | JGI IMG/M metagenome (GOLD analysis project Ga0310690, IMG submission 207661) | Bovine rumen microbial communities from tropical cattle in Woodstock, Queensland, Australia - Gonzalo_04 (v2) (version 2) | ecosystem: Host-associated > Mammals > Digestive system >...
GATGAGTACAATCAGTACCAGGAATGGGATGAAGGATAGCATTTAGCAGACCTTCTCGAGTCGTTTCATGATGGAGAACATAAAGATGGCGGAGATGAGACAGAGAGCAATAAAGACACTCCAGACAGCCCAGAGGGGGATATTGCCCCACAGATAACCGCCAACACCCACCAACTTGTTACCGATGGCAGTGGCCACAAACCAGCCACCCATCATCAGACCTTTGTACTTCGGGGGAGCCACCTTCGACACGAAGGAGATACCCATCGGTGAGAGCAACAATTCAGCGAAGGTCAGAATGAGGTAGGTATAGATTAGCAACTGCGGTGTGACATCGGCCACATGGACGGCTACCGGCTCACCATCAGCACCCATCGTAGTTTGAGGCATCGGCAAACCGAACGAAGCGACAGCCATCAGACAGTAGGCCAAGCCTGCCACCACCATACCATAGGCAATCTTACGCGGTGCAGAAGGTTCCTTGCCCTTGGCAGCCAACGAACCGAAGATAGCCAACGACACCGGTGTCAGAGCCACCACATAGAAGGGATTGAACTGCTGGAAGATCGGAGCCGAGACGGCCATCACCTGACCCGTCGTGCTATCATACTGCAAGAACAAATATGCCAAGGCAGCCAGAATCACAAGGGCAGAAATGGTCTTGCCCTTGGTTGTCTTCGACTGGAACAGTGAGAACAGTGCATAGACAATGAAGATGATGGCCACCAGGTTCCATACGTTGAAGGCCATGCTCTCAACACCCGTCGAGGTCTTGGCAGTGAACTCATCGGCAAAGTATGTCAGCGACAGTCCGTTCTGATGGAAAGCCATCCAGAAGAAGATGACCACAGCAAAGACAAGACAAAGTGCCACAATGCGAGCCTTTGTCTCTTCCTTCGACAGTTCCTCAGTCTCAGCCTTCACACCCTCTTTCTTTGTGCCACCCTCCACATGACGGAAGGTGCTGCGGAAGATATAGTAGATAGCGATGGACAGGATGAGCGAGGCACAAGCCACAGCAAAGGCAAAGTGATAGGAGTCATTGACGCTGGTACCAAGATTTTGCTGGGCCCACTCCATGATACGAACGGCTGCCGTCGGTGCAAAGAGGGCACCGATGTTGATTGCCATGTAGAAGATGGAGAAGCCGGAGTCACGCCGTGAGGCATACTGCGGATCGTTGTAGAGGTCGCCCACCATCACCTGGAGGTTACCCTTGAAGAGTCCAGTACCCAGGCCAATCAGTACCAGAGCAGCCAACATGACCACCAGTGCCAAAGTGTCACCACCCAGGGGTACAGAGAGCAGCAGATAGCCTGCAAACATGACAAGGATGCCAATGGTAACCATACGACCGAAACCGAACTTGTCGGCCAGCCAGCCACCTACGATGGGGAGGAAATACACGAGCATGAGGAAGTCACTGTAGATTTCTCCTGCCCAACCAGCATCGAGTCCGTAGTTAGCACGGAGGAACAATGCGAAAACTGCGAGCATCGTGTAATAACCGAAGCGCTCGCCGGTGTTGGCCAATGCCAACGCGAATAAACCTTTAGGTTGATTTTCGAACATAGATTATTTGATTTTAGAATTTTTGGTTCTGACGATATCGAACAAGTAGGTACACTTGATGACGATGTTCCCGAAGTTGGAGCGGGCAAAATAGTCGCGCTTCGACGAGCCGTAGATATTTCCCAGTCCATAGTAATAACGCCCTTCAAGGATGAAATGGCCAAGATGACGCTGGCTGAACTCCACACCCGCACCGACGGCAATGCCGTAGTCGAACTTGTTCTCGACAGCCATCGTGTCCTGTGCTACAATATACGAGGAACGGTTGTTTTTCGTCGGTGTTGATTTATCGAAGTTGGTGTCGGTCTTCTCGCTCAGATAAAAACCGATCTGCGGTCCCACCTGAAAGAAGAACTGAAGACCGCTGCGCTCTCGTCCCCAACCCAAACGGGCCAGGAAAGGCACTTGGATATATGACATCCTACGGGAATAGGCCAGTGCCTGTGTCGTGTCTGCCTGCATGACCACCGGCTGGTCTTTCATGTCCCAGATACGTTCCTGCCAACCGATCTGTGAATAGTTGACCTCACCCACCACGGCACAGATGCTGCTAAAATACTTCTCACAGGTGTAACGTGCCGTAAAGCCAAGCGTCAGTCCTGCCAACTGGCTCTGAGGTACTTTCGGCACAAAGGCAATGGAACTCATGGAATAGCCGGCACTGCCACCAATAGCAAGGTCGTTACGGTACTCGCCCACCTGAGCGAAAAGAGGTGAGAAAGTGAGAAGGAGAGAACTGAGAATTAACAGTAAACGGCGCATAGATTAAAACCTTATCGTTTCCACCCTGTGCTCTGGCGTATAGTGTACAAAGAGCAGACTGTGATTCTGAAGACCGCCATTGCCCATACGCTCAAACACCAACGGTGTCTGTACGGGAGGATAGCCAAACATGCCTGCGGCTCCATTAAATGTCTTGCCGTACTTATGCAGTCCCTTCAGGAAGAAGTAAGCATGATCGAACCCCGTCAGTGCAAAACGAGGCAAGGCATTCTGCATGTCAACATGAAAATTCCCACGGTAAATCTGCTCCAACCTTCCCGTCTGCGACGACAGGGGATTGTAATAGAACACAGAAGGAATATAAGTATCGTACTTATGGAAATTCTCCAGATGGGTACGGGTGTACATCAGCCATTCCGTATAGCCGAACATCTTGATCTCAAGCGAGGGACTGTTGAATTTCAGACCATTCATCTTCGCAAAGGCAACACCTAATTCCGGCGAACGTGCTGTATTCAGAATGACCATGTTTGGTTTCGAACGGCTAAAGGCTTTTGAGAACATATCCTCGCTGGACTTCAGGTTGGTAATGCTGTACTCTATACCCCGTCCCTCTAACTGCCGACGCAGACCAAAGGTAAAGATGCCCTTCTTGCTCGTTGTGTCGTTGCAGTCGATAAAGACAGGATGGTAGTCTTTGAAATTCTCTAAATAGCGCACGATGGTAGCATCATTGATGTTTGTCGGCGACTGCCAGACCTGGAAGATATTTCTATTCGTCAGCAACTGCGGGGCATTGATGGAGAAAGGTATTACCAGACGGATGTCGTGCTTCTCCACAAAATCGGAAAGCAACTGCATCTGCTTAGAATAAAGCGGTCCGAAGATAATGTCACACTTCGCAGCGGCAGGGTCTGCGAGGATGGGAGTCAGGTCGGCATCCTCGGCGGCATTCCAGGCATGCACGTCGATGGAGAGACCTGTCTTCTTCAGACTGTCGCAGGCCATCAGGATACCCCGATAGTATTCCACCATCCTTTTTCCGTCGCCATTGATATTGTGCAGAGGCAGCATCACCCCCACCCTTATCTCCCGTTGGCGCACATCGTCAACAGGTGCTGTCTGATTAGCAGGAGGTGTGACAACTGGCTTCTCCAAATAGGCACTTTGAGTAGAATCCGGCTTTGATATCGGGATATTGATGATGTCGCCCTTCTTCAATTCATACCCAGGCTCCTTCATCTCGGGGTTGGCCTTGATGAGATCCTCGATGGTCAAGTTGTACATCTTGGCAATGCCGAAAATCGTTTCCTTACGCTTCACCTTATGCGTACTGCGTATTTCGTCTGCACTCTGCGCTATGGAATCTACCGCAAACGTCAGCACAAGCAACAGCAAAAAATATCTTAAAATCTTTGTCATAAACTCTATTTTATCCAAATTACCGTGCAAAAATACAAAATAATTATGAACTATGGACTATGAATTATGAAATATTTACTAACTTTGCACGTTAATACATTAGAAAATGAGAATAAAAAGAATAATTCTGCTGTCATTGACAGTCTTTTTGCATCTGACGATGCAAGCACAAGAAGACCGTCCGCGTGTTTCACCGACAGCCACCTACATCGATGATGATGGTAAAGAGACCGTCAGTTCAACCGATGTAGATGGACAGGCTCCACTCGACGTTACCTTCCTTGCAAACCCCAGTCATATTGACGACATCGTGCCTATCTATGAGTGGCATTTCAAAAGGCTGGAAGAAGAGACGGAACTGATGGTGCGCTACGAAGAAGATACGAAATACACTTTCACTGATTCGGGCACCACACTCGTCACCCTGATTTTGAAGCAAGCCAACCAGGAAGAAGTGCTCGACTCTGCCACTATCAAAGTGACCGTCAGCGAAAGCAAACTATCCTTCCCCAATGCCTTCTCGCCAAACGGTGACGAATATAATCCCACCTTTAAGCCCAAGGAGTACCAGAGTCTCGTAGAGTTCCATGCATATATATTTAATAGGTGGGGACAGAAACTCTACGAGTGGACTGACCCTGCGGGAGACGGCTGGGACGGTACTTACAACGGCAAACCCGTGAAGGATGGTGTCTATTTCCTCCTTTGCCGTGCAAAGGGCGCTGATGGACGGAAATACAATATTCGCAAGGACGTCAACCTCCTCCGCGGCTATGAGGAAGGCAACACGTTGAACAATTAGTCCATGAGGCGCGAAGACGACAAGATCAATGTCTATGGTGCGCGGGTCCACAATCTGAAGAATATCGATGTGGAGATTCCGCGCAATTCGCTGACAGTCATTACAGGACTGAGCGGCTCAGGAAAGTCGTCGCTCGCATTCGACACCATCTTCGCTGAAGGACAACGGCGCTATATTGAAACATTCTCTGCCTACGCCCGCAACTTCCTCGGAGGCATGGAACGTCCTGATGTCGATAAGATTACCGGTCTCTCACCCGTCATCAGTATCGAACAGAAGACTACGAACAAGAATCCCCGTTCTACTGTCGGCACCACGACAGAGATCTATGACTATATGCGTCTGCTCTTTGCCCGTGCCGGAAAAGCCTATAGTTACATGACGGGCGAGGAGATGGTGAAATATACTGAGGAGAAGATCCTCGACATGATACTCCACGATTATGCTGGTCGGAAGATCCTGATCCTGGCACCCTTGGTGCGCAGTCGAAAGGGGCACTACCGTGAACTCTTCGAGGCCATGAGGCGGAAAGGTTATCTGAACATGCGGGTGGATGGCTCACTGGTTGAAGTGACACAAGGTATGAAAGTGGATCGCTACAGGAACCACGACATTGAGGTGGTCATCGACAAACTCATGCCCCCTAAGTTAGAGGGCGACAGGGGTCTGAACGAGGGAAGTCTAGACCGTCTCAAGAAATCCGTTTCCATCGCCATGAAACAAGGCGAAGGACTGGTGATGATTCTCGACAAAGACACGGGGTCCATCAAACATTTTTCCAAGAATCTGATGTGTCCTACTACGGGCATAAGTTACTCAGACCCAGCGCCTAATAACTTCTCATTCAATTCTCCCCAAGGGGCATGTCCCCATTGCAAAGGACTTGGTTCCATCAACCAGATTGACCTCACGAAAGTTATCCCTGACCGTCAGAAAAACATCTATGAAGGTGGCATTATACCCCTCGGTAAGTACAAGAACCAGATGATCTTCTGGCAGATTGATGCTTTGCTCAAGAAACACAGTTGCGACCTGAAGACACCCATCTGTGATCTTCCCGACGAGGCCATGACCGAGGTGCTCTATGGATCATTAGAGAACGTCCGCATCAGTAAAGACCTGGTACATACCTCCAGCGACTACTTCATCGCCTTCGACGGCATCATCAAATATCTGCGTAACGTGATGGACAACGACGAGTCGGCAGCCGGGCAGAAATGGGCAGACCAGTTTTTAGCGGAATGCGAATGTCCCGAGTGTCACGGTCAACGACTTAACCGCGAAGCCCTCTCCTACCGCATCTGGGACAAGAACATCGCCGAACTTGCGTCGATGGACATCGCCGAACTGCGTGAGTGGCTTGACCATGTGGAGGAACATCTGGATCACCAGCAACAGCAGATTGCCACAGAGATTCTGAAAGAGATTCGTACCCGTCTCGACTTCCTGTTGGAGGTGGGACTTGACTATTTGGCCCTCAATCGCCAGTCGGCCTCACTTTCTGGTGGCGAGAGCCAGCGCATCCGTCTGGCCACACAGATTGGTTCGCAACTCGTCAATGTGCTCTACATCCTCGACGAACCGAGCATCGGCCTGCATCAACGAGACAACCAACGACTCATCCACTCACTGAAGGAACTGCGCGACATAGGCAATACCGTCATCGTGGTGGAGCACGACGAAGAGATGATGCTCAACGCCGACTATATCGTGGATATCGGTCCCCGTGCAGGTCGTAAGGGTGGCGAGGTGGTTTTCCAAGGCACACCTGATGAGATGCTCAAGACAGATACCATTACCGCCCAGTATCTGAGTGGTCGCCAACAGATTGCCATTCCAGAAAAACGTCGTCCCGGCACAGGCCACAGCCTCATCCTCCGTGGTTGCACAGGCAACAACCTGAAACACATCGATGTGGAGTTCCCGCTCGGAAAACTCATCCTCGTCACCGGTGTCAGCGGCTCAGGCAAGTCAACCCTCATCAACGAGACTCTCCAGCCCATCCTCAGTCAGCATTTCTACCGTTCACTGAAGAAGCCCATGCCCTACGACAGCATCGAGGGTATAGAATATATAGATAAGGTGGTGGATGTTGATCAGAGTCCCATCGGGCGCACACCGCGTTCCAATCCCGCCACCTATACAGGTGTCTTCTCCGACATCCGCAGCCTGTTCGTCGGTCTGCCGGAAGCGAAGATACGTGGCTACAAGCCAGGTCGCTTCTCATTTAATGTGAAAGGCGGACGATGCGAGGAATGTGGTGGCAACGGTTATAAGACCATCGAGATGAACTTCCTGCCCGATATCCAAGTGCCCTGCGAAGTGTGCCACGGCAAGCGCTACAACCGTGAGACGCTGGAGGTACGCTACAAGGGAAAGAGCATTGCCGATGTACTCGACATGACCATCAACCAGGCAGTGGAGTTCTTCGAGAATGTGCCCGACATCCTCCGAAAGATCAAGACCATCCAAGACGTAGGTCTCGGCTACATCAAGTTAGGACAGTCATCCACCACCCTCTCTGGCGGCGAGAGCCAGCGCGTCAAACTCGCCACCGAACTGTCGAAGAAAGATACGGGTAAGACGCTCTATATCCTCGACGAGCCTACGACTGGTCTGCACTTCGAGGACATCCGCATCCTGATGGACGTGTTGCAAAAACTGGTTGATAGAGGCAATTCGGTGATTGTCATCGAGCACAACCTCGACGTGATCCGTCAGGCTGACTGGATCATCGACATGGGTCCAGAAGGCGGACGCAAAGGCGGTGAGGTCCTTTCCACCGGCACACCTGAGCAGGTGGCCAAGTCGAGGAAAGGTTACACGCCGCGCTATCTTAAGAAATAATCCTTGGTTCCGTAATTTCCTTGCCACGACAGAAGCGGTGCACTATCTGACGGTCGTCGCCCAGATAGATAAAGCGTTCCAGACGGTGCAGCAGAGAGTATTCCGAAGGATACAGCACAGCATCGTCGATGACCAGCGCGTCAAACTCGTAGCCAGGTTCAAAACTGCCGACACGCCCGAAGAAACTGCCAGCCGACTTGGTGGCGAGCCAGAAAGCCTCTGAAAGCGTGAGGAATGCCTTGTCGTGGTTATGCTGGTAGTGTATCTTGCTCACCTGGATGGCATAGACCATCATGCGGAAGATGTTCAGGTCGTGACCGCCACTGATGTCACTGCCCAAACCTACGCGCATCCCTTCTTCAAGGAAGGTACGGACGGGGGCAAGGCCCGACGACAGATTGAAATTCGACGTGGGACAGTGGGCCACCATCACCTTGTTACGCTTCATCAGTTCCAGTTCTTCCCCAGAGGTCCACACACAGTGAGCCATCACGGTGGGCGTCTGTCCGAAGAGGCCATAGCGGTTGTAGGCATCACCATAACAACTGCTCTCCTGTTCCAGATCCTTCACCCATTCTATCTCAGAGATATTCTCCGAGAGGTGTGACTGCACAGGCAACTGGTACTTCGCAGCCAACTCCCCACAGGCACGGAGCATCTCCGGCGTACACGACGGCACAAAGCGCGGCGTGATGATAGGACGTACCAGTGCATCGGGTTGGTTGAACTCCGCAATCAGCCGTTCATTACCCTCAACAGCCGCCTCTACGTCTTCGCAGAGTGCCTCAGGACAGTTGCGGTTCATGGCCACCTTACCGACCAGTGCGCCCATGCCTGCTTCCTGATACAGTTTCATCAGCAGACGGGTACTCTCCGTATGAACGGTGCCGAAGACGACACTGCGCATCGTACCGAAAAGCCACTGTGTGTGGAGGAAACGGCGATACATACACTCGGCATAGTGGACATCGGCATACTTTGACTCTTCCGGAAAGGTGTAGTTCTGCAGCCACGGCAACAACTCCAGATCCATCGCTACCCCCTGATTATGAACCTGTGGGGCATGCACATGCATGTCGTTCATGGCTGGGATGAGCAGACGGTCGCCAAAGTCGGTAACCTCTGCCCCCTCACAATCCAAAGCCGCCAAGTTGTCCGCCACTCCAACCACGCGCCCGTCCTCGACAGCCACGTAACCATCCTCCAACACCTCGAAGCGACTCCGCTCCTTCGTAAAGATAATATGTGCTTTATATATCTGTTTCATACCAACCATTACAACCCTGCGGCGGCAATCCACTCGTAGATGCAGGATACAATGCCGAAGAGAGCAATGCCTGCGGTACAGATGCCAAGGGCAATCTTGGAGCCCTCATCGCTCTTGAACGTCGGCAATGGACTGTCAGTCTTCGTGATGTACAAGGCCTTAACGATGAGCAGATAGTAGTAGAGTGACACTACCGTGTTCACCAAGGCGATGAAGACGACGAAATAGGCCATCGGATCGCCATTCTGGACACCAGCCATGAACACGAAGAACTTCGAGAACATACCAGCGAACGGAGGGATACCTGCCAGAGAAAACAGCGCCAGCGTCATCAGGAACGACAACTTGGGGTTGGTCTGATAGAAGCCATTGTAGGCTGCCATATCCGTACGACCACCATTATTCTGCTCTACCACGTTGATGACGGTGAACACGGCCATATTGGCGACGATATAAACGAGTACATAATAGGTCAGGGCAGCCACACTGAGTTGGTCGTTGCCCACAACGGCCAGCATGATATAACCTGCCTGTGAGATACTCGAGAACGCCATGAACCGCTTGAGTTCACTCTGACGGATGGCAAACAGGTTGGCCACCGTGATAGAGAGAACAATGACGATATAAAGCATGTAGTCCCAATACTCTACCATTGGCTGGAACACCTTCATCAGGATGATGCACAGCGTGATGGCTGCTGCACCCTTGGAAATAACACTCAGATAACCCGTGACAGGTGTCGGCGCACCCTGATAGGTGTCTGCCGTCCAGAAGTGGAAGGGAACCAATGAAATCTTGAAACCAAGTCCGCTGAAGAAGAACACGAGCCCCATGATGGTGAGCGGCTCGGCAGTAATCTTTGCTGCAACATCCTCAAAGTAGAGCGTACCGGTTGCAGCATAGATAAACGAGATACCGAACAGCATCACACCACTGGAGAACGTCGCCACGAGGATGTACTTGGCAGCACCTTCTGCAGACTCCTTACGATGGCGGTCGAAAGCCACCATACAGGCCAGAGGCACAGAAGCCATCTCAAGGCCGAGGAAGAACAACAGGAAGTTACCGCTTGACATCATTACAAACATACCCAGCAGGGTGCTGAGCAACAGCATATAGAATTCACCAGAAAGTTTCCAATTACTTTCAACCCAACTCTTCGACATGATCACCACAATTAATGTACCGAAGGCCAAGATGGCTTTCATCACATTAACGGCTTCGGATGCTACATAGATGCCACCGAAAGCGGTTGAAGGCTCTGCTTTAAGACAGGCTGAGAAAACAGTAATCAGCATAATTGCAGCAGCCGAGCCAAGATAAACCTTGCGTTCAACAGTACGAGGACAGAAGAAGTCCATAAAGAAGACTACCAGCAAAGCAAACACCAGTGTAATTTCTGGAAGCATATTAAAAAACTCGCTATAATTCATATCTTTAGTCCTCCTTTCTTTACATGACACCAATTGACTCCAAGATTGTACCTGCGGCAGGCGAGATCATGTCGCTGAACACGAACGGAGCACAACCCAGACCAGCCACACAGAAGATAAGACAGATCACAGCGACACGCTCATCCCATGTAGCATCGGTGAGTTCAAGGAAGTGCTTGTTCTCAACCTCACCATAGAGGATCTTACCAACAACTCGCAGGATATAGACAGCCGTCACCACAATCGACGTACAAGCAATGATGGTAGCCACCATACGGAATGAGGTGTTCGGATCGCCACTCAAAGGCTCAGCACCGAAGGCTCCCACGAAGATGGTCATCTCAGCAATAAATCCAGAGAAACCCGGCAGACCGAGATTAGCCAAACCTGCAATCACATAGCCCACAGCGAGGAAAGGCATAATCTTCATCAATCCAGCCAACTCGCGGATGTCGCGGGTATGGGTACGTCCGTAGATCATACCAATGAGGGCAAAGAAGAGGGCCGTCATCAAACCGTGAGACAACATCTGCAACACAGCACCCGTCACAGCCGTCTGACTCATCATCAACAGGGCAAACAGTACCAGTCCGCAGTGGGACACGGAAGAATAGGCATTGATATACTTCAGGTCGGTCTGCACGCAAGCACTCAAAGCACCATAGACCACAGAGATCGTGGTGAGGATGAGGAAAATCCATGAGAGATCCTGAGCAGCCTCTGGCAACAGATACATCGCCACACGGAAACAGCCGTAACCTCCCAACTTCATCAACACACCAGCATGGAGCATCGACACGGCGGTAGGCGCAGAAGCATGACCGTCGGGCGACCATGTGTGGAATGGGAACAGGGCTCCCAGTACACCAAAGCCGATGAAGATGAATGGGAAGAAGATATTCTGGATATCACCAGGAATACAGTGATTGGCGGCAATCGTCGTCAGTTCGAACGTATAACTGCCACTATACTGACCATTGTAGAAATAGATACCCAGCAGGCCGAGAATCAACAAGGCCGAGCCTCCCATCAGCATCAGGGTCAGTTTCATGGCAGAATACTCCTTATGACCGGAGCCCCAGACGCCAATCAAGAGATACATCGGAATCAGCGCCACCTCGTAGAACATGAACATCGTGAAGAGGTCGGTAGAGATGAAGAAGCCGAACACACCCGTAGAGAGCAGGGTGAACCAGAGGAAATACTCCTTGGTGAGGGGCTTCAGTTGCCAAGAGGCAAAGGTACCCGTGAACACGATGATACTCGACAGGAGCAGCATCACGACAGAGATACCATCGACACCAACACTGTAGGCGATATTCAATGGCTTAAACCAGGGTACACTATAGGTGAGCAACATCTCAGCCGTATTACCAGCCGCACGTTCCTGGACAAAGTAAATCGTCAGCCAAATGGAGAGGGCCAACAGGCATGAGGAGCCTGCCACCATCACACCACGCACCTGATTGAGATTCTTGGCAAGCCACAATCCCAACAGCATCAGGGCGGGAATTATTACGAAAACACTTAATATACTCATCTTGTTATTTACTATTTTACAATTTACAATTTACGATTTAAATGCACAATAGGATGAGCGTTAAAGCAACAGAGC
>Ga0310690_10010233_pt1 | contig 11679 bp, 8 predicted proteins | sample AusTroGonzalo_MG_2_FD_207661 | JGI IMG/M metagenome (GOLD analysis project Ga0310690, IMG submission 207661) | Bovine rumen microbial communities from tropical cattle in Woodstock, Queensland, Australia - Gonzalo_04 (v2) (version 2) | ecosystem: Host-associated > Mammals > Digestive system >...
ATTAGAGCTTGGCACCCATTACAGAGTACTTCTCACCATTCTTGTAGATAACTACGTTACCCATCTCGATACGTTTGATAACCTTAGCAGCAGCCTCGGTGTTCTCAACAGCCTCAACCGGCTCATCCTCGATGAAGTCGTAGTAAGCAACGAACGTACCTACAACCTCATATACATTATCATCATTGCCAAGGAGAGTAGCGTCGATCTTCAGTTGAGCTACACCATACTCCACAGATGTTTGAAGCATCTCAATCTCGATCTCACCCATTACGAAATCGATCTCGGTGGTATCCGTACCTTCAACACGCATCAGGTAGGTGTAGTAATCATCCATGGTCTCCTCCTCCATCGTGAACTTACCGGTGATGTTATTCGGATCTTCCGGATAGATCTCAATCTGGAGGAAATCACCGTCACCTACGAAGTAACCTTCCGCATCCACAGGAATAGTCGTGAATACAAGGTCAGTAGAACCATAGTCCTCATAGTCCTCGTTGGAAACGAGAACGAGACCCTCGCTGAAGTCGAGTTCGATAAGCTCTGTCGGAATTTCCGGAGCAACGGTGTCGTACTCGGTTTTCCAAGCATACAGATTGGCGTTGCTCATATCAATCTCAATCCACTTAACCGGATTACCTTTGTAGGTATCAGCAACCCATACATCACCGAACGTAAAAGCTACTCGTACCCAAACGCCACCTTCTTCATTATCAGCGGGGTAGAATTGGCAAAGGAGGTTCTCTGCATTCGTAGCGTCACGGAGAACGAAGCTATCAGAAGCCTTTGCCTCCATATGGTAGTTTATATACCAGCCGGTCTCAGGATTGAGTTCCAAAGCAACAGCCTCTGCAGCGAAGGTACCGAATACTTGAACACCACCTTCGATAGCCGGAACCTTAACACCGAATACAACAGGCTCCATAACCTCCGGAACGATAACCTCTTCAGCAGAGATGAAATAGAGTTGCGGATTATTCTGATAGATACTTACCAGAGCTACAATATTGTATGCCTTCTCAGCCTCGAAGGTGTAAGCAAGCTTATAGTTATTACGCAGCGTGTTGGTACCCTCACCAATCGTTACCGTAACATTTGTAGCAGCTTCAGTTGTGAACTCAACTGCTTCTGCAAACGTAACATTCATGAACTTATAAACGCCGTTTACATCACTTGTCGTTGCAGCAACCTCTTTCTCATCATAAACAGGAGCTTCACCGTTAACAATCGTCCAGTCTGCCGGAGCGTTCGAAGGAACAAATTCAGGAGTGGTCTGATACATGGTAGAAGTACCCTTGATGCCCGAAACAATATCACCTACTTGCAATCCGCTATTCTCAAAATAAACTTGAGTCATACCGGAAAGATCGCGTACGAAGATGTTTTTGTTCTTGATCCACATTACAGTTACCTCGTTCAAGAAACCTTCAACCGAAGCCTCGTTAGCTTGTACTTGAGCGCAAGTATAAACCGGAACTTCCGGCTCTACATATTCCTCCATGTAGATGCAACCATAGTGCCAGCCTTCAACACCTGTCATGTCACCTGCCGGACGGAAGTAAACCGTATATTCGCCAGCAGCGCTTACTACATAGTTGTTATCAATGCCCAGCGGGAAATAGTTAGTCGACTCAGCAGTTTCACCGTCAGAGTAGACAACCTTGAACTCGTCGTTAGCAGCAAATGTAAATACGCCCATGTACTCTTCACCTACTGCTTCGGTGTTAGCAACCAACTTATAGTCCTCGCTAACAGCCCACTGGGTCATAGTACCGTTTACATAGTAAGCCATTTCCGGCTCAACCGGTTGCTCACCGCCACCTTCGCCGTAGTTAACGGTAACAGAAGTGAAATAGATACGCTTCGGAGAAGCCAATGAAATTGAAGTAATCGCCGTGGCACTCTCATAAGTGTAGGTAAACTCTACAAAATCGTCACCATCGTCAGCCGTAAAGTCCTGACCTTGAATCGAGAAACCTTTTTCGGAATCATTGTACTTACGTGCACTGACTACGATAGAAGTAGCATTAACAGACTCTGCGAGCGTCAATGTCAATTCACCAGCTGCTTTACTTGTTCCGAGTTTGATACCACGACCAACACGGGCGTTGTACACATTAGTTGCCGTAGCAACAGCTGATACATAAGAGTCACCACTGGCGATAATGTCAGCCACAGAAGTAACCTTAGTTCCGCTGTCCGAATCCGTACCGTTTCCCTCTTTGAAGGTAATGGTGTACGAATCAGCCATCATGCTACCTGCGAACAGGATAGCAGCGAAAAAAGAAAATAATTTCTTCATGATGTTTTTGAAATTTGTTAAACAATAAAGTTAATTAATAAAAGTTGTTGTTATATAAAGTTTTAAACTTTAGTTTCCAAATTCGGCACAAAGTTACAACAATTTTTTGACTCCTGCAAATAAATCTGCGGAATTTTTCATTTTTTATGCGCAGCCACAAAAAGTTGGACAGAATTGAATAAATTCTGCCAGATGATATAGGCGGCTGCACCTAAGGCAGCGAGGGGGTCGAGATAGGTCTGCGCCATCCAGACACCGAGAGAGGTGTTCTTCTGGCCGAAAGCCTGTCCGGCCGTAATACTGGACACACCCGCCATGGTCTTCGGAGCCGCAGCAGGGTTGATGAGCACATCCTGGTAGTCGCGTCCCTTACTGGGCGCCGGCAGGTAGTAGCCAATGAGTTTACCCAGACCGAACTGGAGCAGACAGGCGACAAAAGAGCCGAGCAGCAACCAGAGCATGGTGGCGAGCAAGGTAGCATAGGACGAGATGACCGTCTCGGTTACCACAGACGAGAGGACAATGATAGAAGCTACCCAGAGATAAAAAGGAACAGGAGCAAGCTTCTTCGGGAGTTCAAACTCCTGCGCAATACCGCGACGACGGTAATAGGCATTATAGCCGAGGCGCAGCAGCCATGCGGAGAAGAAAGGACCCAACAGAAGAGGTGCTACGCGCGACAAGATCAACAGAAAAGCCGGCCAGAAAGTCATGTCCGCAGACGGATTGATGAGCGGGAAAGTGGCGGGTACGATGATCGCGGTGGCGAAATTAGAGAGGAGCGTGAAAGTGGTGAGGTTTTGTATCGAGCCTCCCATCTTTCCGGCGATGATCGGTGCGGCGGTAGCGGTCGGCATGATAAAACACATGAGCAGACCTTGCGACAAAATGGCATCTCCCGTCCAATATAAAAAACCTGTGTAAGTCGCAAAACTGAACAGCAGCTGGGCGGAGAGAACCACCCAATGCCAGCGGTGAAGCCGCAAGTCCAGCGGATTGACCTTACAGAAGGTAAAAAAGAGCATGAAGAAAATGAGCCATGGCAAAATGGGCTTGAGCGGCAAGAGCCACTGGTAACACAAAGCGCCGATGAGCATCGAGAGCCAAAGGGCGTGAGAGTCAAAGAGAGATTTGAAATTTGTGTTTTTTGATTTCATATTTTTTTCGTAATCTCGAGGTCACGTGATCACGACCAATTATTAACGATCTCATCCATAATAGCGAATACTTCCTCCACTGTGTCGGCACGCAGTAGTGCTATGCGGGTCTGCTTGAAGTCCGCAAGACCTTTGAAGACAGGCGATGCCGCAAAATGACGGCGGGAGTGGATAATCCCCTTGCGCTCGTCGTTGCCGCACCAAGCGATGGAGGCGAGGACGTGCTCCTTAAGGACGGCGACTTTGTCGGCCATAGAGCGGGGTGCAGGAAGTCCTTTCATCTCCGCGAAGAGCCAGGGGGCTCCGAAAGTGGCACGACCGATCATGATGGCGTCCACGCCGTATTTATCAAAACATTCCTTCGCGCGTTCAGGCGTACACACATCTCCGTTACCTATGATCGGTATATGGATACGCGGGTTGTTCTTCACTTCGCCGATAAGGGTCCAGTCCGCTTCGCCGCGGTACATCTGCGAGCGTGTCCGTCCGTGAATAGCGAGTTCCTGAATACCGCAGTCCTGCAAACGCTCGGCCAGATCGACGATAAAAGGTGTGCCGTCCTCCAGATAGAGGCTGTTTTCATCCCAACCGAGGCGTGTTTTGCAGGTAACCGGCGTGCGGACGGCGTTGACCACCGCCCTTGTTATTTCAAGCATCTTCGGCACGTCCTTGAGCAGTCCTGCTCCGGCACCCTTACCCGCCACTTTCTTCACCGGACAACCGAAGTTAATATCAATAAAATCAGGTTTCGCCTGCTCCACGATACGTGCCGCATCCGCCATGGCTTCGGGTTCACGACCGTAGATCTGGATAGCTACAGGGCGTTCCTCGTCATGGATAGTCAGCTTGCGGGTGGTGGAGGCAATGTCGCGAACGAGCGCGTCGGCATTAACGAACTCCGTATAGACGCGATCCGCTCCGTAACGCTTGCACAGGGCACGGAAGGCAGGATCCGTCACATCCTCCATCGGGGCGAGATATAACTTATTCATTTATTTAATGTCGGATAGCTGATTCGATGATGATTCATGGCCACAAGACGGGTAACGAAGACCCGACGGATATCCTCTACGTCCTTGAAACTCAACGGGGTCTCGGCGAACTGGCCGTCCGCAATCTGGGCGTCAATCATCTGATTGACTGCGTTGGAAATGGACTCTTCCGTAAACTGATCCAGACTGCGACTACGCGCCTCGATGGCATCTGCCATCATGAGGATAGCCCCCTCTTTCGTACTCGGTTTGGCACCCGGATACCTGAAAAGCGCCTCATCCACTTTCTCACCCGGATGTGTATTGCAGTAGGTGTTGTAGAAATAGCGGACAAGCGATGTGCCGTGGTGGGTGGTGATGAAATTAATCACCACCTCGGGCAGATGATTGCGGCGGGCGATCTTCTCTCCCTCGGTAACATGCGAGATCACCACCTGCGCCGCGTCACGCGGATCCATCTTCAGGAGCGGATTATCCGTGCCGACCTGGTTCTCCACGAAATAGAGCGGATCGGAGATCTTACCGATATCGTGGTAGAGCGCACCGGTACGTACCAAAAGCGCATTCGCTCCGATAGCTTTGGCAGCTTCAGCAGCCAAGTTGGACACCTGCATCGAGTGCTGGAAAGTACCCGGGGCACGCTCCGCCAAAGTGTGCAGTAACTCGGAGTTGATGTCGGTCAGCTCGACAAGCGTGATCGAGGAGATGAAACGGAACAGCTTTTCGAAAGTATAAATCAGTCCGTAACAGCCGATGGTCAGCAACGCGCAGATGACGAAATAGAGGTACATCCAGGGGTCAATAGTCGTGATGGCTCCGGTCTGCGCAAAAGCGATCGCGGTATATGCGATCACCTGCGCCGCAAGGATCCACGCGGCTGTCTGCACGAGCTGGGCACGACGCGTCATGTCGCCCAGAGACGAGATAGCCACCATGCCGACCACGATCTGGATGAAGAAGAACTCCACCGGCGCCGGTACTACAATAGACGTGATGAGGATCGTGGTGAAATGCAGGAAAAGGGCCGTGCGGGAATCCAGGAACACACGCGTCAGTATAGGCACCCACGCAAACGGAATGAGATAAACGGAGAGGTTGAAGCGCAAGGCCAGACACGCCAATGCAATGACGATAAACATCTGCAAACCAAAGAAAAGGACGGTCGAGGTCGAGCGCAGATACGACAGGCGGAACACGTACAGATACACCACGAACAGGCAGAGGAACAAGAGCACCAGCATCGTCTCGCCGAAAATAGAGAGCGTGCGCTGTTTGTTGCCCAGCGACTCGTCGTCATAGGCTCTGCGCAGGGATTGCAGCACCTGATAACTGCGCTCGGTCACCACCTCCCCTTTGTCGATGATCTTCTCCCCTTTCTGCACAAGGCCCATCGTAGGTGAGAGCGTGGCGAGCAGCTTCGTGCGCATGCTTTCGGTCCGGGCGCTGTCCAATACGAGGTTGACTGCACATTCATATCCGTATTTTTTGAAGGCGGATCGGGGCGTGTATATCTCCGAAACCGGATATTTGGTCTGATTGATAGCCACGCGCGAGTAACCTTCGGTCTGAATCCACTCCATCGTCTCGAGCGGGATCACCTTCACCTCGCGTTGCACGCGCGGGATATAAGTAAGGTAAGGCGCGAAAGTAGAGAGCAGTTGCTGCTGCTCCTTGGCGAGCTGATCGTCGGTTTTGTATATCGGGAAATCAAAATCCGCCGTCAAGGCATTGTAGCCCCAGGGCTTACCGATTTCGTAGTGGTAACGAAACGCATTATTGTACCGCGGAAACATCAGGACGATGACTGCTGCCAGCAGGGCAAAAACGCCTAAGCGATAATATTTCTCCATTTATCTCTTGGTTTTAAAAAAGGTTTGCATGAGTTGACGGCATTCGTCTTCGAGAACACCTGCCGTGACGGTTGCCTTGGGATGGAAGGCACGCGGCGCGTAGGTCTGATAGCCGCGTTTGGGATCCGGCGCACCATAGACAATCCGACTGATCTGCGCCCAACCGATAGCACCGGCACACATCGGGCACGGCTCGACCGTCACATACAAGGTGGCGTCCGGCAGATACTTACCGCCGAGCGTCTGCGCCGCAGCAGTAATAGCTTGTATCTCGGCGTGCGCTGTCACATCCGCAAGCGTCTCGGTGAGGTTGTGACCGCGACCGATGATCTGGTTATTGGAAACGACCACGCAACCGATGGGAATCTCATCCGCCTCGAGAGCCTTATGGGCCTCAACAAGAGCGAGGCGCATGAATTTTTCGTCACTAGGCTGACTAGACGGCCTAGGCTCCCTAGGCGGCCTAGTAAAGAGCGCGAGGTCTTCGGGATGGGACTCGAAATGGTTACCGATCACGACGATGTCGGCACCGGCATCATAGGCCGCACGCATCGCTTCGGGCGTACGGATGCCGCCCCCGACGATGAGGGTGCAGGTCGTCGCTTTGCGCACCGCAGCAATCAGGTCCGCAGGCACCGGGTTTTTCGCACCAGAGCCCGCCTCCAGATAGATGGCTTTCTTACCCATCAACTCCGCGGCGATACAAGTATCTACAATCGTTGGAACATCCGATGGATCGAGCGGTTTGGTATCCGTCACCCGCATCGTACTCGTCTCCACGCCGCCGTCAATAAGGATATAGGCGGTTGGGACGAAATCCATACCCGACTCGCGGATGGTTCGTGCAGACTTAATCTGCTGATCTACAAGGTATTCGGGATTACGACCGGACAGCAGAGAGAGGAAAAGAATGCCATCCGCTTTGGGACTAAATTGGGAGGCATTTCCCGGGAAAAGGATAATCGGAATTTGAAATTTGAAATGTGAAATGTGAAATCTCAAATCATCTATAAACTCCGTCGTGTCGCCACCCGTGGAACCACCCACAAAAATATAATCGGGATGGCAGTCCGCCGTAATCGGCAGGCGCGAGAGGTCGGCTTTCTCGGGATCAAGTAATATGGCTAATTTCTTTTCCATTCGAAAGTCTCTACCATTTTGACGATGTCCTTGCGCAAATATTCATAAACCGGCGCCAGCGAGTCGGCATTGGGCGGACAGTTACAATAGACCGACGCCCGGAAGAAATGCTGCACCGAGTCCGTCACGAAGAACTGGCAGGAAGAAGCCGTGTTACCCTCCAGATCGAAGAGCACGCCGTACACCTCCGCCTCCGGATGACTGTAGTCACTCTCCGGTATAGAACTCGCGAAAGAGGCGTTGCGATACACAAACTCCAGCGCATCATTGGTCAACTCCCGCAGGTTACGCTGCACGGGTTTGTAGGAACAGTGGATAGTGGCGTCCACCGCCGGATAATAGATATTGATCCAATAGGGCTCGTCATCCCGCTCCTTCACTTGCGCGTTCTTAGAGAGCGCAAACGAGTACGGATACATCGGATACTGCAGATCGAAATCCACATAAGAGGTGTCCGGCATGGTGATCCGGTAATATCCGTAAGGCTTCGGAGAAGAGACCTTTCCGCACGAGGCGAGAAACGCCCCCAAGAGTACTATTAACGCCAATTTACGCATTCTCGGCACAAAATTACTTCTTTTCATTCAAAATTCAAAATTCAAAATTCAAAATCATTCATTTATTTCAAAAATTGCACTTTTTTTCAAAGAAAATGCGCGCGTGCTTGCGTATATAAAAAAATAGTTGTATCTTTGTGCGCTTTTTATAGATTATGGCAGAAAACGAAACCAATTATTGCGTGATCATGGCGGGCGGCATCGGAAGTCGGTTCTGGCCGTTCAGCCGCGCGGAGAAGCCTAAGCAGTTCCTGGATTTCTTCGGCACGGGCAGAAGTCTGCTGCAGATGACGGTGGACCGTTTCCGTCCGATTGTGCCGATCCGGAACATGGTGATTGTGACGAACGTGGCGTACAAGGCGATTATCCTGGAGCAGATCCCGGATATGAAAGAGGAGCAGATCCTCTGCGAACCGGCGAGACGCAACACCGCGCCCTGTATCGCGTACGCCACAGCGTGGATAAAGGCGAGAACGACCCGTGCCAACATTGTGGTGGCGGCGAGCGACCATTTGATTTTGGAGGAGGAGAAATTCCGCCGCACCATATTAAAAGCCTTCGATTTTGTGGGCACCCACCCGGCGATCTGCACTTTAGGCATGCAGCCTACGCGTCCGGAAACCGGCTACGGTTATATCCAGTTCGCCCCCTCGGGAGCAGATGAGATTACCCAAGTGAAGCAGTTCAAGGAGAAACCGGACTTAGAGACCGCAAAAGCGTATTTGGCCAGCGGCGACTACCTCTGGAACAGCGGCATTTTCATCTGGAGCCTGGAGACGATCAGCAAGGCCATCACCCGGTATATGCCGGAGGTGGATGCTATATTCGCCAAAGGCGAAGGGCTGATCGGCACGGCGCAAGAGGCGGCGTTCATCGAAGCGCATTTCCCGCAGTGCCCGAACATATCGGTCGATTACGGCATCATGGAGAAAGCGGACAACGTGTTCGTGCTGCCGTCCAGCTTCGGCTGGAGCGACTTAGGCACATGGGGCAGTCTCTATGAGCTGAGCGAGAAAGACGAGCAGGGTAACGTGAGCCTGCACAGCCGGGCGTATTTCCATGAGGCGGAAGGCAACATCGTCGTGCTCGAGCCGGGTAAGACGGCTATCGTGCAGGGCGTGAACGACCTCATCATTGCCGAAGAGAAAGGCGCACTGCTCATTTGCAAGAAAGCGGAGGAGCAGCGGATCAAAGATTTCATTCAATTTACTTAATATTAAATCACACATCATGAGTTATCTGAATTTTGACAAGACAGTACTTGTTAATCTGGAGCGCTCGCTGCAGAAAGAGATGATTCGTACGAACCGTGCCGGTGTGTACAACTCGACGACGCTCGTCGATTGTAACACGCGTAAGTACCACGGCCAGCTGGTGATGCCTATCCCCGAGTTGGGCGACGACAACTTCGTGTTGCTCAGCTCGCTGGACGAGACGGTCATCCAGCATGGTGCCGAGTTCAACCTGGGCCTGCACGAGTACAGCGACAATCATTTCAGTCCCAACGGACACAAGTACATTCGCGAGTTTGACTGCGAGTTAATTTCCCGCACGACCTACCGTGTCGGCGCGATGGTATTGCAAAAAGAGCGTCTGCTCGTCAGCTTCGAGCCGCGTGTGCTCATTCGTTACACGCTCCTCGAATCGGGCAGCCCGACCACCCTGCGTTTCCGTCCGTTCCTGGCTTTCCGTAACGTCAACGAGCTGACCCACGAGAACCCGCTGGCTAATCCGAACATGGACGACTGCGAAAACGGCCGTTTCAACCGCATGTACCCGGGCTTCCCTAACTTGTACATGCAGTTCAGCAAAGCTGTGGAGTATCATCACGACCCGCAGTGGTACAAGGACATCGTCTATCGTAAAGAGCGCGAACGCGGTTATGCCTTCAAGGAGGATCTGCTCGTTCCGGGTTACTTCGAGTTACCGATGAAGAAAGGTGAGAGCATCATCTTCGCGGCAGGCGTGACGGAGTGCGACACCGCCAAACTCAAGACCGTCTGGAAGAAAGAGCTGGAGCGCCGCAACAAGCGTCTGGACATGTTCAGCACCCTCAAGAACAGCGCAAGCCAGTTCTACAAACGCGAGGGGGACAAGTGTTACCTCTTAGCCGGTTTCCCGTGGTTCAAAGCCGACGCACGCTCCACCTTCTTCAGCGTGGCGAGCTGCACCCTCGATATCGACCGGCCGGAGTACTGGGACGCCATCATCAACAAGACCGCAATCGACGAGATACTCAAGTTCATGAGCGGCCGGGGCAACGAGATCAAGATGAGCGGCATGGACGAGCCCGATGTGCTGCTGTGGTTCATCCGCGCCTGTCAGAAATATGCGCACAAATATACGGTACGGGATGCCGCCGAGCTGTACGGTCAGCTCTGTCTGGATATCATCACCTGGTACCGCAAGCAGAATCATCCGCGCGCTAAGCTGCACCAAAACGGTCTGCTCTGGACCGACGGCACGCAGCGCCCTGCCACCTGGATGAACGCGACGGAAAACGGCTGGCCGATCACGCCGCGTACGGGATACATCGTAGAGCTGAACGCACTGTGGTACAACGCAATGCGTTTCACGGCGGAGATGCTCCGCGAGATGGGCAAAGAGACCAGCGCCGACCTCATGGAGTATCAGGCCGAGATCAGCAAGGACGCCTTCGTCAAGATGTTCTGGAACGGCCTGTACCTCAACGACTATGTGGTAGGCAACTACGAGAACAAAGAGGTGCGCCCGAACATGATCTGGGCCGTCGGTCTGCCCTACAGCCCGCTGGATAAGAAACAGCAGAAAGCCGTGGTGGACATCTGTACCAAAGAGCTGCTTACGCCCAAGGGCCTGCGTTCGCTCAGCCCGAAGAGCGGCATGTACCATCCTTTCTACGGCAGCAACGCCGCCGAGCGCGACCGCAGCCTGCACAACGGTGTGGTATGGCCGTCCACGATCACGGCGTACTCGCGGGCGTATATGAATGTGTACAAATATAGCGGCACCAGCTTCATGGAGCGTCTGCTCATCGGCTTCGAGGCCGAGATGGACGAGCTGACGATCGGTACGCTGAGCGAGTTCTACGAGCCTAACCCGCCTTACAGAGGACGCGGCGGTATGAGTAGCGCACCCAGCGTAGCAGCGGTGATCAGCCTCATGGATACTCTTAAGAAATATATTCAAGCCGAGAAAGAGGCTCAAGAAAAGGAGGTACAGCAATGAAAGCGTTAATGTTCGGTTGGGAGTTCCCCCCTCACATCTTAGGTGGTTTGGGAACAGCGAGTTACGGTTTGACCCGCGGTATGTCTGAGCAGAAAGACCTGGAGATTACCTTTGTTATTCCGAAGCCTTGGGGCGACGAGGACCAGTCTTTCCTGCGGATCATCGGTGCTAACAGCGTGCCGGTGGTTTGGAAGGATGTCGATTACAACTATGTGAAAGACCGCATGGCGGGCCGCATGAGTCCGGAGGAGTTCTACCACCTGCGTGACGGCATCAAGTACGACTACCGTCGTATCGGTACCGACGACCTGGGCTGTATCGGCTTCTCGGGGCGTTATCCGGATAACCTGATCGAAGAGATCAGCAACTACGAAGCCGTGGCTTCCGTGCTGGCGCACAGCCTCGACTTCGATATCATCCACAGCCACGACTGGCTGACCTACCCCGCCGGCGTGTTCGCCAAGCAGATCAGCG
>Ga0310690_10010237_pt1 | contig 11675 bp, 1 predicted proteins | sample AusTroGonzalo_MG_2_FD_207661 | JGI IMG/M metagenome (GOLD analysis project Ga0310690, IMG submission 207661) | Bovine rumen microbial communities from tropical cattle in Woodstock, Queensland, Australia - Gonzalo_04 (v2) (version 2) | ecosystem: Host-associated > Mammals > Digestive system >...
CGGCGACGGAAAGAGTGCCGCCGCTGAAGTCGAGTTCGTCGGCGGTCGCTCCGGTGTAAACATAGAGAGTTCCGGCCGTTACGGTCAGGTCTGTCACGGTCGCGCCGGAGGAGGCATATCCATAGCCGCCGTTGAGGACCGATTTCTCCAGCGTGCCGCCGTTTTCAATGGTTATCCCGTACCCCATGCCGTCGATATAGGGTGCAATGGCGGAAACCATTCTGCCGCCGTTGAGGATCGATACGGCTCCCGTTACACTGGCGCCGCTTACCGTGCCGGCGATTTTGCCGCCGCCGTTCAGATCGTAGACGACCGCGCCGCCTTCGATTGTCCAGTTCCTCCCGCTCAGGCCGCTCGCCACCGCGTTGCTGTGGATGACGCCGGAGCAGTTGTCGTAATAGGACGAGGCCAGAGCAATATTGTATGCCGAACCGCCTTCGTACAGGTGGAATGCGCCGCCGTTGCTGACGATGGCAATGTCGGTCGCGGTGGTCCCGGCGTGTACCGTGACGGACCCCATGAGCGTCTGGTTGCTGAACGAATTGGGGCTGAACGTGGCCTCGATGCCTTCACCGAGCACGAAGGCGCCGCCGTTCTCGACCAGTTTCGTGCCGTCTGTGATCGTCGCGCCGTTCGCGATATGAACACGTCCGAGTCCATCCGCGGTGATGACGCCGGACGCAATCGCCCCGCTTAAAAGGTTCATGGAGCCGGCGGATACCCAACCATAACTGTCCAGGCCGCCGCTGAGGGTCACGCCGTTCACCACGCCGCCGCTGTAGACATGCAATCCACAGCAGCTGACGGTCGTGTCGGTCGCCGTGGTCCCGGAGTGAACCGTGGCGGACTCGTATTGCTTCAGTACCGCACCGCTGAATTCATGCGGCGTGAACGTTGCGGATCCATAGGTGCTCACGTAGACATAGCCCCCGTCTTCGATGATGCCGACCGCGGATCCGTAGTCGTTGACATAAAGGGAGCCGCCCGCCTGCACGACCGGATTGGTTGCCGTCGCGCCGGACTCGATGCCGTAGCCGTTGCCGCTGTCGATCTTCAGATCGCTGATCTTGCCGTCGCTGAGGGCGAACGCGGTTCCTCCGCTGGTGCCGTTGACGACGGTATTGAGGGCGATCCAGTAATGAACACCTGCTCCCGACTCCGCCACGATCCCGGTCGCCGTCGCGCCACTGTAGATCCAGATGCGGCCGCTGCTGGCGACGTTGATTCCGTCCGCGACCGTACCGGAGGACAGATACAGCACACCGTCGCTGAGGACCGTCGTATTGCTCGCAGTGGTTGCGCCGATGCCCTGTTCTTCCCATCCGCTGCTTGTGTAAAGGTACATGGAAGCGCCGCTGTTGATCGTCGTATGATTCACCAGACCGCCGTTCCCTACTGTGACGTAGCCGTCGCTGGTGATAGTCGTTCTGTCCGCGGAGCCGCCGATCACATTCATCCCGCCGTGGCTGTTGACCGTTGTCCGGAGCGCCGTCGTCCCGGAGTGGACCGTGGCGGACATGCCGTAATTCAGTACGACATCGCTGAAGGTGTTGGGCACGAACGAAGCCGAGCCATACTCAAGAACCTCGCCACCGTTTTCCGCGATGTTCAGCGCCGTGCCGCCGGAATTGATGTAAAGAATCGTACCGGGATTCAAGGTCACGCCAGTCGCCGTACCACCCGGTGAAATCTCAATGCCGCCGTGGCCGTTCAAGGTCGTGTTGTCTGCCACACCGGAACTGTAGATGTTCAGAACGCCGTTGTTCACGATTGTGTTCTGCGCCACACCGGAACTGTAGATATTCATGGAGCCGTAGCTGTTCACAGTGGTGTTCTGAACCACGCCGCCTTCGCTGACGATCATGTAACTGTAGTAGTCCACTGTCGTGTTCAGCACCGTGCCGCCGCTGCCGACGTACATGGAGTCGTAGTAGAGGCTCAGGCCGCTGAGCACATTGCCGGATTCGTTGGGAACGTCGTATCTGGTGTAGGACATGGATTCCTCCGTTCGGGGGTAAAAAACTGTTGCTGTTTGTATTTTCAGCAATACTATAATACGCAAAACATGGAATGCAAGTAATAAAACATTGAAAAACACTTTTTTTGCGCCACAAAAAATGCCTCACCGCCATTGAACTGGTGATGAGGCGCGGGATGTGTTTGTGGTTTGTGTTTTACAGCGAGGCGAGCAGGCTGTTGCCGGATTCGCCGAAGAGCTTGTCCTGCACGGAGTCAAGGTATGTTCCCGCGAGCGCATCCGTGTCGTACTGGCCGAAGCTCAGGCTGTCCGACATGACGAGGCTGTCTGCAAGCGAATCCGTTTCCGATCCGGTCAGTGCGCACATATCCTGCGCGGATTGATTGACCAAGAGCGGCGCAGCGATGTCCGTGCTGACGAGCGAGACATTGTAGTACGTCGTTTCCTTCTTCTTCGCCGTGGCCTGGACCGAAATGTAGTAGTCGCCGGGCTGTTTGAAGTTGCAGGCCTTGGTGTTCGTCGGAGTCTCGAAGAGACCCGCCGCGTTCTTTTTGAGCGTAACAGTCTGAACGGCCTTCGTGCCGGAGACCTCGCCCTTCTTGTTGTACGTGAGCTGGTAGACCACGAGTTTCGCCGCATCGGTCGCCGTAACTTTGAACGTCGCGGTTCCGGGATGCGCCACGGAAATCTTCGCGTAGTCGGCCTCATCGCCGAAGCCCACGAAGTTATGGAACTCATATCCCGCGATTCCATCGTACAGGACCGTGCCAGATTCGTCAATCAGGAGCTCGCCGATGTGGCCGGTGTCGATCTCCGAAACAAAGCCGTCCATAACCGAAACATTGACTTCCTTTGTCTTCTTGTCATAGAGCCAGTTGTTGTCGCCGCTGTCGCCGTCGGAATAGAATCTGCTGTTCGCGATGCTGACCGTGTAATCCGTGCCGTTGCCTTTCTTCGCGTTCGTGTACTCCGCTTTGATGAAGTATTCGCCCGCTTCGAGCCGGAGGTCGTTCAGCCGGGCGGAAGCCTGGTTCGCCTTGATGGTCACGGTCTTGATGTTGGTCAGCGAATACGTTGTCTCGCCCTTCTTCGTGGTTTCCTTGAGCTTGCAGACGGAGAGCTTCGCGGAGCCGTCCGGGGCGCCGAACGCAAAATCCAACTCCGCCGCATGTTCGAGCGTGAAGCGCTTGTAATCGACCGTATCGCCGAAGCCAACCCAGTCATCGATCAGGTCTGTGGTTTCGGGAGTGACCATGCCGAGATCGTCCAGCATGGCGGAACCCGCGCCCTCGGTCTTCATATCTGTCCAGTCGTCTTCATTGTTGCCCTGCGGATAAAATACGCTGCCGTTCGTACCGTCCTCGTTGATCGAGACATTGTAGAACGCACTGCCGCCCTTCTTTGCATTGGTCGACTGCATGGAAATGTAATACTCGCCCGGATCAAGCGACAGCTGTTTCGTGTTCTTCTGCGCGGATTCCGCACCTTTCGCGGGTTTGAACGCGGTCGTCTGAAGCACCTTCAGTGTGTGCGTTCCGGCTTTCTTACCCGTTCCCTCGACGAGACTGTAGACGATGAACTTCACTGCATCCGTGGCTTCCAGGGAGAAGCTCAGACGCGCTCCGTGATCCAGAACAACCTTCGAGAAGTCGGCTTCATCGCCCTGTCCGACAAAGTTGCCGTACGTGACACCGCTGATCTCCCTGGAAACGGTGCCGTCCTCATCCAATGCCACTTCAGAAACGCCATCTTCCAGCGTGGCTCCGTAAGAGTCTCTGAGTTCTTCGTTCACGCCTTTGGTCTTGTCGTACAGCCAGCCGTTTGCCGTGCCGTCGTCCGCAGGAAGATCGGGATCGGGTCCCGGTTCCGGACCAGGACCGGACTTTTCGATGTTCGTTACCTCGTAGCTTACGACTGGGGACGTGTTGCCCTTGGAGTCCTTGCCACGGAAATAGATCGTGCCGTTTTCCGTGACCTTGATGGCCTTTTTGTACGTCTTCCACGTGACACCGTCAAGGCTGTATTCTTTCGTCTTCGCCGTCTCGTCAAACGAAGCCGTGACCGTGACGTTTCCGGTCGTGGGTTCGGTTACGTCCGCCCAGACCGACGGCGCATGAACAGGCCGCGTGGAGGACACGGTCAGCGTCAGCACGTTGTCGACGACTGCAAGCGAGTAGTAGCTGTCCCCGATGCTGCATTCCTGCCCGATGCGCAGGTATTCCTGATAGTCGTGCCCTTCGACATTGAGCGAGACATATCGGTCGAACCCGGACGCGTTGCCAAGGAGCTTGTAGGACACATTCTTCTGGTCCGCGGACATATAGGCGGTAAACTCCGGATTGCACTGCGTCAGCATCTCGTAGTCGGAGATCATCGCGCCGGACGGCACCGCGGTGAGCTTGTCAAGGTCATAGACGAACCAGTGACGGGTCGCGCCCCATTCATTCCCGGAATCGTCTTCCCAGCCCTGCAACGCGCCATTGACCGTGATCGTGCCGCCTGCGAGGTGGAACGCCGCACCGAGATCGACCTTGCCGCCCTCGATGGTGACGTTGCCGCCGTCCTTGACCGTTATGATATTGGACAATGCGCGTCCGCCCTCTTTGATCGTGAGCTGGCCGCCGTTTTCGATGGTCGCACCGAAGACGTCGCCACCGAGATCGACCTTGCCGCCGTTCCCGACTGTGACCGCATACAGCTGTCCGCCATCGCCGACCAGCACGTAATCGCATTCGTCGGAGGTGGAGACACTGATATCAACATAGGACGAGTGGGAGTCGTAGACAGTGCCGTTTTTGGAGAGTTTCACAGCGCCGATGAACGGCGGATCCTGATTGTCGGAGACGTGCAGATACGCGACGTTCTTCTGATCGATCAACGAATAATACAGACCGTTGTACTCGATCAGGTCACCGCCGACCTGCAGGGTGCCGAGCTTCGTCCCGTCGCTCGCTTCAAGCGAGACGTACAGCCCGTTTTCGGGGATATTGTACAGGCTGGTGATCCGGTATTCGCCGATCTCCGGCGTATCGTCGAGTTTCGCCGTGAACTTGCTTGCGCCGCCCAGCACGAAGACGTATTCAACGAACGACTTGTCCCGTAACGCCTCCGCCTCGTGCGCACCGATATCGAACACGAACTCCGCGTTCGTGTTGATGACCTGGTGCAGATAGTAGATCGTGAACTGCCCCTGGATCAGGATCGTGCCGCTGAGATCGGGTTCGCGCTGGAGTCCGTCGAGGTCCATGACGGCGTCCGCGCCGATGACGGTCGTGCCCTTCAGCGTGCCGCCCATCAGGCGCAGTTTACCGCTGTTGACCACGATGTCGGTCACACTTCCCTCGTCCAGCCAGTAGTCGCCGCCGTTGACCACGGCGCGCGTAACGTCGGAATTATCGTCGCGGAAGAAGCCGCCCGCCTCGACGGTCAGGCCGTCCACATCGCCGCCGCCGTAGAAATAGCCGCCGTCGATGACCGTCACATTCTTCGCCCGTTTGCCGCTCAAGGTGTAATAGTTGACGTCGCCGTCCGGTTCCGGGCCGATCGTGATGCCGTCGTAGTCCCAGCCCTGCGTGTTGACGACGACCGCCTCGCTCCAGTAGCTCCAGTCGTTGCCATGCAGGACGCCCGCCTGCACGTAATAATCCTTGCCGTCCTCGATGCCGGACTTCTGGATGGATGCGTAGTTAATGAGCCGTTGCCCGGTGAAGATGACGATGGCGTTTTCCATTTCGGGGTTGTCGGCGTAGCGGAAACGGTACTCGCGGATCGAGTTCGAGTTACCCGTGGTGTCGGTCGCGGTGAACGAGATGGTCTGACTGTTCTTGTTTGTCGCTCCCGTAACACTCAGGGTCGGCGCGGACGGCAGCAGCTTCGGGACCACAGTGAAGCTCGCCGCGTCGCTCCACAGACTCTTCACACCGTACTCGTTCTCGATGCTCACCTGAATGTAGTAGGTTGCGTTGTCCTCAAGGTCGTACTTGCTCAGGCCGAAGGAGGAGAAATCGGATACGCCCGTCACCGCGTCGGACATGTCCGCATTGCGCGAGTAGCGGTAGCTGTACTGCGTCACCCGTTCGACGCTTTCCGGCGCGGTCGCAGTGACGACGACAGTGTCGTAGGCGTCGCTGTCCGCCTGCACCACGGTGATCGCCGGCGGATCAATCTCGGAACGTGTGGCATGAAGCCAGAGTTCGTTGTCGTAGGACCGGTAAAGTTTGCACAGGGCATTGCCGACCAGCATGTATGTGTCGAGGGCGACGGCGGCGGAACTCTGGTCCGCATGGTCGATGACCGTGATCGTGCCGTCGAAGCTCCCGGCTTTGGAGGCAATCTTGAAGTCGCCGTAGACATTGGAATCGATCTCGATCGCCAGCGCCTTGCCGATGAGATTGTCCATTTCGGCGGTGAACGCGATCTCGTCCAAAACAAGATCGTTGTCCAGAGACGAATCCCGGTATTCCGCCGACTGTTTGTACTGCTCGAAAATGATCTTGTGGCCGTTGCCGGTGATGGTGCGTTTCGTGTTGAGCGTGCCCCCGACGCGGATGTCGTCGGCAAGGCGGTATTTGCCGTCGCCGATGACCGTGAGAGTCGCACCGTAGTCGACCGAAAGCCCGGAGACCTCCGCGTCGCCCTGGATCACCACCGATCCGCCGGACGCGACCGTGATGCCGTTCGCTTTCGCGTACTTGCCGAGGGTCAGTTCGCCGCCGGAAGAAACGGTGACGCCTTCGACCGCGGCAGACGCAATGGCATTCTCCGCCACTGCCTCTTCCGTGAAGGGATTTTCGGGCTCCGGCACGCCGGAATTGACGCCGACGCTCAGTTCGCCGTTGACGGCGAGTCCGTACCCCTGCGCCCACGCCACAAGCTCCGCGGTCCCGTTCACGACGGTGTTTTCCGCGATGCCGCTTATTTCCGCATTGCCGAGCGTGGAGCCGGAGATCAGCGAGTTCGCCGCGGTCGTGACGGCAAAGTCGCCTCCGGTGATATTGACCGCGCTTTCGTACTCGTCGAGAGTCAATGCTTCGGTCAGCGTGGCCTCCTTATATTTCGCGTTTGCGACCGTGAGGACGAGGAAGGATTGCAGTTCGCTCCACGCCGATAGATTGCCCGCCGCGTCGTATGCGGCGACCTGGAAATCGTACGTCCCGTTCGGGACCTTGTCGAACGTGAACGAATTGGTCTTCACGTCGAATTCCGCCATATCCTCGTCCCCGGTCGTGTAGCGGATCTTGTAGCCCGCCACGCCCTGATCGTCCCACGGCGTTTCCCACGAAACGACCGTGCCGGATGACTTCCATTCGTTGCTGACGGTCTGAATCCGGTCCGGGGCCTCGGTGTCGATGGTGAGGAAAGTCGATACGGCGGAGATGTCGCTGTACACGGGCGTCCGACCGTCGCTTTCGAGCAGCAGGTAGAACGAATAATCGCCGCCCGCCATTTCTTTATCCATGACCCACTCGTAACTGCCTTCGGCCGCGGGCTTGTCGATCACGGCGAGCCGCTGCCCCGTGTATCCGGCGTCCTTGTCCGTGCGGTAGATGGACAGCTGAACATTCGTCAGGCCGGCGAGGTCGCCGAGCGTGTAGCCAATGGTCGCGCTGCGACCGGCGTCCCCGGCCGTGACCGTGATAACCGGTTTCTGTGTGCCGCCGTCCAGGGTGTAGAAGCAGAACGTCGCGTTCTCGTCGCCGTATGCGTTCATGGTCCAGTCGCCGGAAGCGGCGTTGTTCACGGCGATGGTGATGCACGTGCCGCTGGTCAGCTCGCTTACGACCTGCATGTTTTCGTACAGACCCGCCGCGATCGCCGCCTGCGTGTATTCCGTGCCGTCGAACGTCAGCGACACATTGGCCGCGTTTCCGCTCAGACTGAACTGGAACAGGCTCAGCCCGGAATAATTGACGCTGACTGTCTTGCTCGACGACAGCGTCGTTTCGTCGCGCAGAGCTTCAGCGACGGAGAAAACTTTCACGGAGCTTTTCAGGGAAACGCTCCTGATCGGGACATCGATATCCCCGAGCTGGTCGGACATGCCGAGCAGGGAGACTTCACCCTCGAACGTGCTCCTGAACCCGATGGTGTAATTGTTGCCGAGCACGGTGATCGTCTGCCACGCCATCACGTAGCTGTCGCTCGCGGTCCGGGTCACGACGGCCAAAACGTTGGCGCTCATCGTCAAGCCCGCGAGGGAGCGGAAATACCTCTCCCGGGGGATCGAGGCTGTGCCTGTGCCGCTGATCGTGATGCCGCCTGTCCCGGCATGAAGTTCGCCTTTGATCGAGATGCAGTTGTTCAGGAACGTGTAGGTACCGGTGACGGTAAGCTCGCCGCCGCTGAGGGCCGCCGAACCGCCGCCGGTCGCGAGGCCGCCCAGGATGACGCAGTTGGACGTGCCTTCGAGGTCGCCCGAGGTGGAGATGATCCCGGTCAGCGTCATTTCGCACAGCGAATACTCGCCGGAATCGATGCCAAGCCAGTCCACGAAATCCACTCTGAACTTCGGACCGGCGGTCAGCCCGAGCGTACCGGTGAACGACATGTCCAGTTCTGTGGCGATGCCCTTGACGCCGCCCTCGATCTTCTGCAGGAAGAGCCCGGTGGACCCGAGCGGGATATTCAGGTTGTCCACGCCGATCGCCATGCTGTCCAGATATCCGTCCACGATGCCGATGGAGCCGCCGAACGAATACTTGATCCCCGGCAGCTGCACGTACGCGCTGGCGCTGAACTCTCCCGCTCCTTTGTTGACCTTCAGAACCATGTTGCTGAACGCGAACTTTCCGATCTTGAAGTCCGGCACTTTGATCTCGCCGACGATATCCCAGCTGTACGACGTCCTGTCGCAGAAGATGGAAATGTAGTTGTCGTCGCCGGAGAGGTCGACCACGAGCTTCAGGTTTTTGCCCGTCCCGGCCGTTCCCCTGCCGAGCGTCCACTCCATCTTGCCTTGGAGTTTCAACTCCATGGTGAGTTCCTTCCAGTCCACCGTCAGCGAAGCGCCCATGTTCGTCAGGTTAAACGCCATCCCGAAGAGTTTGGTATGGATGTTGTACGGCAGGATGTCGCTGATGGTCGAGACATGGTTTTTCTGCGCCCGCTTGAGCATGTCGGCATATTTTTTCGCACCGAGCTTGCCGATGACCGGGACCTCCTCCGGCACCACGATCAGCTCCAGGTCGCATTCGTGGTCCTGTTTTTCGGTGTCCTCGGCGGAAACGGTGAAGTTGCCCGTGGAAGCGCCGCCCTTGATGATCAGTTCGCTGTTCTTGACGTCGATGTTCACGGACATGCCGCCATCGCCGGACACGGAGACCTCCGTCATCGTGCCGCTCATCGCGTCGGAGGGCAGCTCCACAGTGTACTCCGCAGTCTCGTCCACGCCGTATTCTAGCCACAGCACGTCCGCCGTTTCGCCGTGGAGCGTGGGATTGTAGGTGTACAGGGTGTAGATCGGGTAGGCTTCTCCCCAGACAGCCTCGGACTGCGGATCATAGCCACCCATTGACTCCGACTTGGAAACCTCCCACTTTTTGGTGTCGCTGACGAGAGTGAACGGGATGTCCTCATAGTTGTGGTTGCTCATCTGGATGACGCCGCTGTCGAACGCCTTTTCCGTACCGCCGAAATCCACCGTGATGCAGCTGAACGCCTTCGGATCATAGACACGGCCGATGTTGGCGTAGAACGTGTACTCCCATTGATCGATGTCGTAAAAGCGGCGGTCCTTGTTGTCGAAGGTACCGTAGCTGACGGTCGAGGTGGTGGAGCTGATGATCTCTATACTCGGGTAATTCGGATGCGGCTCGTAGGTGTAGATGTATTCCGTGGTCCGCGTGGTGTAGTTGGCAAAATACTCGATTGTCTTTACGATGTCGCCCCTGTCGTTGCGGAATGTTTCCGTCTTGTTGGCCACGGCGTAGTCGCGCAGGTCGAGTTTGATGGTGATGGCTCCGTCAAACGGAGTGGTGATGTAGACGTTTGTGCAGGTGATGGTGCCGGTCAGTTTCGCCTTTTCATCCGCGATGCGGAGCGTGCCGTCGATCTTTGCGTTGTGCAGCTCGCCGCCGAGCCCCACGTCTACGCTCCCGCCGTTGACGACCAGACTGGTCACCACGGCATCGCCGTTTTCCGCCCAGTGATACTCCTTTTCCCAATCATCCGCTACCCCGATAACAGCCTTGCCGTTATTGAGGATGCAGTTTTTGACGTCGCCGCCGGACGTTACGGTCAATGTACCGCTGTTGACCGTGCAGTTTTCGGCGAGCGGACGGGTTCCTGTATAATTGCTGTCCCGTGAGCCTACATTCAACCCCCCGACCGTGCAGGATTTGGCGACGGCGTTGCCCGCTACGGTCAGCTGACCGCCGACGGTGCAGTTGAATGCGCCGCCCTGATAATAACGATAGTTGGAATAGGATGCATCATAAGGGGTGTTGAAGTCGTAATAATCATACTTCTTGTAAAGGACCGAGTCGTAGATCACCTTGCCGGTCACGCTCATGACCTGGGCGGTGCAATCCGTGGCGCTGCCGCCCGCGATGCTTACGGTTCCCGCGGAAATCGACGTCGCCTCGACATATCCGGTTGCGGTGAAGCTGAGGGTATCGTATTCTGTCGAGTCATGCCCCATTTCAAGGTCGTAATTGTCATACACATACCGGACACTCGTGGAGCTCTCGTCGTATTCCAGATTGAGCTCATCCAGGCCGGACGGGGGTGAGACCCGGCTGAACGTCCGGTTGCGGGTCTCCACTTTGCGCGTGTATTTCCCCTCGCCATTCTCCAGAGTGGTATAATCATAACTGTGGGTGGTGATATTGTAGGCATACCGGGCAAGTCCCGCGCCGCCGTGGTCGAGCGTGCCGAGGATGTGTCCCGCCTCGTGGCGGATGACGTCGGCAAGTTCGGCGTCATTCGCGGAAGCATCCAGCAGCACGAAGGCGTCGCCCGACCCGATCCCCTCGGCAAGTCCGAGGAAACGCCCGAACGCATCAAACGCATGGGTGCGTCCAATATGAACAGTGGACGTACCCTGGGTAACATCGAAAGAAAAGCGGATGCTTTCAGAAGCGTATTCTCGGTTCAGTTTGGAGACAAGCCCGGCTTTGCGTGCGACGGAGAATTTGCCCGGTTCGATCTGCGCCGGAATATTCAGTCCGAGTTCGTGGTTGCGGTAGACCTGAAGTCCTCCGTTAAAATCCAGGACTACGGTTCGGTTCGTCTGCGTGTCGTGCTTCGGGAGAGTCGCCATGTCTATACCTCACTGCATGGGGGGATGTGGATGATGTCATTATTTGTTCATCCACAATATATCACGCACATAAAAGAAATACAAGCAGGATTTAATAGTTTCATCAAAAAATCGCCGCAACGCCATGTCGGGTCGTCATGTCGCCGTCCCGAAAGGACCATTTCCTGATTCTCCCGATTCTTTTTGACGCTTCCGCTATCGTGGACGCATCAACAACCCGCGTTCAGAAAGTGACGACAAAATGAAAACAGAAACGCTCGACGTGATCCGCACCATCCTGGCAGCGGACGAAACCGTACCCAAAGACAAAATCGGTCAATTGTAAAGTTAAACGCTTACTCGGCGTCATTTGAACAGGGCAGATGAGCGTTTAGTGTTACAAAGGTGGAAAAACGCATCAAGTCGTCATCCGAAGTGAGCGTTTACTCTTACGAAGTG
>Ga0310690_10010239_pt1 | contig 11674 bp, 21 predicted proteins | sample AusTroGonzalo_MG_2_FD_207661 | JGI IMG/M metagenome (GOLD analysis project Ga0310690, IMG submission 207661) | Bovine rumen microbial communities from tropical cattle in Woodstock, Queensland, Australia - Gonzalo_04 (v2) (version 2) | ecosystem: Host-associated > Mammals > Digestive system >...
CATCCTTGCCCCGTACCTTTTGGTTGGTGCGTTCTCCCTTTCGGGTCATCCTTATTTTCGCACGTCGAACGATTACGGGTCTTACGATGCTTCACATCTGTTCACCATGCCAGACTCACCCTGGCGGTCTACCTGTTAAGGCCCAGATATTCCCGCTTTGTCCCCGGGGTTTCACACCTTCGGATTACTCCGCACGCATGCCCGAGTGGGGTCGAGGGGGAACGAATCCCCTGGCTACTTCATTTAATCAACTTTTCGCAAACCTCCGTATTGCTTCACGTCACACGATCACCCCATTAAGCTTCGCTTCTGCCATCCACACCGTGTACTCCTCGTACTCGTCGGTGCTCATCAGGATGTCCAGGACCTCCTTCCTGTCCGCGAACATCCCTCTGAAGGGCTCGTCCGGGCACATGATGACCGGCTTCCTCTTGGACTTCCTGACGGTCGCCACAATCGCAGGGATGCTCATCCTGTGTTCTCTATCAGTTCTCCTGATCACCAGCCTGTATCCGGTGTACTGGTCCTGATCCACCCTCAGGTCCTCGGAGTTCAGCACGGCTATCTGCCAGTCCTGCATTCAGGCCACCTCTCCGCTTGCGAGCATGTCTTTCACGGTCAGGATCCCGAGCGTGTTCAGCCTGTAGCACATCCTCTGCGCATATGCCCTTTTAGGGCTGGCAGTCACATGCCTCTGGAGGTGGTAGACGAATCCCTTCTCCTCCAGCTTCTTGATCTCCGCGGACACTTGGCTTCTGGAGATCCCGATCGCCTCCGCGATGCCGTCCTGAGTCGTCTTGTACGGCATCTCGTATGCGTTCCCGATTCCCAGCTGTCCGTACAGATGGATCAGGATCTGCTCCTGTCTGGTGGCCATCAGCAGCACCTCCCGAGTCCTTCTCTCGTGTAGTTGCCGTCCTCGTCCAGCGGGTACACATACGGGTCGTCATCGACCATGAATCCGCTTCCGTTGCCGCATTCCCTTATCCATGCGGCGACCATTCCGATTCCTGCGTAGTCCTGCTCGTCCAGCATCTTCTGGAGGTCTCTTCTGTCCCATCCGTAGCGGACGATCTCGTAGAGGTCCTCCACGTTCAGCTTCTCGATGATAATCTCACCGGTCAGAATCCTATAATCGGTTTCTAAGTCGTTTCTTAAGTCGTTTGACTTGTTTTCCTGATATCCTTTACAGAACATCTCAACTCATTCCTGGGCCGTTCGAAACCCGGAATGATTGTCCGAAGCGCAGCAATACGTTACTTTACATTGAATAAATGGAAAGGACGATATGCCTGCGCGAGTGAATGCAGGGTGGAGAACGGCCAGGGGATGAGGTCGTTTCCATTCATCGATTCTTTATATATCGTGAATCAGATTGTTCATGGAGCGTAATATGTCGTCCAAGGCTGTTTCCAGATCGACTGCCATTGAAGAACTCAGTAAAGTAGTCGCACCTCTGGCTGCCAAATACCATATCACCGCTGTATATCTATTCGGATCCAGGGCGCGTGATGATTTCAAGGACGATAGCGACTATGACTTCATCATCGAGGTATCTCCAGAATACGACTGGGACGACCATATGGATTTCATGACCGATGTCTCCAAGGCTTTGGGTAAGGACGTCGATGTCGTGACCAGAAGGAGTCTCGATGGGGATGCGTTCTCGGTCAGAGTCCAAAGGGAGATGGTCCATGTCTGTTGACAACCGTACAGTCGTCGACGATACTCTTGACCTGATGATCAGATACTGCAATGATGTCGCCTACATCAGACATCAGATCGGTACCATCGAGAATCTGTATGATAGTATAACGTATCAATACGCTCTCGCAGGTGCCGTTCAGCAGATCGGCGAATGCACAAGACAGATAGATATCTGGATTGAGAATCATTATGATTACAACTGGTCCAAGGTCATCGGGATGAGGAACATCCTCAGTCACAGATACCATAAGCTTGACAAGGAACTCCTATGGAAGGTCTCAGAGAACAGTGTTCCCGAGGTCTTAGGCATCGTATTGGATCTCAAGGAGAAAGCAGCTCTTTACCCTGACGAGGATTTCCTGAACATCGGCTCGAAAAGATCCGATTGAGAATTAGCCCGGATGAACCGGGCTTGTTGTTGCTCGAAGAGCGCAAATGCTTGCAGAATCATTGTGAATTATTCTTGCTCCTGTTGCGGATGACCTCTTCCCTCAGGGCCTTGTCCTTCTCGTATTGCTCCCTGGCCTTTGTCATCAACGTCTCCGGATCCTCCGAGTCGGGATCGTAGTTCTCGATGTATTCGAACTGCTCGGAATCTGTCGAGGGGAACATCTCCATACCCGAAGGCATGTAACCGAAAGAAAGAAGCGATTTGATGACGGCCTTCCTTTCATCCACAAGATCTTCGAAGGTCGAACTGATGAACACCTGATAGCGGACAGAATCATCCATGAAACTAGTAATGAGAAGTCACAATAAAAATTGTAACTTCAGAGTAATCGATCCCTGAATTGTGACTTCAGACTTTCTCAAAATCTTTGAAGTCACAAGTATCGAACAGATTGGACTAAGAGACATATAAATGGACAGAAACGCATGAAGGATCATGACCTTCGAGCTCATACCATTCTCGGACTGCGCTTTGGACGACCGCTTCTTCGACACACTGAAAGAGGATTATCCAGGATTCTCTGGATGGTTCGAGAAGAAGTCCGATAAAGGAGAGAAGGCCTACGTGTGGAAAGAGAATGGGAGGATACACGGTTTCCTGTATGTAAAGAATGAACCTGAGATCGAGGCCGTAGGAGACCTTCCGGAAGAACCCAGACTAAAGATAGGGACTCTGAAGATCGATGATGAGATCGGCGGACAGCGCATAGGAGAAGGCGCGATAGGCATTGCACTATGGGAATGGAAGAGATCTGGCTTGGACCAAGTGTACGTGACTATCTATCCGAAGTATGAAAGCCTCATCAGACTGATGAAGGATTTCGGTTTCAGGCATGTCACGGACAAGGGTAAGGAGCATGTATATCTGAAAGATCGGAGAACAATGGATGGAGATTACCCCAAGCAGTACTTCCCGTTCATCGACCTGACTAAGGGGAGAGGTAAGATCCTTCCGATCGAAGAGGATTTCCACGACAAAATGTTCCCGTATTTCGAGCTCAGGAACACCGATCAGGTAACGGAACAGATGCCGGTATCGAACGGAGTGACGAAGATCTATCTTGCAAGCCCGCCGAAAAATCCGGACTACAGGATACATGATGTCGCTTTCGTGTACAGGATGGCGAAAGAGGATAAGAGATGGAAATCGGTCATCTCATCATACTGTACTGTCGAAGCCGTCATGCAGGTGAAGGTAAACGGAAACGCGAAGATGAAGAAGGAAGAGTTCTTCAAACGCGTAGGGAACAAGACTGTGTATACTCAAGAAGAGCTTGAAGTGAAATATTCGGGAGCTAATCTGTACATAATAGAGCTCTTGTACTGCGGATACTTCGGAGCAGGAAACAATGTGAATCTGAACAGGCTCAGAGAACTGGAGATATGGGATGATGGCAAGCATCCGTATCAGATGATGCTAGACAGGGATCAGGAAGAGATACTCTTGAAAGAAGGGAGATTGAATGTCAAGGATGTTGCTGTCCATTGAGCCACGTTTCGTAGAACGCATAATGGACGGCTCAAAAATCTATGAGTTCAGGAAGGTCCGCAACAAGAAGGATGTCACAGGGATAGTTATCTACAGCACCAGCCCTGTAATGAAGGTGGTCGGGGAGGCCGATGTCAAAGACATACTGGTCGACGATCCGGAGACGATATGGGATGTGACAAAGGATGCCTCAGGCATTACAAAGGAGTTCTTCGACCAATATTATAACGGAAGAGACGTTGCCATAGCCTACGAACTTATCAATGTGAGACAGTTCGTAGAGCCCATGGATCTTGTTGATTACGGGGTATCGGCAGCTCCCCAGTCATTTGTCTATCTCAATGATGCGGCACGATGCTCATTACCACATAACCGGGAGCGATTGCCGCGAAATCCTTCAGCATATAGACGATGTCATAGAGGGATTGTCTTCCCGAATAGCCCGATTCGTCCCATTCCTTCAGCAGAAGGGAGTCTCCGACAGAATACCCGCGGTCATCGTATCTGATCTCGAAGGTCTTCTGTCCTTTCAGGACTGGATCATAATATTCCGGACGGATCTTCACTTCATGCACAGTCATGATTATCACAACTACGGCCGCATTTATACATATTACTGACGGCCCTCATCACTGTCGACAGTAAGTGCTTTACGTTTCTGTTTGGTGACAGGAGTGGTATAGAAACGTTCATCCAAGGCATAAAGTAGCTCATTGAATTCCTTGTCCGATCTGACTGTAAGCTTCGAACACACGACATATTGAGGACAATATGATTGAACGTAATCCAACAACTCCGCCTTCATTCCATCAGAAAGATTACTGATTTTATCGGAGACGATTGAAATAAGCTTACGATTCCTAATCTTGATATCGTCTTCCTTATAGCCGTCTATAAAGTCGATGCCCATGGTTTTGACGAAACTGCTGACCTCATTTTCCGTGGCTTCTCTGAATTCCATGATGATATCCGGTAAAAGACTCTTGACTGCGGAAAGGCTTTTAAAATACAATCTATCGCTGACGCTGTCGTAGATATATTCAGGTCCAGGTTGCTGGTCAGGCAGAAGAAGCCCTCCCGTCCGTCCATCGTCCTTTCGAGGATGTAATCGCGTGTTTCCTGGTCGGCCATATGCGTGAGCTTCGTCTGTAGATATATGCGCGCTTCGATCAGGTCGTTGCCGATCTGATACCTCTTCTTCAGCTTCTTCCCCTTGTCCAGATCGGCCTGCAGGCTGACCGCTTCGCGGTACAGCTTGTCGGCCTTCTTCACCCTGGCCGCCATGTTCAGATCGTTCTTTACCTGATCGTAGGTCCGTCCCATATGCTTCGAATCATGGGTGTTCCCCGGCATCACCGTCAGGCCGAGGGGGATGCACAGCGGCTTCGCCGCCTGTGCCACCCCCACCGTCATCTGGCATTCCTCGGGATGCCCGTCCTTGGAATTCCTCCTCATGGCCAGTTCCGGCTTGTACCCGAAATACACCAAGGAAGTCCAATCGAAGATCACATCGGACATCTGCGGACCGTATTCCTTCAATACCCTCTGCCTGAAGGCCGCTACGACCCTCTCTCTGTTCTGTCCCACCTCTCCACCGCACGGTACAGCGTCTTGACGTTGAATTCGTCGAGACCGAACCGTTCCCTTATGACCGGTTCCATCATGAACTCATGCGCCTTGAATATGCTGAAGTTGTCGCCTAGCTTGTAAGCCACAATCAACTCGGAGAGCTTCGCCAGATCCACTCCTCTGGCCTTGAGCTTGGCGATCTCCCTGTCGAGACCGTATTTCCTGAGGAATGCTTCCGACAGCAGCACGTTCCCGACGGCAATTGATTTATTGTCGTTCGGTCTGATACGTCATGTTCCCGTGGCGGTATGTTTGTGAGACATAAATCGGCAAACGGGAACACCCCTTATTTCGTTTGCCCAGTACGACTCGAGAATCGCGCCTTACTTCGCTCGTGATATCAGAGTCAGGTTTTTTCATGGAACTTATGCATTCATGGAGGGCATCGAACATTCTATCTATTTGAGAAAGTACTCTATCAAGATCATCACCATATTCTGCTTTTTCACCTATTTCATAAAGACTGGTTTTAACGGTTTCAAGTTTACTGTCAATAGTTCCCTTATCTTTACACTATATAATTGAGATAACGAGAACCAGATGATTGTTGCCATGAGGCTAGATAGTATACCAACGATAATAGTCAAACACCAGTCCATGTTCATCGCATGATGGTTGATTCTAGTCTTAATAAAAGGTTCACATTAAGAGTAATGGTATGTCTCAATTCACTACTTTTATAACCATGGCTTCAGATAACAACATATGGGATATCAGCAACGTTGTGACCTCTATAGACGGATTGAAGAGATTCGTGGTAAGCCATTGATAGCATACATGACAAGTAGGCGTCAGTTCAACGGAGGTATCCTAAGCATGGATGCGATTTTTGAATTCTGTGAACATATTCGTAATATTCCTGCCGATGTCGATGAAGTGGATCTTTTGATATCAAGTCAGGGCGGGGATCCAATTGCGGCATGGAGGATAGTGAGTCTTCTTCGTGAGAGGTTCAAGAAAGTATCTGTATTGATTCCGTATAATGCACAAAGTGCTGCTACGGTGCTTGTATTGGGTGCGGATGAGATTCTGATGCATCCATTCTCATACTTGGGCCCTATTGACGTGCAGATGAGCATGCCTCCAAATGAACCAAACGGAATGCCGAGAATGTTCTCTACCAAGGATATAAGCTCATACATAGATTTCCTTAAAGAAGATTTGAGAATCAAAGATGGAGATCTAGGGTCGATTGCTTCGGAATCATTTTTGGAAGAATTTTCTCCATCTGAGATTGGAGCAATAAAGAAGAGTATGGTGTTTATAGAATCTATAGCTACAAAACTTTTAGAGACCCACATCGATGATGAAGATTCTGTTAAAGAAATCGTGGATAAATTTACTGGATTTTCCCATCACGGGTATACTGTGGGAAGGAAGGAGGCAATAGATCTCAAGTTACCGGTTTTACCAGAGTTAGATAAAGAACTTGAGGAGTTGATTTGGACGGTTTGGGATGATGCAGAACGTGAGATGAAATGTAGAGAAGTGTTTGATCCTATGTTAATCATCAGTCAAGATGATGGAGTAATGAAACGTTTGTTCGTTTCTCCAGAACGCCAGAAGAAATCAGGGGATAAAAACATCGAAAAAGTAGAAGATATCACGATAGTATCATTGGTTGAAAGTTTAGGTCTCAGAAGCCATTATGATACAAAAGCAATAATATCTGCGTATAGGGAAAACAATTTAAATATAGTTGTTAATGTGAACTTTGTGCCCTTAGGATGGGTGACCGAAAGGATGGACGGGTGAGAGTAATGGGGAACAGGTTGTACATATGCGCAAGTGCTGTTGAACCGTCAACAATGTCCAATGCAGGCGTATCCTGGGGTTATTCGCAGGTAATGAGGTACGACGTTCCCGTGTCTTCAATAAAATCCAGAGTTGATTTGGGAACGGAAGAGAAAGAAATCCGTTCACTAGCTAAACGTCATACGGGTACCTTAAAAGCACTTAGCGAATGATAATGTCGTTGAGCCATTTGTATACATCATCTACAGAATATTCGTCATCAGCGACTTTTCTTACGTACTCGTTATTTTCGCGTACGTTTTCCTTCAAGAATTTACCAGTTTCCTCGTGGATTATGTATGCAGCGGTCAGGAATGCTGTACGTTTATTGCCCTCAAAATAGGGGTGACGAACGGCAATCCTCTGCAAGTAGTAGGCCGCCCTATATACGGGTTCAGTGTAATAATCGCCTGCGCAGATTGCAGGTATGCACCCCTCATCTCTTATAGCATCTTTGAGGGGAATTTCTGAAACATCGCCCGCTTCAATGGCAACACCATGGATTAAATTAATCAGATCCGAATCTACCTTCAACACGTTACTGGATATCAAAGGTATGATAAAAGGTGTTGTGTAACAGTCCTTATCGCTCATCTGTACTTTTAAATCATCTTATTGAAATGTCGTTTAGAAGTATCAGAAGTAAAAATGCTGGCTTAGACTTTTATTTATGAATATTGACATATTGGGTTTGAGAATGAGGTCAAAATGAATCCAGACATTAGATATCAAGTGTTCATCAGCTCAACACAGGCCGATCTGGAAAAAGAACGCAGGATGGTAATAAGCACCCTCAGTATGTTCGGTTACATACCTGCGTGTATGGAATGGTTCCCGTCTACGGATGATGAACAGTTCGAATACATCAAAACCGAGATAGAACGGTCTGATTTTATTGTCGTCATATTAAAAGGAAGATACGGCTCCGGTTATACGGAGATGGAATTCGATTATGCCACATCCTTGGGAAAGCCAACCTTGGTATTCGTATACGATGGATTCGAGGAACTGCCCCAGAACGAATTGGATGATGATGAAAAGTCACGTCAAAGATTCAAAGCGTTCAGGGATAAGGTGAAGAAGCACAGGCTGATATCGCATTGGTCGGATGCTTCGGATCTTCAGATGAAGGTCATCTATTCTTTGACATCTAATGTGGATAAGTATCCGGATCTCGGCTGGGTCAGAAAGGCATCCACCATGGATAGAGAGACAGTGGACAGTTTGGTGAAGGAGAATGTTCGTTTAAGGGAGAAGATAGAAAGCTTGCCTGATGTTAATGAGGATCTGATTTCGGGTGATGATGTTATCACATTGTATCCGATAGATGATCCGGATTACGCGTTCACATTCACCTGTAATGAAGTTATAAGGGAATTCAAGACCGCGTTCCTTGAAGGGGTTGCTGATTGTCATTTGATGGAATTGGTTGGAAGATGGGCTGAACCCAAGGCTGAAATTAGACTGGATGATGGTTTCATCAAGTATCTTACGAATGTAATAACGACGCAGTTGGAAGCGTTGGGGGTCATCGAAAGTTACATTGATGATTATGAGCAGTGGATGTCCGAAAGCGAATCGTTTTTCCTTACTAATGTTCTTCATTGGAAAATGACGGATGAGGGATACCGGAATGCTATACGTTTATTGGCAATGAGGAAAGGTCAAGCTCAAAATGACAACTATGATAAGTACAGGCATGTATCGAAGGATTCTGTTTCGTAAGTTGATTAAAATGAGTGCTTGGAAGTTGTAAGTCTGGTTTCATTAATCGTCTGAAAAAAATAGATACAATTTACGGGACAGTTAAATAGACGTATGAGACAGTTGATGGAGAAATACTAGAGGTAGATAGGGTGGTCAGTCTTAGGAGTAAAAAAGACAATAGCATAAATGTAGGCATAAGATATCTGTCTATGACCATTATGGAGGATGGGTTGAATAACTATTCGAAAAGTACAGTCAATAATTTTTTCAAATGGACGTTAGGTAAAGGAAGAAGTTGTCTTCATAATGATATTGTCCAAAAAAATAAGGCCTTCTTTATAGACAAGATAAGGGAAGAATCCGCATTTGGTAATGACTTTTGTTATTCAATTGTTTTTAAGTCGTGTAAATACAATCACAGCCCAAAGTACATGTCTAAATTAGATGGTAAAGAAAGAGAAAGTCAGAAAGAGCTCTATGAGGGCGAGAAAGAACTTACTCATGTTTCTATAAGAGTGAGAGAAAAAGACACTCTAATAGCTTTTGAAATCAATCGGGATGGATTGTGTTTTGGCGAATTCTTTAAAACTATAAAGGATGCGTATAAAAGGTTTGGAGGTTATGGCGAGTTAGTGTTCGAATATTTGTTAAACGAAAATGCTAAAGCTTTATTGGGTAAAGCCAAACGTATCATGGCTGCAGAAGTGTTCATGGATCGTGAAAAATTATCCTCTGAATATGGGTTAATGATGAAAGAACCAGAAAATGTTAGAAAAACAATATCCATAATGTATAAGGTGGAAAATGGTAAAACATTCCTATATGACGAGGTTTGTTCGTGGTTGGATGGAATGAATTCAAAACAATATTCTCGTTTCAGAATACATATCAAAACAGAGCAAGATGCAGATACATGGATAGATACAGATAATATGTTCCAGAAAGACTATCTCGTAGTAGGGGCCGATATTAACAACGTTCCTCTAAGCGAAGAATTAATAAGAAAAATGATCACACAGTTGGGAAGACATGAGTAAGATCTTGTATTAGGAATGGCTAAGGCCATTGAGGGAATTTCATCAGATTTCATCTTTAAACGAGAGAGTATTCGTGTGTATTATCCCATTGGTGGTAGCTGTATTGTTTGGGGTGTACGGATATACATCTGATTCTTTAGAAATAATAGGTAAACCTATTGAGATGGCACTAGTGATTATTTCTATTCTCATGGGTTTCTCATTAACCGTTTTTGCGTTGTTGGGTTCATCAAATAATAAAGCTGTTGAAAAATTAAAAGCAGAGTCCAGCAGTAAAGCACTGAATAATCATTCTACCAACCTATACAGGAAGACATTGATTCAAGTTAGTAGGTTGATAATAATAGAAGTGTTATCGACAATGATAATGATAATCGTATTTGTATGTGGGCCCATATTGTTTTCATAGCTTTGCTGGATAATGTCCGGAGTAGCAGCATATTTTGTGATGAGTTCGTACTTATCTACAATTCAAATCGCCACGGAACTTTATTTTACATTCTGTTCAACAAATAAAAAGGAAGATAATGAGAATTAAGGATGCCATGAACGTTTCTGTAGTTATGCTGACGTATGATCGTGGAATCGACATATTCGAAAGGTCCCTATGCAGCATCATTTCCCAAACTGTGAAGCCGAGTGAGATCATAGTAGTGAATACTTTTGGTGATTCTTCGTTATCCGTGAATTCGGCACTTCGAATAACAATTATTTTTGAGCATTGATTGGCTCGTTCTTCAAAAATACCTGTGGTAATTCTGAAGACCGTAAGAAAAGGATTTAGCGATGACGTTCGTCGGGACTGCGTCCCTCCTCCGCCACGCTTCTCGGCAGCTTCGCCGCCTGCGATATGAGGATAATACATACCCGTGCGATCCATAATAACAACGATATGTTACTGTACTTGAACCACACCACATCGATGAAATTGCTTATGTTGGCGAATCCCCTTGCCATGCGTTTGGATGTCTGGATTATGGAGTTTAGATTCTCCTGGAAGGCGTTGTTCGTACGTGAATTTAACTATGGGAGTTTTCACCCCCCCCCCTTTCCCTCACTCATGAACGTGATATTCTTTCACTTGCATCCGGTATTATGGTGATACAAGGGTGTCTCTCACGTACGGAGGTCTTCCCGAGACCCTATCCATCGACGAGGGTGAGAGGATGAACTATCTCTCCGAATTGATAGACGTGGTCTACATGAAGGACATCGTTGAAAGGAGGAAGATAAAGCGCCCGGACGTACTGGATTCGGTGTTCAGTATACTGTCGTCAGCGGTAGGCTCTCTCACCAACCCCAACCGTATCGACAACATCATGAACAGCAACGATATCGATGTGGACGGCGGCACCGTTTCGGAATACATAGGGCATCTGAAGGACTCGTTCCTATTCGAGGAATCCAAGCGCTTCGACATCAAGGGTAACGCGTACATCGGCACCCCCTCCAAATATTTCGCCGTCGACCTTGGCATCAGGAACGCCAAGCTAGGCTTCAGGCAGAACGAGTACACCCATCTGATGGAGAACGCCATCTACAACGAGCTCAGATTCAGGAACTGCTCGGTGGATGTCGGAGTGATAGGCATCAGAGAGTACATAGAAGGAAAGAGGGAGTACAGGCAGCTGGAGATAGATTTCGTGGCCAACAGGGGCGATCAGAGGTACTACATTCAATCAGCTTACAGGATGGATGCTCCCGATAAGAGCGAGTAGGAGATGAGACCGTTCCTGAAAGTGAACGACGGCTTCAGGAAGATCATTCTGGTGGGGGATGATGTGCCGCCTCACACCAACGAGAAGGGCATCAGGATAATGAATGTCACGGACTTCATGAAGGATCCGGATTCCTTGGATGG
>Ga0310690_10010240_pt1 | contig 11672 bp, 10 predicted proteins | sample AusTroGonzalo_MG_2_FD_207661 | JGI IMG/M metagenome (GOLD analysis project Ga0310690, IMG submission 207661) | Bovine rumen microbial communities from tropical cattle in Woodstock, Queensland, Australia - Gonzalo_04 (v2) (version 2) | ecosystem: Host-associated > Mammals > Digestive system >...
TATTAACAACTTAATTTTAGAGTAACACAATTATGAAAGAAATTAATGTGAAAGGTCAGAAGCGCGCCGCCACTGGAAAGAAAGCTTCAAAGGAACTCCGCAAGGAGGGTATGGTTCCCTGTAACCTATATGGTGAGAAGAAGAATGATAAGGGTCTGCCCGAGGCATTTGCTTTCACCGCTTCATTCTCTGAGCTCCGCAAGGCTGTTTACACTCCTGAGGTGTATGTTGTAAACCTCGAAATCGACGGTGAGGCTCACAAGGCTGTCATCAAGGAGTTGCAGTTCCACCCCACAACCGACGCACTGCTGCACGCTGATTTCTATGAGGTGAACGAGCAGAAGCCCATCACCATTGGTATCCCCGTTAAGCTCAACGGTCTGGCACAGGGTGTTCGCGATGGTGGTAAGCTCAACCTCTCTATCCGTAAGATCAATGTCACCGCTCCCTACAAGCAGATTCCTGAGGTGCTCAACATCGACGTTACCAATCTGCAGTTGGGTAAGGCTATCAAGGTCGGCTCTCTGAGCTTCGAAGGTCTTGAGATCGCAACTTCTCCTGAGGTTGTCGTATGCTCAGTGAAGGCTACACGTGCTTCTCGCTCTGCTGCTGCCGCTGCTGACGCTGAAGCTTAATCAGAATTGACAATTGATAATTGACAATTGACAATTGTCTGATGGACAAGTTCCTGATTGTTGGTTTGGGAAATGTTGGCGATGAATACGCCATGACCCGCCACAATACTGGTTTCATGGTATTGGACGCTTTTGCGAAGGCGTCCAATATTTCATTTGAGGACAAACGCTATGGTTTTGTGGCTGAGACCTCGTTGAAAGGGCGAAAGGTGCTTCTGCTCAAACCGTCAACGTTTATGAACCTCAGTGGCAATGCCGTGCGTTATTGGCTGAACCACGAAAACATAGACCAGAGCCGTCTGCTCGTCATCAGCGACGAAGTGGCCCTGCCGCTTGGCGAATTCCGCCTGAAGGCTGCGGGCTCCAATGGTGGACATAATGGCCTGGGACATATCCAGCAGCTGATTGGACAGAACTATGCCCGTCTGCGTATGGGCATTGGCAACGACTTTCCCCGTGGCATGCAGATCGACTGGGTGCTCGGGCGCTATAGCGAAGAGGAACTACAAACACTCCAACCCAGCATTGACATCGCCGTCGACATCATCAAGAGTTTTGTACTCGCAGGTGTCGACATCACGATGAATCAGTATAACAAACTGGGGAAAGGAGTCAGGAGACTGGAGCCAGGAGAGAAGGAGTAAGATGGAGGAAGTAGCAAGGATTGACAAGTGGCTGTGGGCAGCGCGTATTTTCAAGACGCGTTCCATTGCTGCCGATGCCTGCAAGAACGGTCGCGTGACCATTGGAGGCGTTGGTGTCAAACCCTCTCATGTGGTAAAAGTGGGCGAGGTAGTGGCTGTTAAGAAGCCGCCTGTGACCTACTCCTTTAAGATTCTCAAGACCATTGAACAGCGGGTAGGCGCCAAGTTGCTGCCTGAGATTTACGAGAATGTGACGCCTCCTGAACAGTATGAACTGTTAGAGATGAACCGCATCAGTGGTTTTGTCGACCGTGCCAGAGGTACGGGACGTCCTACGAAGAAAGACCGTCGTGCAATGGAAGCATTTTTAAATTTGGATGAGATATGACGCTATTGAATATATTATATATTATAATAGGTGTGGTCCTCATTATCTGGGGTGCAGATCGATTGACAGAAGGTGCAGCTTCGATGGCGCGTAGCCTGCGTGTGCCTGAGATTGTGATTGGACTGACCATCCTGGCTGCAGGCACCTCGGCACCTGAGCTCTTTGTAAGTCTGGTATCGGCTTTGAAAGGTACCTCCGACTTGGCAGTGGGTAATGTGATCGGCTCGAATATCTTCAATGCCATGCTGATTGTGGGCTGCTCGGCGGTGGTCGCTCCTATGGCCATCAGCCATTCCACAGTAAGAAAGGATATCCCCTTTGCCCTGATTGCCTCGGCCCTGATGTTCCTGCTCTGCTTCGACGATATGAACTCTCCTCACCTCTGGGGCAATGAGATCAGCCGCTCCGACGGTATGATTCTCTTAGTGGTCTTCGCCGCCTTTATGATCTACACCTTCAATAAGGCCCGGAAGGATGGGGAACTTCCTGATGATTATGACGAGGATGACGAGGAAGAGAAGAAACCCATTGATAAGAAGGCACTCCTGAAAAACGTGCTTTGGATGGCCGTCGGACTGGCCTGTCTGATCTATGGCAGTAATCTCTTTGTCGATGCCGCCAGTTATGTGGCTTATCGTTTTGGCGTACGCCAGAGTGTGGTGGGCCTGACGATTGTGGCAGGCGGTACCTCACTGCCTGAACTGGCTACCAGCGTGGTGGCTGCACGTAAGGGACAGTCGGCACTCGCCATAGGCAATGCCATCGGCTCGAACGTGTTTAATATCTTGCTCATCCTTGGCGCTACGGCTGTCATTTGTCCAATGCGCATCATGGGTATTAATATCATCGACCTCTCCATGATGTTTATCAGCATGGGTCTGCTCTGGCTCTTTGCCTATACCAAGTACACGGTGTCACGGCGTGAGGGCTTCCTGCTGATAGGAGGATTCCTGGCTTATATGGCCTGGCTCTTCTATCTCCTTTAGTATTAACACAGGGGTACTTGTGAACGTCTGTAAAGACCGACCCCCTTTAACAAAACAAGATTTATGCAACAAAAGAATGAACAACGTATCAGTGTGCTGTTTATGTTTTACGGCATACTGTTCTGCGTCTGTCTGATAACGGCAAACGTACTCGAGACAAAACAGATTTCATTGGGTCCGGCCAATATGACGGCAGGTCTGATAGTATTCCCTGTCAGCTACATCATCAACGATGTGGTGTGCGAGGTGTGGGGCTATGGCCGTACACGTCTGCTCATCTGGTTAGGCTTCGCCATGAACTTCCTCTTTGTAATCTTCGGTGCCATTGCCGACTGGATTCCTGGGGCCCCTTACTGGCATGGTGATGAGGGCTTCCATCAGGTATTCGGTCTGGCTCCGCGTATTGCTGGTGCCTCTTTCCTGGCTTTCGTCTGCGGATCGTTTATGAATGCATACGTCATGAGTCGTATGAAGCTTTCCTCAGCAGGTAAGAATTTCTCTTCTCGTGCCGTGCTTAGTACGGTTTTCGGCGAGTTGACAGACTCCATCATCTTCTTCCCTCTCGCCTTGGGTGGTGTGATTCCCTGGGAGGAGATGCCTTCGCTCGTCATCACGCAGGTTACGCTGAAGACACTCTATGAAATCATCGTGTTGCCTGTGACCATTCGTGTTGTCAAGTTCACCAAGGCCCATGACAATGAGGATGTGTTTGACGACAACATTACTTATAACATCTTTAAAGTAAAACAAGACCTATGAGTACATCAAGAGAGACTGAAGGGCTGCAGGCCCTTGGCAAGAAGACAGAATACAAGTCTGACTATGCACCTGAGGTGCTGGAGACCTTCGAGAACAAGCATCCTGATAACGACTATTGGGTGCAGTTTAATTGTCCTGAGTTTACGTCGCTCTGTCCTATCACGGGTCAGCCTGACTTCGCGGAAATCAAGATCGCCTATATCCCTGGTCAGCGGATGGTGGAGAGCAAGAGCTTGAAACTCTATCTCTTCTCATTCCGTAACCACGGAGATTTCCATGAGGATTGCGTGAATAAGATTATGAAAGACTTAGTGAAGCTGATGGATCCCAAGTATATCGAGGTACTTGGTCTCTTTACCCCTCGAGGTGGCATCTCCATCTACCCTTACGCCAACTATGGCCGTCCAGACACGAAATATGCCGAGATGGCTGAGCAGCGGCTTTTATCGCGTCAGTTAGACCTGCGGTAATAACCTTGCTCGTGGTCTGCGAAACGCAGCTGGAGGGTGTCGCGGCGCAAGAAGACGATAGACACGGTGTCTGTACCAATCAGCTGCTGGCTTCCTGACGTGTCACGTTGTGCCTCGTAGAAGAGCAGGTGACCGTTGTAGATATGCCACTGACGATATCTTTTTAAGGCAGGATATTCCACGGGGCCGGGCTGACGCTCGGCCTCTTGTCGTTGTAGGCCGATAGGACGCATGGTATTGTCGCGACGGAGCTCAAAGCCGTATTCCCTGGGCTGGAACCACTTCTCTTTCAGGGAATCGGGGAAATCGGGTGGCAGTTGAACGGCGCTGTTTGTAGAATCACCGGCTCTGCGACGCAGGGTAGGCATGACCTGATAGCACCACTCGCCTTTCAGACGGTCGATGTTGATGACGATATCTGCCACATCCTTCTCTCCCGTTTTCATCGAGATGGCCACTTGGTCGCCGATGTCTGGGCGTCCAAAGACACGACGGTTGATACGTGCGTCTAAGATGTCGATCGTGTCAGGATCGCTCTCAATGGTTCTCAGGATAACGAGGATGGAGTCGTTCGACCCCTCGCAGGCGAGACCATAGACGGTAGAGTCGCCCTCTAATTGTATGGCAAGGGGCTCTTGCGAGAGACTGTCACCTGTTGTCTGTTCGTCACTGTTTTTGTTACCGGAAGGAACACAAGCTGTCAACAGCAAAACGAGGGAAAAGAGTATAAAAAATGTTCGTTTCATGCCTTTTTATCTGTTTTACGTGGCAAAGATAGTCAAAATATCAAAAAAATTAGGCCTTAGATGTATATTTTTGAAATATTTTATCTATTTTTGTACCCTATAAATATACAACTACCGAAAATATGAAGAAAAAAATCCAGTTTAGTCTCGTTTATCGCGACATGTGGCAGAGCTCAGGCAAGTTCCAGCCACGTAAGGATCAGTTGGAGCGTATTGCCCCCGTGATTATTGACATGGGCTGTTTCAGCCGTGTAGAAACCAATGGTGGTGCCTTCGAGCAGGTGAACCTGATGGCAGGCGAGAACCCCAATGCTGCCGTGAGGGCTTTTTGTAAGCCTTTCAATGAGGTGGGTATCAAGACCCACATGCTCGATCGTGGCTTGAATGCACTGCGTATGTATCCAGTACCCGACGATGTGCGTGCCCTGATGTATAAGGTGAAGCATGCCCAGGGTGTCGACATTCCCCGTATCTTCTGCGGTCTAAACGACACACGCAACATCATCCCGTCGATCAAGTGGGCCAAGGAGGCAGGCATGACGCCTCAGGCAACCCTGTGCATCACCACCTCGCCCGTTCACACCGTTGAGTATTACTCTAAGATTGCCGATGAGGTGATTGCCGCTGGTGCCGAGGAAATCTGTCTGAAGGATATGGCTGGTATCGGACAGCCCGCTATGTTGGGTGCCCTGACAAAGGCCATCAAGACCAAGCACCCCGACATCATCATCCAGTATCACGGCCACTCTGGTCCAGGCCTCTCAATGGCCTCTATCCTTGAGGTTTGTAACAATGGTGCGGATATCATCGATACAGCCATCGAACCCTTGAGCTGGGGTAAGGTGCATCCCGATATCATCTCTGTACAGTCGATGCTGAAGAATGAGGGCTTCGAGGTGGCAGAACTCAATATGAACGCCTATATGCAGGCACGTACCCTCACCCAGGAGTTTATCGACGACTGGTTAGGCTACTTCATCAATCCTGCCAACAAACACATGTCTTCACTGCTCTTGGGCAGCGGTCTGCCAGGTGGTATGATGGGTAGTATGATGGCCGATCTCGGTCCTATCCAGAAGATGATTAACAAGCTGCGTACGCAGAAGGGTGAGGCAGAACTCACGATGGACGATATGCTCGTGAAGCTGTTCAACGAGGTAGAATATGTCTGGCCGAAGGTGGGTTATCCCCCATTGGTGACCCCGTTCTCACAGTACACCAAGAACATCGCCCTGATGAATCTGCTCACCATGGAGCAGGGCAAGGGCCGTTATGTCATGATGGACGATGCCATCTGGGGTATGATCCTCGGCAAGAGCGGCAAGGTGCCTGGTGAGATTGCACCAGAACTCATCGAACTGGCACAGACCCAGAAGCGTGAGTTTACTGATGCTGATCCCCATACCCTTATTCCCAATGCCCTTGAAGGCTTCAAGAAGGAGATGGATGAGAATGGTTGGGAATACGGACAGGACGACGAGGAACTCTTCGAGCTGGCTATGCATCCTGAGCAGTACCGTCCGTTCCGCAGTGGTCAGGCCAAGAAACAGCTGTTGGCAGACATCCAGAAGGCAAAGGACGCCCGTCTGGGTGGTGGCAAGAAGATTCCTCAGGAGGAGATCGATGCCCTGAAGCATGCCAAGGCCGATGCCGTGAAAGTGCCTGTAGCAGGACAGCTGCTCTGGGGCTTTGGTGGCGAAGGCGTCATGGCACCTTGTGTGGAGCCGTTCGTAGGCCAGAAGTACAAGGAAGGCGATACCTTCTGCTATCTGCAGACCAAGTGGGGTGAGATCATCGCGATTCCTGCTGCCCTTGGTGGTAAGCTTGTGGATATCACAGTGAAACCAGGACAGAACGTTCGTCAGAACGATGTTATTGCTTGGATTGAGAGAGAGTAGATGATAGTTTATAGTTGATGGTTTATAGTTTATAGATGATTACCTTGCTATGCATACTGACAGTAGGAGTAATCATCTATAAACTATAAACTTTAAACAATAAACAAAAATATGAATTATCAAATTATTATCGATAAATATTATCCCGAAGACAATGCACTTCGGGAAATCCTATTAACACACAGCCGCCAGGTGGCTGACCGCTGCTTGAAGATTGCGAAACAGCATCCTGAGTTAAAGTTGGATGTAGAGTTCTTAGAGGAGGCAGCGATGCTTCACGACATCGGAATCTTCCGTTGCGATGCCCCCAGCATCCAGTGTTTCGGTAGCGAACCCTATATCTGTCATGGTGTCATTGGCGGACAGATTCTCCGCGAAGAAGGCTGGCCGCGTATTGCAATGGTGTGTGAACGTCATACAGGCACGGGCCTGAGCCGTGAACAGATTGAAAGTCAGCACCTGCCATTGCCATTAGATGGCATTTATGAGCCTCAAGCGCTCGAAGAACAAGTGGTGTGCTATGCCGATAAGTTCTATTCCAAAACCCATCTGGACCGTGAACGCTCCGTTATCGAGGCTGCTCAAAGCTTAGAGAAATTCGGTGAAAAGGGCGTGAAGCGCTTCCTTGAATGGGCTCAGATGTTTGAGTGAATAGTAAAAAAAACACAATTTCACTAAACTAATCACTATTCACTATTCACTATTCACTTTTTTGTTGTACCTTTGCACGCGTGAAACAGAAAACGGTCGTCATATCGATCCTTTCAGCTTTCATGCTGATGATAGCTTGTACACCGTCTTCGCTTCGTATGGGCAAGGCTCCAGAGGAAGAGAAGACGGCTGATGTCGTCTCTATACCCCAGATATCCGTACCCGATCTGCCCGTGGAATCGGTATCGCTGCCAGCCCTGATCGACAGCATTGCGAGTCATCAGGATGTGGATAGTCTGGTAGCCGAGGTCAAGGACTCTTTAGAGGCACATCCGGAGATTGCTGCCATGGCTGACTCCTTGGCAGACAGCATCGACGACGCTCCTGTAGACACGATGATTCCTGCCAACCAGGCGTCTGCCATCAAGACCAAGCGCGACACCACGCAGATGGACTCTCTCGAACTGGCCATCTATAAATATAACAAGGTAATCGACGACTCCTTAGCACGTGATAGTATCAACAAAAGTCGTAAGAACGGTATCGACTCCCCCGTGGAATATTCTGCCGACGACTCCCTCGTCTATGAGGCAGGCACGTCGCGCGCCTTCCTTTTTGGTAGCTCGAAGGTGAAATACCAGAACATGGACCTTGCCAGTGAGAATATCAGCATGAGCCTCGACAGCAACCTGGTCTATGCCTCTGGAAAAATGGACTCCACGTCTCATCAGATGGTGGGAACACCTGTGTTTAAGATGGGTAGCGACCAGTATGAGCAGACTGAGATGATGTTCAACTTCAAGACCAAGAAAGGCTTCATCACTGATGTCTACACCCAGCAGGAAGACGGTTTCCTGACCAGTGAGCACTCCAAACGTGGTGCCGATGGTGAGATGTTCCTCGAACATGGTCGTTATACCACTTGCGACGATCCCCATCCCGACTTTTATATCGCCATGTCGCGTGCCAAGGTTCGCCCCGGTAAGGATGTGGTCTTCGGACCAGCTTATCTCGTGGTGGCCGATGTGCCGTTGCCATTGGCAATTCCCTACGGTTTCTTCCCCTTCACCAAGAACTATAGCAGCGGTCTGATCATGCCTACCTATGGCGATGAGACCAGTCGTGGCTTCTACTTGCGCGATGGTGGTTATTACTTTGCCATCTCCGATAAGATGGACCTGAAACTGTTGGGTGAGATTTATACCAAGGGCTCGTGGGGCTTGTCGGCAACCTCCAACTACATCAAGCGTTACCGCTACCGTGGTTCCTTCCTGTTCAGCTATCAGAACACAAAGGACGGAGAGAAGAATATGCCCGACTATCAGGAGACTACCAGCTTCAAACTGCAGTGGAGTCATAATCAGGATGCCAAGGCCAATCCCTTCCGCACTTTCAAGGCCAGTGTGAACTACGCCTCTACGAGCTATGAGCGTAGCAACCTTTCCTCGATGTATAATCCTCAGGCCCTGACGCAGTCGCAGCGTATGTCGTCCATCTCGATGGATAATAAGTTCTCGAGCATTGGCATGTCGCTCAGCACGTCGATCAGTGCCAACCAGAACATGCGTGACTCTACGGTGGATCTGACGTTGCCTGAAATGAATATCAACATTTCCAACTTCTTCCCCTTCAAACGAAAGAAGGTTGTGGGCGATGAGCGCTGGTATGAGAAGATCTCCATGCGTTATACGGGTAATCTGTCGAATAAGGCCGTCAAGGTAAAGGAAGACAAACTGATGCATACCAGCTTAGCGAAAGACTGGCAGAACGGTATGTCGCACTCCGTTCCCATTTCTGCCAGCTTCACGGCTTTTAATTACCTCACAGTCAGCCCCTCCGTCAATTTCAACGGTTATACCGTCTTCAAGAGATTCGAGAAATCGTGGGATGAGGAGAATCAGAAAGAGCTGACCGATACCGTGACGGGCTTCTATAATTACTACCAGTATAATGTGAGTCTTCAGGCCAATACCAAGCTCTACGGTTTCTATACGCCCAGTCGTAAGATCTTTGGCGACAAGATTCAGGCCATCCGTCACGTATTCTCGCCACAAGTGTCATTCACCTATACCCCTGATTTCAGTGCTGGCCTTTATGGATTCTATAAGCGATATAAAAAGATTGATAAGGAAGGCAACGAGTCGGAAGTAGAGTATTCTCCCTATTCCGGAGGTATGTTCTCGGCTCCCAGCAACAGGATGTCGGGTAGTATGTCTGTTACCTTAGGCAATAACTTAGAGATGAAGCTCAAGAACAAGGACGACTCCGTCCGCTTGGTATCACTGATCGACGACCTGACACTCCGCATGTCCTACGACTTTGCCGCCAAGGAGAATCCCTTGAGTGACCTCGACATGAATATCCGTATCAAACTCTCAAAGAGCTATACCTTCAGTACCAGTGCCCGTTTCTCCTCTTATGTGTACGAGGCCGACAGTGTTGGGGCAACTCCAAGGAAGAGTGCGCATACCACCTATTGGGAGCAGGGACGTTTTGGACGCTTCCAAGGTATGTCGCAGGGTATCAACTACACCTTGGACAATACCAAGGTCATGAACTTCATCAAATGGCTGAAGGGCGAGAAGGTCGAGAAGAAAGACGACAAGAAGAAAAAGAAGCCTGAGGACGAGGAAGACGAATGGGATCCCGACCTGAATACCAACATCGACAAGGATCTGGACATGAGCAAGGATAATAAGACTGAGCCTAAGACGAAGGCCGATACCGACGAGGATGGCTATATGACCTTCAAGATGCCTTGGTCGTTAACGTTCAGCTATAACGTCAACATGCATGAGAGTACTGACGTGAAGAAATTCAACTATGACAAGATGGTCTATCCCTACGAGTTCACTCAGTCGCTCAACTTCCACGGCAATGTGCGTCTCAGTGATGGCTGGAACATCAGTCTTAATTCTGGTTACGACTTCGAGCAGAAGAAAATCTCCATGACCACTGCCTCCCTGAGCCGCGACCTCCATTGCTTCAACATGTCATGTACAGTGACGCTCGCACCTTATACCAGTTACAACTTCTCCTTCCGTTGTAATGCCTCTACGCTTACCGATGCCCTGAAGTACGATAAGCGCAGCAGCATGTCAAACGCTGTGCAGTGGTATTAAAATCCAATTCTATGATTTGAGCAGGAGGTCGAGATCGTCCTGTTCACCCACAATCCAAAGAATATCACCTTCCTCGAACTTACGGTTAGGCTTGACTGGCGACAGACTTTCCTTGCCTTCTTCCAGTCCGATGACCATACAGTTGTAATGATCGCGGATGCGACTCTCGACGAGTGTCTTTCCGATAAACGGACTGTCGGTGCCGATGATGAGTTGGCGAAGTTTCATGTCGCGCTTTTCGATCTCAGGATCTTCACCCACCACTTCGCGCTCTACAGCCTCGCGGAAGGCACTGAACTGTGCATCGCTGCCGATGGCTTTCAGTACGTCGCCTGGGAAGATGATCGAGTCGCCATCAGGAATGTTCACACGCCTTCCACCACGCAGGATGCTGGTGATATGTACACCAAACTTCTGGCCTAAGTTCAATTGCTTCAAGGTACTACCCATCCACGCGGAGTTGAAGGGAATCGTGAATTCTGCTATATGGATATCGCGATCGAGCAACTTGCCTGCATAGAGGGGACGCTTCTTGCCATGCACCTGTGCCTCGATCTCCCTCGAACGCAGGTTGAGCATGAAGAGACGTTCCATGGTGATGCTGGAGTGCTTGATCCAACGCGACAGGATGATGCAGATGAGCACCACGACACCTATGGTGATGACCAGGGCTTTTGAGAATTCTGTGAGATAGTTACAGACATAGAAGATAAACATGAGTGCTATCAGCGCACGCACCAGAATGGTGAAGAGCAGTGGCAGACGGTTGCGGTTCGATTCTGCCCAAAGTGTCTTCCACTCCTCGCTACGGTTTTTCTTCATCACCATTGCCCTGAGGAAAGGTGCAATCACCAATACTGTCAGCAGTCCCGTCAGACCATTGGCATAGTGAACCAGTCCTTCGCCAGGCAGAATCTTCTGCATAAAGGGCAGAACGAAGGTCAACATTAGTGCAATGGCGGCTGTCGTGAGGATGGAGTACACCAGGACGTTCACGCCCATTTGCATTAGCAGACTTTTCCACAGACTGTTCTTCTGCGTATTCGGATGACTCATCGACAGATGGTTCAGCGACTGGATAATCTTGTGTGGCAGATGCTTCTCTAAACTATTGTAAACCGGTGTGGCAAACCGTATCATGTAAGGTGTGAGGAATGTGGTTATAACGGATACGGCCACCACCACCGGATAGAGGAATTCGCTGATCACGCCGAGTGACAGACCCAGCGAGGCGATGATAAATGAGAACTCACCAATCTGTGCCATCGAGAATCCGCAGCGCATTCCCGACTTCAGGCTTTCGCCTCCCAGCATGAAGGCAATGGTGCCTAAGACAGCCTGTCCCATGAGGATTGTCAGTACCAGTGCTGTGA
>Ga0310690_10010241_pt1 | contig 11672 bp, 12 predicted proteins | sample AusTroGonzalo_MG_2_FD_207661 | JGI IMG/M metagenome (GOLD analysis project Ga0310690, IMG submission 207661) | Bovine rumen microbial communities from tropical cattle in Woodstock, Queensland, Australia - Gonzalo_04 (v2) (version 2) | ecosystem: Host-associated > Mammals > Digestive system >...
CTTTCGGCAGATTCACCCTACCCTCTTCTACGTTCACTCTGATGGTCTCGTCAGTCGGAACCTTCGGCAAATCCACTTCACCTGGCTTAACGTTCACCTTAACGGTCTTGTCGTCTGTCGGTACATTCGGCAAATCCACATTGCCCTGCTCAACGTTCACTTTGATAGTCTCATCCTCAGATGGCACCTTCGGCAGATTTACCTGACCCTGCTCCACATTCACTCTGATCGTCTCGTCTTCGGTGGGAACTTTCGGCAGGTCTACCCGTCCTTCCTCAACATTGATGCGGATGGTCTGGTCTTCCGTCGGCAAAAGCATACGTAGCTGCTCCAGCTGCTCAGCGTTCACGCCCACCGTGAATGTTGCCTGCTGATCCTTTGGCAGCACGCCCTTCAGCACATTGATTTTGTTGGTGATTGTCTCTATCTTCTTCTGATAATCTTCCCATTCCCTGCCGTTTGCAGCCTGCGACGCTGCCGTTTGCAAATCCTTCAGCTGCTGTATAAGAGCCGGAAGCGAACCGTCGTTAAAACGCTTTCCCTGCGCTTCTTCAGCAAACAAAGCCAGTTCCTTGTTTCGGTCTTGCAATCTTGCTATTTCGTTTTCTATTGCCGACTTTCGGACACCAATGTCTTTGATCTGGGCTTCAGTAGCCGTCTTTTCAGCCGTTGCAAGTTTTTGGTATTCATACGTGAGCTTCTGAATATTTTCATTGTTCAACTGCTCTTCGGTCTTTGGAGTCTTTGAGCCGCCCTTTTGGTTCTTGGGCTGTGAAACGATGGGATTTGTTTGTGGTGGCGTAACTGCCCCTGCGAATACGGCTTGTGCGCGGCGGTCATACTCGTCCATATTGCGCTTGATGGCTTCTTTCCGTGCTTCGAGGTTTCGGATTTGCTTCTCATAGTTCACGGCCATATTGCCGTCCATATCTTCACCTGCCTTGCGTTGGAGTTCGGTTATCTGGTCATTGATATTAAATATCTGATTGGTGTAGGCCCCTATCTGTTTCTGGTAGATAGCTTTCTGCCCCTGGCTCTTTCCGTCACCAAGACGGGCAATAGCACGGTCAATGAAAGCACTGCCACCGTTGCGCGTATCACCCTGCTGCTGCGTCACACTGAAACCGCCGAGTGCGCCTTTTATCTTTCCGAGATAATCCAACACGCTTGCAAGGGCAGAAACAAGATTTGCCTTAATGCCAGTTGCCATCTGCTCCCAACCGTCATACTCGAAGCAGTCACGGATGGCCCCGTTCAGTTTTACGTTGGCCTCATATAGATCATCGTAAGCGTCGCCTAATTCACCCGTCTGTCGCTTGGTCTCTTCAAGATTGGTGTTCAGTGTGGCAATAGCCTCGCCGAGCTTCATTCCGGAGGCTGCACCCTGTCGGCCAAACACCTGCTGCATCACCTCGCCTGCTGCCTGGCTTGCGCTGCTAGCACCGTTGATGGCTGTTGACACCTTCTGCATCGCCTCGAAGATAGTCATGCTGCCGTCGTTCAGCTTGCGCGTCATATCCTCTCCGTCAATGCCCAATTTTGCCAGTGCCTTGCTAGTGGCATCAGTCATCAGTCGGATATTCTTGATACCCATCACTATAGCGTTCATATTCTGATCAGTAAATATTCCACCTTCAGAATTTTGTATAACAGCAATTAATTGAGAAGCCGATACTCCTGCATCACGGAAAGATGGTGCAAACTGTTGTATCATAGATAGTAGCTTGGGGCCGTCTCCCTGAATCATCCCGCGCATACCGTCACGTAAAAGCTGAATACTTTCATCACCAGTCTTTCCAAATTGTGACATTAACGTATTTGCGGCATTAATAGCATCACGGAAATCAACATTGTAAGTATCAACCAGCGCACGGGCTTGGTCAGTCATGCGGTCGGCACCAGCACCTTTCAGTCCTGTGGTGACGGTGGTTATCTGGTCTTGCTTGGCCAGCTCCGCATTATATTTTGCCCACTCCTGCGTTGCCTTTCCAATGACGGCTGTTGCCGCTCCAATGCCTGCGGTCATTAAAGCAGTCTTTGATGTCAGCAATTCTGTAATATTAGCATTTACACCCATTTTTTGGCCAATGCCGTCAAGAATGCTACCAAACTGACCAAACTTTGAACCGTTTAACTCGTTGTTGATGTTTTGTATTTCCTTTTTAGTTTCTTTGATACGACTTTTCAATACATCCAGGCTGTCTGCAAGTGCTTTACCAGCAGGTGATGATTTTGCAGAATCAGACATTTTCTTATAGATCATTGAAAGCTGTGTAAAAGATTGCGTCATTTCATTCACACTGCCTTTTGCAGTGCGATTTACAGTTTCCATGCGACCTATAGCCTTTATAAAGTCAAGTGTGTCTTTCTCGACAACTTCCATTGTACCTCCAGCCTTACGGCATTGATCGGCGTATTGTTGCAAACCTTGTGCGGCACGCTTCAGTTTTGCATCATATTCCTGGCTTTCAACTTTAAGTTTGAGTATTGAATCTGCCATGTTTTATCGTTTTTTGTTTAGTATATTTTCAAGTTCAGTATCTATAAGATTAGCCAAATTGTCAGCAGCACGTACCAATGTTGGCTCTGATGCACCACGGAAGAAGTTGCGAGGCTCAACCTTGTCACGCCATCCGCGACCGCCATTTCTTAAAATAAAAGCATCATAATCAGATTGGGTGCGTCCATTACGACCGTATCCCGCATATCTGCCTTTTGTTCCAGAGTTGACCATGCGCAATATAAAACCCCTATCAAGCGGGCCGTAATTCATAATCTGTTTTGTCCTTCCGCCACGAGGCCTGCGGTTTCCTCCTCGCTGGCCTGGTATAAGTGTTCTTGGTGGCTCGTATGTTGTTGCGCCGTGTGCCTTGCGGGAATTGTAGATATTTATATTAGCACCAAGTATTTTCTTATATACAGAGGTACGAACAGATTGGGCACTATGACGAGGATCTCCATTTTTAAAACGTATGTTTCTTATAGTCTCTTTTCTGGCTTCTTTAATGACGCGCCGAATCAGTTTCCGAAGGGCTGCTTGCGTCTTCGGATTGGTGGATAGAGCCTGTTCAAGCACTTGCTTTTGCTGCATCACCACCGCATCGTTCATTTCAATTCCAAACATAAAAAAGCGCGAATAGTACTATTATACTACTCGCTCTTTTAGCCGTTTGGGGTTTACCAATAAAAAGCAACCTTTCGGTCACTCTTTACTTTTTTGTAAATTTATCAGAAATCGTCAACTTCTTGATTAATTTTTGATTTTATTAATGCAATAATTTGATTCGCGGATGTTGGCACGTCGACAACGTATTGAAGCATGGCTTTTTTACAAGCCATACTTCCTTTATATTTATATTCAGGAACAATCTCACGCAAAGGAATAGAACCTTCTACCGTGTTCGCTGAAAAGTCAGCTGTCATAGATGGAACCGTGACACTAATCTGCGCCCGTCCATCCTTACATCTCACTTTTAACGTAAAGTCTGAATAAATATACCAATAATACAATCCTCCGTACTTACGTGAACCAAGGTAGTCTTTACCTTTAAATATCACAGTTGCAGATTCCCTATCCTGATGATCAATTCCGTACTTTGAACGACCTTCATTACCAGTCCAATCACTTAGTGCCTCCAAAGCCCGCAAATAAAGAGTCTGAGCTGAAACATTATCAACATTCACAACTTCCTTTATTTCATATACGCCACTTTCATTTAGCGTAATCTGTGCTTGGGACGTAATACATCCAAGCGTAGCCAATAATAAAAATAAAACTTTCATCATAATTCCATTGTTTTATAGTTTCACGTTGCAAAGATAAAATAAAATTTTCAAATATACAAATTATTTAGTAAATTTCCAAATATAATCTTGCCTCCATCTTACACCCCTATGCAAAATATTCATTATTGTCATATAGGGCACACCAGATTTGTTAGATGCTTCTTTAATTGTTTACCCCGACTGGGCATTGGCAGCATTGAAGGCTGCCATCTCAGCCTGCATATCCTCATATTCCTGATCCGTCAGGTTCACGGCTTCCTGCTCATTGTCCCAAGGAAACTCGATGAGGTCTTTCGGATGGTAGATGCCGTTCTCGTTGAGAGCTTTGCTGCCGCAGAATGCTGCCATCATGTGATACGTGCTCCAACGGCTCGCACTCCAGGCATCGCGGCTGCGGCGGTAGTAGCCGCGCTCAATCATCAGCAGGTCACAGTAGTTCAGATCATACAGATATTCAAGCCGACCGATGCCGATTTCGCCCACGAACTTTGAGTACCGTTCGTGAGCGGTTATCCGTTTTTTCTGTTATTGCCCTTAACACCTTCCGACTCTTTTTTCAACGTCTCTTCAACCACTTTTGGCACAGCATACCACTGGCTCCTCAATTCCACGATTGCCGTTATCAGGTCGTTGCGCTCCTGTGGTGTAGCGTCATACAGGATATAGTCGTCTTTGATGGGAGCATTCTTTTCTTTCTTGGCATAATAAGCCACGATAGCAGCCATCGCAAGACTGAGGAAATCGCCGATGGTGGCCTTTGCCGGCTCCACAATGATGTCGTTGCCATCCACATCCTTGCCAAATGTAGGTATGAAAATGTTGATTGAATTGTGGGAAATGTATTCGTAGCCGTTTTCTGTCGCTGCGCAATATAGCATTCCAACCTCCTGCCCGTTAAGGCTGATTTTCTTTTCTGTCATAGTTCCTGAAAATTATAAAATTATACAATTAAAAAGAGTCCGGCAGCCATTGTAATATGTTCACAATGGTGCCTGACTCATCAGAGAGAGAGATTTATACCGTTCCGGCAAGCAGAGGTCCGTAACCGTTGATGGTGCCGCTATAGGTGGCCTGCTGGTTCACCTGACCTGTTGCCTGAATATTGGTCAGCTTACCCTGGCCTGAGCATATAACAGTACCTATCGTGCGGTTCTTCTCGCCGCTGGCCATCGCAATCTTCCAGTTCACAACAGTGTCACTCACGTTGGCGAGCATGTCGGCAAAAGTCTTGGCGGCAGAGTCAGTGCCTGCGGCTATAAGAGCCGAGAAGTTGATATCATAGGTGCGGCCAGTAATCTCAAACTCGTCCCACACAGCACCTGTCACGTCAGTAGTGTCCTTGGTGGTAGAGTTCTCAGACTGAGCAGAGCCGTGCAATGACAGATCGGTACTCATGGCAATAGCCGCATTTGTACTACCGTCGACAATGAAAAGTCGTATATGTTGTCCTTTATCCATACTTGAATCTCCTATACTTTATGACAAAGCACCGTTACCCTGATATTGACGCGAAAGCGTAATATTGGCTCGGTTGTTTGCGGTCAGTGTAAAATCAATCAAATGAGCATTGCCTGAGCGGGCGAATGCGGCGTTAGAGGCATTGCGGTTTTGGGTGCCCGCAGTAGTGTCTGTCTGATCCCAGCCCACTTCAACGGTGTTGTCGCTGAGAAACTGGTTAATCACTCCAATGAGCTCGGCGGCAGTAGCCTGGTAACTGTCTACCTGCACAGTCCAACCGCGAGAGGTCATTTGTTCCTGGTTGAAAGAGCCTTCACTGTCTTTCGTTTGTGCCGATTCCATATTGCCAGTGATGCTCACTTGGCAGCTTGAGGCTTCAGGCACTGCCGAACCCCCGACAAATGCACGGAAGTTCTGGCCTTTCAGTTTTGTTAATGCCATATCTTTTACTTTTTGTTAATGATGGTGATCGTCTGTACAAATTCAAAGGTCTCAGGCTTGAACTGCGCAATCGTGCGAGTCCATTTCGTCTCCTTCGGTAGAGAGTCGGTCAGGCTTTGGGCATGATCGTATAATTCCTGGCGGGATTTCGCCTTCAAAGTCACACTGCCGTTCTTCAGCAGCTCGTCGAGAGAGAAATTCTTATTATCCATATCTTGTCAAATATTAGTGTCGCATTGATAAATTAGCCATTGGTAGCAGCAGGGCTTGTCCTGGTCATACCCTACCTCCTCAGCCGAGAAAGTCCAGTCAAGAGGTGTCAGCTCTTCGTCGCGGTGCGCATCCCAGTAACTTGCACACTGCTGCCTGACAGCCTCAGTCAGCTCACCGAGAGAATCGCAGCTTTCACTCACGCACAATATCTCAATCGTCACCTTGTCCTCGTCACCCTCAACACCACTGTCCTTTGTGTCAAGGCTGTTCTGAAGACCGGCAAAGCGCAGAACGATATAAGGTATCTTATCCTCATTCTCATCCACCGTCGGACGGTAAGGATTGAAAATGCGGTCGCCTACCATCTCTGTGATGGCCTCGCTCGCTGTCAGCGCGTTGAAAAAGAACTGGTCAGTCAGTAAGCTCATTTTCTTTTGTTTTTAAGAACCGGCGGGCAGACAGCCTGTTGCTCGTGCATCGGAGCCACCCGTCGGCAGGAACTATGATTCCGAAAAGCGTTATAGTCTGAAGTAGCGACGGATATCGAACATACCGTCACGGTCTTTCAGGTCGTCGACAGACATCTTGTACACAAACTTCATAAACTGCTCGTTGTTTGTCTCGTCACCTTTGGCAATCCCGAACAGGTCACGAAGCGACTGTCCGTGGTCGCTGAAGTTTCTCGACATATCCACATACAGAGCATAGTCGTTATAGAATGGCTCCTCGTTGGTTGCGAGTCCAAGGCGATCCATCACACTCTTCCATGCAGGGAAAGTCCAGCCGGTCTTCGGATCCATCTTCGAGGTAATTCCATCAGCCTCGCTCTCTGTCAGATAGTTGTGCCAGTTGATGGCTTCTAATGTCTCAACATACTGCATAGCTGCGTCAGGATGCATCTCAATCATGCGGTGCATCATATTCTTCATCACACTTCCAAACAGCATCATGTTCCGTGTGTCACGCGATGCAGCCATCTGGTCGTAGAGCGTCTCGAACTTCTCCATCAACTCCTGTTGTGTCATTCTTGCCATCATTTACTTCTTTAAGAGTTTAAAAGTTAATACTATTATTCCGCAAGCCGCCGAAGCAGCTTGCGGATGTTAAGAGAGATTAGAGAGGAGTCGAAGCACCGCTCTTGCTGTAAACAACGAAAGCGTCGGCACCGTCCTTCAGCACAGTCATCGAGAAGTCGGCGTTGATGGTCACAATCACCTCGTCAGTAGAGCTGGCGTAGGCTGAGTTGGAATCAACCGACAGGCGGATGTTACCGTGCTGCATGGTCGGCAGGTACTTGAAGTTACCAAGTCCTACGTTGTGGCCAGAGACGGCACCCTTCTGAGTGGCGCGGTTGATGGCGTTGTTGGCAATCACGGGGATGCCGAGCAGACGGTTGTCAGGACCAATCAGCATGATACCGCTACCGGCATCCATCGGAGTCACCTTGGCAGTCCAGAAATCAGCAGCACCCATCACGAATACCACGTTGTCGATAGGCAGGTTACGGCCTGCGAGCTTACCAATCATCTCAGCAGCTACCTCCTTGGTAAACGAGGTGTAGGTGCCGGTCTGCTTACCAGGTGTATAGCCACCCTGTCCATAGGTGCCGCTCTCGGCGTTCTGGGCGAAACCGCCGTACAACGTCTCGGTGGCCTTGGTGGTAGAGGCAGCAGCCCAGTTGATCTTGTCGCGCAGGGCAGCGGCTACGTGAGTGATGATGTAGTTCAGCAGGTCGTAGTTGCTGTTCTCCAGCGACTGGTTCGAGATGCGCACACGAAGGGTGAGGCGGTTCTGGATGGGCACCTGCTTGTCGAGGTCGATCTTGCGCTCGGTGGTCTCAGCAAGCTCGTTGGCGAAGACAGCTTCTACGCCCCCGGCAAATGCCCACTGAATCTTGTTGCCTACTACACCAGTGGTCATCGGCACGCCAGCAGTCAGCAGAATGTCGCCATCCTTGCGCTCGGTGTCAATCAGGTCAACCACCGTGATACCCTGTACGTAAGGAACGGTGTCGGTAGTTGCCATAGCCTCACGGGTGAAAGGAATCTGGAACGACTCGCCCTTCTTCGCATTCTTGATAAACTCACGAAGCTCGGTGTTCATGTCCTTCTTAGGGGCAACGTTCAGAGCTGCGTTCTGCTTCTGCTGAATCATCATAGAAGCCTCACGCTTGTTGCTGTCATACTCGACGCGGAGCTTGGCCATATTGCCCTTCTCCTCGTCATTCAGTTCTCTCTCAAGCGATGCGGTCTCCAGAACGGTCAGCTCGTCGTTCACATCGCGCTGACGGGCCATAAGCTCGTCGATGTTCTTAAATTTCTTCATCTTAAAATCGGTTTTAAGGGGTTAATAATTAAGATTTTCCAATTCCATTTCACGGTCACGCATCCTGTGCATGGTCTGACGCTTTTGGCGTTCACGCTTCAGCATTTCCTCATACTTCTCGCGCTCTTCTGCCAGTCGCTTTTCTTCGTCGGCCTTGCGCTGAGCTTCCTCAGCCTCACGTTTTGCGGTCGGCGTCTCGTTCCAAAGCTCACGAGCGTTGACTGTCGTAGCCTTGTATGCGGGATCCATGCCGATAGTCAGGGCTGTAATAGCCTTGAATCGTTTGTGAGTGATACGCACCTCCTTATCTGCACCACGCTCTTCAACCTCATACACGTCGGGTATGAACTCAAAGCTGCATCCAGAGTAGACGCCCGTGCGTACCAGTTCAAGGGCACGGTCGCCGATGTCACACTTTGGGGCTTCAAATTCAAAATTTACACCCCGTCCGTCAACACTCAGCCGCAGACTTCCACGTCCTTCCTTGCAGCGGGCTATCGCCATCGAACGCTCATGCAAGAGGTTCATCTTGATGTCCTGCGTGTTCAGGAAAGCCATCTGTGCGGCTTCGGGCTTAATCACCTCGCGGAACTTCACGCCCCAGTCGTCGAGCAATTCCGATTCAGAATTGAATACGATGGCCGTGCCGGTGATGGTGCGAGACTCGCCCTGCGAACCTTCTGCCGCTTCTCTAACGGCCAGCTCGCACTCAATGGTTCTGATTTCTCGTTTCGTTGCATCCATATTCTCGTTTATAAAAATTGGTTACTACTTATCGCGCAAATCCATATTACGGGTTTACTCTTCATTTTCTTCTTGATTTGGTACTTCAGGCTCTTTCGGCAGTGTTGGATCTGTTGGATGATCTGTCGGTCGGACTGGCTGGGGCAGTCCCTTCGCCATGAGAGCTTCGAGCGTCATCAAGTTTGCACTTACCAATGGCACGTCGCCATTCTTCACTGCTGGCAGGTCATAGAACCTACGGCCCTCGTTCACGGTCGCAGTGCCGCTGGCCATGCGGTCGATGATAATCTTCGCCTGTCCCGCCGGGTCAAGTCTGAAGATGGGCTGCTCGCAGACGTGGAAGCGTCGCTTAGTGAAGTCATAGACATTCAGCAACTTCGACTGATACTCCTGTTCCTTCTGTTCTGCCATCGGCGAGATGGTGCGCATATAGAACTCCTGCGTCGCAGCCTCCGGGCTTTTGTACGAACTGCCCGAATCATCCATCAGAAGGATTTTAGGCACACCGAGGAATCGGCCTATCACCTGACCGTCCGTAAACTTGCGGCTCTCCAGCAACTCCTGCTGCTGGGCGTTCTGCGATATATTCACGATGTCGAGCGCGTTGGTCAGTAGCAGCACGTCGTTGTCATACAAGGCATCGTTGATTTCCTGCGTCTTCTTCTGCAACTCCTGCGGATTAAACCGACCGAAAGCCAGTGTACCCTGTCCGGCGGTCGGCCGCTCCTCGCGCACGATGATTTTCTGACGGCCACCTTTCGCCACATTCTCTAATGCCAGCGCATCGCTCGTGGCTGCAAGGCTCAGGTCATTCTTCGCGTGGATGAGCGTCGGCATACCCATGATGGTGCCGGGGTACTTGAACGTGTTCGAGAGGTGTATCACGTCGCGGGCTTCTGCCGTCACAGTCACCTGTCCAAACTCGCCAAGATACGTCAGTTGGTACTGGTTTGTCGGCTCGATGTATGCTCCGTTGTGTGCCAGCCAAAAGGCTTTCGGCACCATGTCGCCGTCGTCCGGCCACTCGATGAAGATGAAGGCATTGCCCTTTTGGTGAATGTCGATAGCTGCCTGTCGGCTCAACTCGAAAGCCGTCATCAGCGGGTTCGGGCGTACCTGCAACAGATAGTTAAGCCTCGTGCCGTAAGTCAAATAATTGCCAGGCGCGTCGCTCACGTCCACCACGAAGTTGCCCTTCTCGCGGTCAAGTTTCTGATACTGTACGGGCATCATGCCCATTGTGTTGCCGATGACCGTCAAACCGCGATACCACGACGACACGGTGAGAGCCTTGCCCGGCGTACCAGCGTTCACGGTTCGGTCTGAGTAGTGACCGCCCTTCGCCGCTGGCATGTCAACCGCCTTGCTGTCCGTCTGCTCAACCTCCCTATGTCGGCTTCGCCATAAGTTCGCAAAAATATTATCCATAATTATTTGCCTTTTCTATTCGTTGATTTCGCGGTTGCGGGTTTACTCTTCTCATTCCACGGCTGGCACGGTTTGTTGAAAAGCACCGGCTGAATAGTGTCGTGCTTCATCTGTATAGGGTTGTCGCTCTTGTGATAATACCATTGCATCAGTTTACCGTCAGTCACCAATGCCTCGCTGACGGTCATTGCCTTCAGCTTGCTGCTGAAGAAATGATTAATCACCAACGATGTGACGTGCTGATCCAAGCGGTCGATGTCGTCGCCGCCAGTGTATTGCATCAGTCCATAGGTGAGGTTATTGATGTCGCGGTTGATTTCACCCTTGCGCACAATCTCAAAGCATCCCTGGTAGAGTCCTTTGTATTTCAGTTTATAACCCATCTGCTCAGCCATATTTAGGAACCGCGCAGCCACCTTCAGCGAGTAGTCGCGGGTCTTGCACCATACATCAACTTCCTCAACAAACGTATTCCTGTCTGGATGAATCATCAGGCATCGGTCATACTTGCCGTCGTTGAAAGCCTGAACCAGTGCCGTCAGTGGCTTGCGTAGTCCGATGCTGCCGTCCATACGCACCACCACGTCGGTATGCGCATAGCGAAATGGATGAAGTCTGACAAAGTAGTTGCGACCGAAAGCAGACATCTTCGTCAGACTCTCGTCATAGACAACCGTCCACGTCAGGCTTTGCAAGTTCTTATCGTCTGTAATCAGCAGATATTCGGCTTCTGGGTCTTTCTCGCCGATTTCATGAACTATCTCGTAGTCGTTAAAAATATAGGTGAGCACGGTATATTTTGGTTTTGGCTCAGTGTACCATAAATGGCGGTACTGATTCAGCCAGCGTTGGTGCTTGCCGTCATCGTTCTTCTCCCACGATCCGCTGCCCAGGTGTACCATCAGCGGACGGATATCCACGCAAACGCCGCAGAGTCCGTTTTTGTGGCTGCGGATGTCATTCAGCAGGGCCGCGCCGGTGTCCCAGAAGTTGCGCTCGTCGTTGCCCTTGTGGAGTGCCCATGAGCGGTCAGGGTCAAAAAACCGTGCACCGCGCTCCTTGCACAGCGGCACGTTGATAAATAGCAGATACGGCACCAGCCTTTCCCGTGGTGTTAGCCCCGTCCCGTAGGCCACATGCCCCACCGCGCACTGGTTCTCCTGAAACATGAAGTCCACACTCTGTTGAATCAGAATATCAGAATCCATCAGCAGGAATGGCGCGTCGATAATGTCCCAGAGTTTCTGCACACTCATCATGTGTTTGTCTGACCCGAA
>Ga0310690_10010242_pt1 | contig 11672 bp, 10 predicted proteins | sample AusTroGonzalo_MG_2_FD_207661 | JGI IMG/M metagenome (GOLD analysis project Ga0310690, IMG submission 207661) | Bovine rumen microbial communities from tropical cattle in Woodstock, Queensland, Australia - Gonzalo_04 (v2) (version 2) | ecosystem: Host-associated > Mammals > Digestive system >...
TTCCTCGGAAGCCTTAACTTTAGCGGCAGAAAATGCACGTTTAACTAAATTGCAAGAAAAGGTAAAATGGTTGCAGAGTGATTTGTTTGCAGAAGTAAGCGGCACTTTTGATTTAATTGTTTCAAATCCGCCCTATATCCCAAGCGGAGATTTGGCCGGTTTATCAGCAGAGGTTAAGCAGGAGCCCCGGCAGGCATTAGACGGTGGAACGGACGGATTGGATATTATTCGGCAGATTGTATCCGTAGTGGCCGATTATTTAAATCCGCGTGGTACGTTGGCTTTGGAAATTGGTATCGACGAAGCAGACAAAGTGGCGGCTCTGTTTGATGCAAACCGTTGGGAAGGCGGCATCAAAAAAGATTTTGCTGGTATAGATCGTTTTGTTTTTGCGCGTTTAAAAAATTAGGAGGAAACATGGATAGATTTTTGGTGGAAGGCGGTAGGCCCCTTAAAGGAACAATACAAATCAGCGGTTCTAAGAATGCTTGTTTACCGATTTTGATTGCTTCTCTACTTACAGATGATGCAGTGGTGCTACATCGTGTGCCTAATTTGCGTGATGTGCGCACTACTCTAAAAATTTTAAAAGCATTAGGAAAAGATGTCACTTATCAAGATGGTACTGTGACGATTGCCGCCAACGGCCAACTAAAAAACAAATTGCCTTATGAACTGGTTAAACAAATGCGGGCCAGTTTCTGGGTAGCTGGACCATTGCTAGCGCGGTTTAAATCGGCTGAAATTCCGTTGCCGGGTGGATGTGCTTTGGGCGCTCGTCCCGTGGATATTCACTTGAAAGGGTTTGAGCGGTTAGGGGCTTCTTGTGTCATTGAAAAAGGGAATGTGTTGTTGTCTGCCCAAACTTTGCGCCCGTCTAAAATCACTTTGCGCTTTCCTAGTGTAGGTGCCACGCAAAATCTGATGATGTGCGCTTGTTTAATACCCGGAGAAACTGTTTTAGAAAATGTCGCCAATGAGCCGGAAATTGATGATTTGGCAGCCGTCCTTTCCAAAATGGGGGCCGTTGTGTTTTCTGACGGAAAGGGGCGACTTGTAATACAAGGAAAATCCAGTTTGCATGGTGCTGAACATACGGTAGTAGCAGATCGTATTGAAAGCGGAAGCTATATGTTAGCGGCCGCAGCTACGCGCGGTGATGTACGGGTGGAAGGATGTGTGCCGGAACATAACTCCATTCTTTTAGATTGTTTAGAGGAAGCAGGTGTCCCCTTAGAAATAGGCCCTAATTATGTGCATATAAAGCCCTTTGATACACCAATCAAACCCTTGCGTGTAAGGACGGCGCCGTATCCCGGTTTCGCCACGGATTTGCAAGCTCCGTGGATGGCTTTTATGACTTTAGCCAGCGGAGCCGCGGAAGTGGATGAAAGTATCTTTGAAAACCGTTTTATGCACGCACCGGAACTAGTGCGTATGGGAGCCAATATTGTGACAGAAAAGAGTATCGCCCGTATTAACGGAGTAAAGGAATTATCGGGCGCTCATGTGATGGCATCCGATTTGCGCGGCGGTTTTGCGCTGCTGATGGCAGGACTTTGTGCAAAAGGTACTACTGAAATCGAACGCGTTTATCACATTGATCGCGGATATGAAAAACCGGAAGACAAACTCAATGCCATTGGGGCTAAAGTGACTCGTTATAATCCGGATAAAGATGACTTTTAAGTTTTTTTGTACTAAATTGATGAAACGCACGGGGCCTGCTTACGGTGCAGGCCCAACCGGTTTTAAGCGCCTCATGAAACGGTTAGGAAACCCACAGGATGCGTACAAAATTATTCATGTGGCAGGTACTAACGGAAAAGGAAGTATTTGTTATCTCTGTGCTGAAATTTTGCAAGCTGCCGGATATAAAACCGGATTATTTATCTCACCTCATTTACATAGTCCTGTAGAACGAATACAAATTAATGGCTTACCCATTACGAATCGGGATTTTATTGATTTGTGTCAACGGGTGTTAGATGCCGAAATAGAAAAATTAAATTTCTTTGAAATCTTAACCGCCGCCGCTTTTCTGTACTTCGCAGAAAAAAAAGTGCAATGGGTTGTAGCGGAAACCGGCTTAGGTGGGCGAAAAGATCCCACAAATATCTGCAAACCTACAGCTTGTGTCATTAGCTCTATAGGATTAGACCATTGCCGGATTTTAGGAAATACGCTTACTAAAATTGCTCACGAAAAAGCAGGTATTATCAAGTGCGGTGTTCCCGTCTTTTGTCCAACTCTCCCGCAAGAAGTGTCGCGTGTGATTAGACAAAAAGCTCGCCGCGTAAAAGCGCCTCTAACGGTAGTTAAAGAGGAAGAACCGTTTCAGTTAGTCCGAATTGATTGGAAAAACCAAAATATGATTTTGCGGAAGGGAAAGTCAACTTGGCCCTTACACTTGTTGGGTGAAAAACAAGTACAAAATGCGTGTGTGGTATATCAGTTGTGTCGTCTACTGAAAATTCCTAATCAAACCATCAAAAAAGGTTTTGCAAATGTTCAAGTACCGGGTAGATTCGAGATTACAACGATAAAGAAAAAAACGATTATTTTAGATGGAGCACATAACCCGCAAGCGGTGGAAAATTTACTTAAATTTTTACGAAAAAGCCCGTATGCTACCTCTTTGGCTGTCGTATGCGGTTTTATGAAGGATAAAAATTATCCGGCTATGTTGCAAGCTTTTGCCAAATACGCATCAAAACTTTATCTGACCGTCTTGGATGAGCGGCGTACTGCCAACTTAACACAATTGAAAATTGCTATGCCTGTTGACGTACAGGCCGGTTATTTTAATTCACCAGAGGTGGCTTTGAAGCATGCTTTGGAGGAACATTCAACAGTTTTGGTGAGCGGATCTTTTTATTTGGTGAGCCAACTGCGCGATGGCCTATTACGCGCACGCGACGCGCGTAGGGATTGACAGCGGGCTCTTATTGTGATTTAATGAATGTATATTCTTTTTTGACGGGGAAAATATGGAAAATAATCCAATAGACCACACAAATGATATTTCACGTTTTTTGGAAAAATACAATCAGGAAAATACGGTAGAAAATACCTCTACCGCTCCTGTTGTATCGGAGGCTAGCAATACCAGCTCTACCGAAAACCAACAGGCAAAATATAATCAATCTTTTGAAAAATTAGAAGAAAAAGTGTTAGAACTGGAAGAAAAATTTGCCGCTTCTTCCGCGCGTAGTGAAGCTGTTTTGCAAGAGTTGGTACGTACCCGTCAAGCCATGGAAAAACAACAAACAAAAGATGTTGTTTTATCTAATATCACCACCACGATTGCTCAACTTAAAGCTAGCATTGAAACATTGTCTCGCGCTCAGCAAGCACAACATTTATATGACATTTCTGCCCCCGCTCCGATGCCGTATTCAACCCCGTCGGCCTCGTTGGGAGGGGAATACACGGCTATGTCCTATTATAAGCCGGATAATTATCGAGCAGCTCAACAGACCAAATTAAATGCCGCTCAGGCAGAAATCAATCAAGCCAGATCTGAGTTGGCTATGGAACGGGCTGAAAAAGAACAACTTGCGGCTTCTTTGGAACAGCAACGTCAGATGCAGGCACAGTATTTTGCAGCGGCCAAAGAAGAGAATGATACCAAAACGCGTATTATTTCTACGCTGCAACAAAAGGCCTCGCAGTTAAAAGCAGTGAATGTGGCATTAGACAGAGAGATAAAGCGGGCGCAAGAAGATCGCTTGGAAGCATTACGTAAATCGGCTGAACAAGCTAAAGAAATTTTATCTTTACGCAGCGCATTAACGGCGGCGGAAGAACGCTTTAAATCCTTTGACTTTGAAGGACGTATCATCTCTATCAAACGAGAATATGAACAAAAAGTCAGCACCCTGGAAAATCAGTTGCAAGAAATTTCTGCTACCTGTATTAAGCAGGTAGAAGAAATAGAGGCACTCAAATCGGAAAACATTGAGCTTCACAAAATCGCAGAAGAGAGAGAACAATTGGCGGTGTTGTATGATGCTAAGACACGTGAATTGGAAACCCTGCGTGCCGAGGCTTCTTTGTTGCGTGGCGGAGCGGAAAATCCGGCCCGTATGAACGCGCTGGCGGAGCGCATGCAACATTTGCAGCACGAGCATACTGTGCTTTCCGAACAATTAACAAAAGCACAGAATATTTTGCAATCGGTGACAGCAGAAAAAGATACCTTGGAGCAAAATTTCAAAACATTACTTGCGAAAATTGATCAAAACGATGTGGCTATTAAGAACCTCAAAGAGAAAATACGCGTGTTAACACAAGAAAATGAGACGCTTAAAAAGCAGCAATCTTCCTCTGAAGTGCCATCGGCACCCAAAGCGCCTAACGCCCCTGTTTTGGTTCGCCAGCCTGCTGAGAAAAAACCCCTTAAAATGCAGGCAAAGGCCGCAGAACCGTTGCCTCAGCAAGATGAGCCGGTTTCCCTGCAGAACACATTACATGCCGCGGTCAAAACAGATGCCGATTTGCCGGAAATACGTGTGGCAGAAAGAATGCTGAAAGATGATGTGACTGTGGACGAGGATTTTTTGGAGAAGACAGATAGCTTTATCGGCAGGATGAGATGGTCTATTTTCCGTGATGATAAATAAAACTGTTGAGCCAGCCATGACACATTCTTACACAATTGCTGTTTTATACGGTGGAAAGTCTACAGAACATGAAGTGTCGGTGCATAGCGCCGGCACGGTATGCCGCGTCTTACAACAAAAATATAAAATTCTACCTGTTTTGATTGATAAAAACGGTCAATGGTTTTTACAAGAGAAATGTAGTGAAAAAACCCCGACGGATATTCCAATTACTCCGGTTATTTCCAAGCAAGGTGCGCTATTTATTCCAACAGACAACAAGTATTTGTCGGTTGATTTATTTTTTCCGGTACTGCATGGAACGAACGGAGAAGACGGTACTTTGCAAGGACTTTTAGAGTGTTTAGATATTCCTTATGTGGGATGTGGTGTACTAGCATCTGCTATGGGGATGGATAAAGAAGTATCCAAAATAATAGCGCAACAGGCCGGTGTGCCTATCTTGCCTTATCAAAAAATTATTAAAGATGTTCCTTACGATAAAACCGCCCTTGAAAATTGGGCAATGCAACAAGGATATCCCTTGTTTGTAAAACCGATTCGTCTGGGGTCTTCCGTCGGAGTGACGAAAGTAAAAACGGCGGATCAATTGTCCCAGGCTATTGAATATGGGTTGCGGTTTGATACGGAAGTTTTGGTAGAAAAGGGTGTAGAAGATCCGCAAGAAATTTTCTGTGGGTTGTTGGGAGAAGGGGCGAATGTACGCTCTTCAGAATGCGGAGAATTAAAATCATTAGCAAGTGAATTTTTTGATTATCAGGCCAAATATATTACTGTCGGTGGATGCGAAACACGTGTGCCGGCGGTTTTGCCACAGGAAACAAGGCAGGCCATTCGCCGCGGTAGCGAAGCTATTTTCACTATGCTGCGCGGTAGCGGGCTTGCGCGTGCTGATTTTTTGGTTGATAAAGACGGTAAAGCATGGTTCTCTGAAATTAATACCTTACCTGGAATGTCCGAAACCAGTTTGTATCCGCAACTCTTCGAAGCAGCGGGCATACCTTATCCCCAAGTATTAGACGAGCTAATTAAATTGGCTATACAAAAACATGCCCGGAAACAAACCGTTTGTATGGAGAGAGTATGATGGCAACGGTATGGAAACATTTCTGCCAGTTGCATTTCTTACTTAAAATCATTTGGATTTTTTGTTTGCTGGGCGCAATAATGAATATTTTTCTGGTTGCGCACGACTTAACCCATAGCAAAGTTTTGCTGTATTTGCATTTGGGGTTTTTGGTGTTGTACGTCGGACAAGTGGTATTTATGCTAATGAATGAGCGTATGGTTTTCTTGTTGTCTTTGTTGCAAGCTTTTGTAGCATTGGGAACCAATTTAGATTTTACTTTTGTGCCGGCGCTTCGCATTGTAGGACAAATTGTTTATGAAATTTGCGGCGGTTTTTCATTAAATCAAACCGAAATTTATAAGTATGTATTTGTGTCACTTTGTTTTACATTAGAATTGCTTAAAACTGCTTATATGTGGATTTTGTTGCCATCACATAAATCTGACGATAAATGAAATTTCTTTGAAAACTAATTGCCGTATTTTTGAATAAAATCTGCTTTAAATTGTGCAAACGTGCCGTCAGTAATGGCGGCACGTATTCTTTCCATGGTGCGGGTTAAAAAGCGGATATTGTGCATGGAAAGCAGACGGTGGCTAGTCAGCTCTCCGCTGCGAAACAAATGGCTTAAATAGGCGCGTGAATAATTACGGCAGGCGAAACAATCACATCCGCTATCCAAAGGTCGTTCATCCAGCCTAAAACAGGCATTTTTGATATTAAGACGTCCTTCATCCGTCATCACAAGTCCGTTGCGTGCCACGCGTGTGGGCCACACACAATCAAACATATCTACGCCGCGCTCTACGCAATTTAAAATTTCTACCGGGGTACCCAGCCCCATAAAATAGCGCGGCTTCTCTTCGGGCAGATTATCGGTGACCGCTAAGACAGATTCATTCATTTGTTCCATCGTTTCACCAAGAGATAAACCACCTATACAATAACCATGTGTCGGCAACGTAGCCATGGTCTGCGCGGCATCTTTGCGCAAATCGGGGAAAATAGAACCTTGAATAATGCCGAACAAAAGCGAATTTCCGACGGTAAAAGAACCATCTGCGTTTTGCATAATGTCTTGTTGGGACACCGTTTTCTGGTAGTGCGCGGCGGCGCGTTCTGCCCAGCGTTTAGTTTGTTCTAGGGCCTCTCTTGCCTCACGTTTTGAGGGATCTTTGGCATGGATACAGACATCTAACATGGTCCAAATATCCGAGCCGATTTCATTTTCAAATTCAATCACATTTTCCGGTGTGAAAAGATGTTTGCTGCCATCATGGTGAGAGCGGAACAAGACGCCTTCTTCTGAAATTTTGCGAAATTGCGATAAGCTATATACCTGAAATCCGCCCGAATCGGTCAAAATACTTCCGTCCCATTTCATAAATTTGTGTAAACCGCCGAGTTGCTTGAGCGTTTTGGTACCTGGTCTTAAGTATAAATGATAGGTGTTAGATAAAAGACATTCTGCGTGAATATCGCGCAAATCAGCAGATGTAAGTGCTTTTACGCTGGCTTGCGTGGCTACCGGCATAAAAACGGGCGTTTGCACAGCACCATGTTTGGTGTATAAAATACCGGTGCGGGCTTTACTGTTTGCATCTTTAGTTAAAATACGAAAGGGGGATAACATAACAACTCCTATAAAATCAGCATACTATCGCCGAAAGAATAAAAACGGTATTTTTTGGCTACCGCTTCACTATAAGCACGGTATACAAAATCTTCTCCGGCAAAAGCAGTCACCATACACAGAGGGGTAGAATCGGGAAAATGAAAATTGGTGATAAAGCAATCAATTGCTTTAAATTGATAACCGGGATAAATAAACAAATCAGTCCATTTTTTGCCCGCGGAAGTAATGCCGTTTTGCGTAAAACTTTCCAAGGTGCGGGTGCTAGTTGTCCCGACGGAAAAAATACGTTTTCCGGCGGCGCGTGCGGCATTAATCACTGCGGCAGTTTGCGCGGGAATCTCAGCCAGTTCTGGGAGCATATGATGCTCTTGCGGTTCGCCGCGCAGTGGCTTAAATGTGCCCCAACCCACGTGCAGTGTAATGTAAACAATCTGCACACCTTTATCTTTGATTTTCTGTAATAATTCTTCGGTAAAATGGAAACCTGCCGTCGGTGCGGCAATCGATCCCTCATGTTTGGCATATACCGTTTGATAGCGCTCTTTGTCCGTAGCTAAACTGGGAGTTAGCCCTTCATGTTTGCGTGCTTTTTCAATATATACCGGAAGCGGCATCAGTCCATGGACGTGACAATAGGGCAAAATATCTTCTTTATTAAATTCAATTAATACTTCGTTGTTGGGTGTTTTGCCAAGCATTTTACCCATTAAGCCATCACCGAAATTTAGCTCGGCATTTTCTTTATAATCGCGTGTCAGCGTGGTCCACACGTGTGGATCGGCTTGTGGCCGCACGAGCAGAATTTCAACCTTACCACCGGTGGCCTTATGGGCAAAGAGTTTAGCGGGGAATACCTTGGTGTTATTTAATACCAGCACATCGCCGGGGTTAAAATACTCATGTATATCACGGAAAATGCGGTGCTCAATTTGCTGACTATCGCGATGTAAGACCATCAGATGCGAACTGTCGCGCGGCGTGGCGGGTTGTTTGGCAATTAATGGGTCAATGTTAAATTGTTTGAATCGTTCAAAAGCCATAAAACCTCAGCGCGTTGTTAAATCAGAAGACGGGAAATAATTCTCTAAAATCTGCTTATAGGTTTTGCCGTTTTCGGCCATGCCTTTTGCGCCGTCTTGGCACATACCGATTCCGTGGCCATAGCCGTTTCCGGCGAAAGCAAAACCACCCGAAGTTTTGCTAACTGAGGTAATTTTACAGCTTTTTAAGAGGCTTGCTCCGACGGCCAAACGGAATTTGGCACAAGACAATGTCTTGCTGCCTTTAGGTGTGGTAAATTGTAAGGTGATAGCGCGTTTAGTTTTGGTGCGCTCCTGTACTTTGATTTTTGTCACAGAGCCGGACAAACCATTTTTGTTCACAAAACTGTCAATAGATTTACTTGGGATAGTAGCTTTCCAGGAATAACTCTTGCTATGAGAATCGGTTTTGCAAGAGGCACCCTGAAGCGGTTTAATAGTAGATGCAGAACTGCCGGTCCAAATTTTGGCATCATCTGTGCCGCCGCCGCAATTGGCGTGGTAATAGGTGTTAAACAGTTCGCCTTTATAAGTGAGCACCTGCCCTTTGGTCCCTTCCACGGCTTGGCGTACGCTATCGTATACTTTGCCAGAACCCTTATACATTTGACTGCGCACATCATTATATAAATCGAAATTTGCCTTGGAATTTTTGAGTTGCATTTGCGTATAAGTGCGGGCCGCCACCGCCTGTGCTTTGAGCGCTTCCAATGGCCAAGAATAACTCATTTCATAAGGAAGAACGCCTAGTAAATAGTCCTCTAAATCTGTATATTCCACGATAGAAAAAGTAGTGCCAGATGGAATTAGATAAAATTTTCCGGTATAGGTGTTTTTGTCGAAAGTTAGCTTGACGTCTTTGGACGGTTCAATAATTAAAGAAGTATCTGCAGTTAACGCACCGATTTGTAGCTTATCTTTGGCAATTAATTTTACCTGCAAAGTCTCCGGTTTACTGACCTTATATTTTTTGCCGTTTTCGGTGGAAATGTATACTTTGCCGCTTGTTTGTATTTGGGCAGATTTAAGGCCATCGGCTAATTGTACCCGTACCAACTGGTCGGCATGTGCGCAAGCACTTAACAAAAGGGGGAAAACAAGCAGCCAAATCTTTTTCATTTAGAAAAGCATTCCTTCGTTTTGTTTTTTGCCTAAATGGTCATAGGCCTTTTTGGTAGCGACGCGTCCGCGCGGAGTGCGTGCGATAAAGCCCGCTTTAATCAAATACGGCTCAATGGCATCGGTTAACGTGTCTACCGCTTCTGATACGGCAATGGCCAAATTGTCTACGCCGACAGGGCCGCCGCCAAAACGGTCAATCAGCGCTTCCAAAATGCGCTTATCTACACTATCTAACCCTTCATCATCAATGTCTAAAGAGTTCATAGCCAGCACCGCAATTTCTTCGGTGATGACGCCTTGACCTTTTACTTGGGCAAAGTCACGCGCACGGCGTAAAAGGCGGTTAGCAATACGCGGCGTTCCGCGGGAGCGTTTGGCCAGTTCGGTGAGTCCGGCACGGTCTGCGGCAATGTTTAAAAGTTTTGCCGAGCGGGCCAAGATATCGGTGATTTCTTTAATCTCGTAAAAACCTAAATTAAATACAATGCCAAAACGGTCACGTAGCGGGCCTGTCAAAAGGCCGGAGCGAGTGGTCGCCCCAACGAGTGTAAATTTAGGGACGGCTAGTTTAAGCGTGGTAGAACCTGCACCCTTTCCCGTATTGATAAAGAAAGTAAAATCTTCCATAGCCGGATAAAGAGCCTCTTCTACGGCAGGGTTTAAACGGTGAATTTCATCTACAAACAGAATATCTCCGTCGGAAAGCTCGGTAGTGAGCATGGCCGCCAAATCACCGGGACGCGCCAGTACGGGACCGGACGTCACTTTGATATTGACACCCATTTCTTTGGCCAAAATGTTGGCCAGTGTGGTTTTGCCTAGTCCGGGGGGAGAATAAAATAAACAATGGTCCAGGGCTTCACCGCGGGTGCGGGCTGCCTCAATGAAAATGCGCAAATTTTCTTTGAGTTTATCTTGACCGACAAATTCGTCTAAAGTGCTTGGGCGCAAAGCCGCCTCTAGGCCGCCCTGTTCTTCGGCTAATTGATGTACGTCTAAAATATCGTTTTGATTGTTCATTTTTTTAGTATCCGCAAGGCCTGTGGAATAATATTTTCAATTTTTTCACTGGGTTTGACACCGTTTTGATATAACTGCTCAATGGCGCGCCGCGCTTCCGGCGCAGAAAACCCAAGTGCTGTCAATGCTTCTAATACTTCACTCATATACGGAGCTTCGTCTAATACTTGAATCTTGGCTTGACCTTGTACGCTGATAGCGTCCATTTTGTCCTTGAGTGAATTAATTAATTTTTCAGCGGTTTTTGACGTAAAACCGAAAATACCTGTTAAAATTTTGGGATCGCGTTTTAAGATAGCATTGTGGAAATCTGCCACGGAGCGCAACGCTTTATTGAGTAAATCTAATGCTTTCTTTGCGCCGGTATTGGGAATAGCGGTTTTAAATAAAGTCCACAATTCTTTATCTTCTTTGGATAGAAAGCCATAGAGCATCGTACCGTCATAGGGCGAAATAGATTCGGCAATGTGGAGCGCCACTTCTCGTCCGGCTTCCAGCTCGCTAAGGTTGTTTTTGGTCATATTGACTTCGTAACCCACGCCGCCGCATACGACTATTAGACTTTCTTCTTTAATTTCTAAAATAGTTCCCTGTAAATATGCAATCATACAGATATTCTAGCAAATATCGCGCGCGTGTACGGATTTTATTATTGCCAACTTAATTTATTTGCCAAATTTTTTGAGTTGCTGGGCTTTGGCCGCCTTTATTTTTTCCAAGAAGGCGGCTTGTACATTCATTTGATGAGCAAGGGGGGAAGTTTTGTGATGGCAAATGGCAATAGCCACGGCATCGGCTACGTCGTCCGGTTCGGGTGCTTTATCTAAGTTTAGGGTTAGTTGTACCATACGTTGAACTTGTTTTTTATCAGCCGTACCGGTTCCGCATAAAATCATTTTAACCCGTTTGGGCGGATAAAAAGTAATGGCTTTGCCGGCTTGTTCGCAGGCTAAAATAATCACGCCGCGCGTCATGACGGTATTGGCCATGGTGGTAGCACGTTTTAGAAAAAAGTTTTGCTCCATAGCCACTTGATCCGGCTGATACGTTTTTAAAATTTTGGTAAGTTCCTGATAGATGTAATTTAAACGCTGCGGAAGTTCCTGTCCGGCGTCTGTATGCAACAGGCCGCACGCTACCAAAGAAAGAACGGAACGGGC
>Ga0310690_10010243_pt1 | contig 11671 bp, 10 predicted proteins | sample AusTroGonzalo_MG_2_FD_207661 | JGI IMG/M metagenome (GOLD analysis project Ga0310690, IMG submission 207661) | Bovine rumen microbial communities from tropical cattle in Woodstock, Queensland, Australia - Gonzalo_04 (v2) (version 2) | ecosystem: Host-associated > Mammals > Digestive system >...
GGTGAGATTCTGTTCTGGTGGGGTATATGGATGATGTATAGTGCATTTAACGGTTTTGACTGGTATATCTGCGGAGCAATCGCCATGACCGCTCTCTTTCACGGAATCTCTATCCCACTCATGGAGCAGCGCCAACTCGCCAACAAACCAGGCTATGCCGAATACCGCAAACAAACGCGAATGTTAATATGACGCGCGTAATATGAAATCCTGCTTGAGTCACCAACGCTTCGACCAGTGCGGTATCGTGATGTACTTGGATAGCGAGAACTGGCTGAAAGGTTCTGTGGAATACGAGACCGGACGGAGCAGCGAGAGCCATCTGAACTCGCTCGAAGATGGCCGAGTCGCGACGGACGAAGGCAAAGCCAACGACGAGTTCCAGCATCTTGGCAGCGTGGCCACAAACAACGGCTATTCCGATTGGGCAACGACAGCCATTCCAGCTGATGTCAAGACAATGTGGTATCGATTCTCACGAAGGGAGGACGATTACTGTATAGAGTGTTCCACTGATGGCGTGAACTTCAGCCAGATGCGCATTTGCCACATGTATGCAGGAGCCGATGAAATCCAGTTCGGCATTTATGCCTGCTCACCAGAGGAATCATCATTTACCGCCATCTTCACAAACATGAAGATAACTGAATGTGCATGGAAAGCTCACGACGGACAACAACCTGATAAATAACGAATTGTAAGGTAATGTTTTGATGAAGATAGAACACATAGCATTATTCTGCAAGGACTTGGAGCAGATGCGCCAGTTCTTCCTCGACCATTTCGAGGCAGAGAGCAATGAGCAGTATCATAATCCAAAAACTGGACTTAGAACGTATATCCTCACGTTTCCTAATGGCGGTGCACGATTGGAGTTGATGCAACGACATGACACAATCGATGCAGACCCTTCCAAACCAAGCATTGGCTTCATCCACATCTCGTTTGCTTTAGGAAGCAAGGAGGCTGTAGATGAGAAAACAAGAGAACTTCGTGAAGCTGGCTATCAGGTAACAAGCGGCCCACGAACCACTGGCGACGCCTATTACGAGAGTTGCATCCTCGGCCCAGAAGGGATTCAGATTGAAGTGACGAAATAGCGAGTGCAGAGCCACCGTTTCGCGTCATATTGATTGCGTCCGGGATATGTAATAAAGGTAAAGGGATTAGTGCATAAGAAACAGTGAGAATGACAGTGTTGCATGAGAATAGTAGGTCGTGTGGCAGAAAACAAAAATGAGTTAATTTGATTATCAACCATTTAACTATTTTTATGGGCAAGATGGTTTGAGGGTAATAGTTGAAGACAAAATAATTATTTTAGGGTAAGCGCAGGGTACATTACCCCATTTATTTCTTAAAAATATAAATACTTTCACCCCATATTCGTTTAATATGAAAAATAATTTGTATCTTTGCACCAAGTTTAACGAAATACTGTACGCCAATGGACAGATAAAAGACAAAACGACATAAGGAAAAGTGTCCGCTTACCATCTTGTTTTCCGAAATCGGCAAAATAGAAGAAAACAGCAAGAGTAAAGAGGATGCTCACGTTCGCGTGGGCACATTACTCGTTCAAAGCTGTTTGGGTCATTTGCCGATACCCGGAAAACGTAGACGAAGTGATTGTCCACGTTTTTCATTCCACTTACAAAAACATCAATAACATTTCTAATAAATTACATTATTACTCATATGAATAAGTTTATTTTTAACAAAATGGCTTTTGCAACCTTTATACTGATGGCAATCGGTACTTTTTGTAGCTGCAACAATAACTCTTGGAAAAGCCGCGCGTGCTTGCCCCCCGAGGGCAAGCGGCGTTGACCCCTGAAAGCCTTTTGTTTTTGACCCCTTAAATGTCCTGACCGACGGGGTCATTTTTATTTTGCCCTATTACTTCTTGTGTTTCATCTTTCGGACGCTTTCACCAGTGAGTTCGATCCGGTGTGCCGTATGCACGATTCTGTCAAGCACGGCATCGGCGACTGCAGGATCCCCGATGGCATCATACCAGTTGTCAACAGGCAGTTGGGACGCTAACACTATCGACTTTCTCTCATGACGGTCTTCGATGATGTCCAGCAGTATGGGACGCTCCTTTGCATCCAGCGGCACGAGGAAGGCATCGTCGAGGATAAGCAGCTGGCAGCGCTCGATTTTCTTGATTTCAGCCTCTATTGTATTCTTGGCCTTTGCCACCTTGAGAGAGCTGAGGAGCTTCGACGTGTTGGAATACAGAGTCCTTATGCCGTTCTTGCATGCATGGTAGCCCACAGCCGTTGCAAGGAAACTCTTGCCAGTTCCTGCCGAGCCTGTAATAAACAGGTTCTGTCCCTGACGGACAAAGTCGAGCGACAGCAGCCGCTCCATCTGGTTCTGGCTGAGTCCCCTGTTGATAGTGTAGTCTATCTCCTCCGGATAGGCATTGTAGCGGAAGGAGGCTCCGCGTATCAGCCGCTCTATGGCTGCCGATGAGCGGTAGTCCCATTCCCTTGCCAGGAGCCAGGAAACGAAAGCGTCCGGTGTCATTGCCTCAGCGTATGTGGAGGTGAGGCTCTCCTCAAAGGCCGCTGCCATTCCAGTCAGTCTCATTCTGTGCATCAGGTCAAGCGTGACCTGGTTCTGATCTTTCTCTTGCACAATTGGTGCTGTCTTATTGTTTGTTTCCATTGTTGTTGTCTTTTGGGTTGTTGAGTGATTTGTCTGAGTAGTATTCCCTGCCGCGTATGTTCCTGTGCGTCTGAGGCAGATAGTCAGGGGCGGCCTTCGGTGAATCGTCGTCTGACGGCATGAAGTCCACGTCGTCGCCACGCTCCAGTATCTCCCTGACCTCGTTGTAGCCGTATAGCCGTCCCTCGGAAGCGCAGGCACAGGCTGCCACGAGTCGCGCAAGGCCGTACTTTCCCTCCAGCGACATGATGCCGCGACAGGTACGGAAGGCCTGCGGAAGATACTTCTTCTGTTCTGTGACTTCCTTGAGGTAGCCCAGCAGGATGTTGTCTATGGCACCTGCACGCTCATAGATCTCCTCAAGGTCCTTCTCGTAGGAACCGTGCCGTCCGGGCAGGTTGTGCGCCTCCTTCTGGGTGTAGGCATAGGGAGTGTCATCACGCTGATGGACCGTGACCAGCTTCAGACCGTGGAAGATCTGGAGGGTGTCCGCATCATAGATGATGTCCACACGCTTGCCGATGTAATCCTTGGGGACGCTGTAGTGGTGCCTGTTCAGCATCACGTAGCTGTTCTTCAGGACGGTGACCGTCTTGCGCGCCTTCATCTGGTAGCGGATGGCTGGGAGTGGCTGCAGGTAGTCCTTCTCCAGTTCCTCAAAGAGTTCACGGCGCGATTCCTTCCTGCCGCTCATCCTGCGGTCGTTAAACTCGTCGAGGGACTTGCGGATGGCCTCGTTCAGCGACATGAGGTCATGGAACACCTGTCCCTCGATGTCAGTATAGACCGAGCGGTACATCAGCTTCACGGCATTCTCCACGAGGGCCTTGTCCTTAGGCCGGCGTGCCCTGGCGGGAAACACGGCCATGTCATAGTGCTCGGCCATTGCGGCGAAGTCCTCATTGATGACGGGTTCGTTACGGTCGCTTCTTGTAACTGCTGCCTTCAAGTTGTCCGGCACAATAGCCATCGGAGCACCGCCGAAGAAACGGAGGGCGTTCTCGCAGGCCACGATAAGGTCCTCCTTCTTCTGAGACCGGACGGCCTCGCAGTAGGTGTAGTGGCTGCACGGCAGGATAGCCACGAAGACCTCCACGCTGCGCACCTCACCTGTCTCGGCATCCGCTATCTCCAGCTTGTCGCCCGCATAGTCGACGTACATCTGGTCGCCGGCGGGATGCTCCACATGGCCTACCGCCCTCACCTGGTACTTGTACTGGCGTATCGCCCGCTTGAAGTTGGAGTACAGGTAGCCGTCGGGATGCTCCCTGAGGTATTCCTCGTGCAGCGACTTGACGGTCACGCCCTTGCGGCTCAGCCGCTTCACATAGTCGGGGACAAGAGCCTCCAGCTCCTCCTTGCGGGGTGTCGGCTTGCGGCTCCGGTTACGGTCGTCAAGGAACATCTCCTGGAGCTTCTCCTCAGACATGGCCATCAGCTGCTCCGGCGTCAGACCGCTCTCCTGATACCTGCGCACATACTTGCGCACCGTGTTACGAGAGACATGAAATGCACTTGAAATGCTTTTTATCGCCATGCCCATGGCGTAACATCTCAATAAATTTCTTAATTTTGTCATGTGATTTGTAATTTTGAGTTAATCCGCCGGTCAGGACGGTAGCACAAAACTACAAAAAAGCCCCCGAAAAGCAATCGCTTCAGGGGGTCATTTTTATTTTGCCGCAAAGGGTCAACCAAATTTTGCCCGACGGGGTCAACGTCGCTTGCCTTCGGGGGTCAAACGCGCGCGGCTTTTCCAGCATGTTACATCCTGCAAAATGAGCTATAGGTCTTATTTGCACCAAAAGAGGATTTTGCAAAGGTAGCGTTTATTGTGCAAATAATCCAATTTCCTCCCCTAAATAAGCCTAAAAAGCGCGTTTTTGTGCTACTTATTTGGCACTAAAATGGGCTAAAAGGACACAAAAAAAGATGTGTGCAAATAATTATGATTTGCACACATCGTTAATTATCAGTTAGTTACGCTTAAAATAAGCGACTAATACTCGTCCTCGTTGAAGAGGAAGTCATCTTTTGTGGGATAGTCGGGCCAAATGTCTTCGATGGTCTCATAGACTTCGCCCTCGTCTTCCATTTCTGTCAGATTCTCAATAACTTCCAGGGGCGCACCACTACGAGAGGCATAGTCAATCAATTCTTCACGAGTCGCAGGCCAGGGTGCATCCTCCAGCTTTGAAGCCAATTCCAATGTCCAGTACATAATATATTTACTATTTGACGATTTACGATTTATTATTTTCTATTTCGGCGTGCAAAGGTACAATATTTTTTTGAACTGCAATCATTTCCGCCATAAAATTTCTTCTGTACCCTGCAAAAAATTCAATCGAAGAGCAAGAACATAGAAGTAATCGCTCAAACGATTGACGTATGCAAGAAGGCATGAGCTGACTGGTTCAGAGGCATTTAGTGCCAGAATACGTCTTTCTGCCCTGCGGCAGACAGTGCGACAGACATGAGCAAGTGCAGCAGCACGACAGCCCCCAGGCAGAGTGAAACCACGCCACTTTGGAAGACCTTCTGAAGCCCGGTCGATGTTCTTCTCCAAAGCCGTGATGTCGTCTTCGGTTATTATGCTAGACAGGACATGGGTTGAATCTGCCTCTGTGGCAAGCTGAGCACCAACAACAAAGAGACAGTTCTGTATGCCTATGAGACATTCTATCTCTGCAGAATCATAGACATGTGTCAGCAGCAGACCGACTTGTGCATTCAGCTCGTCGATGGTGCCGTAGCTTTCGAGGCGGGCACAGGCCTTATCGACGCGCTTTCCGCCGACAAGCGAAGTGGTGCCAGTATCTCCGGTTCGTGTATAGACTTTAGACATTTCTAAAAATTAACTATGTAGTATTGTTTGTTATATTGTTTGTCAAAGAAGGCGATGCCGAGGTCGTAGAGGTCAAAACAGACAACAGAGGGCAGCCCCTTGAACCATTCACGATGATGATGCAGATTGTCAAGCAAAAGAACAGAATGCTCTCCCATATGGCTCATTGCATCATCCATCGGTTCCTGAAGCAGACACATATTCACTTCTCCCTCCGGCCATTCGGAGAGGATGTTGGCTCTGTGACATCCGCTTTGCAGGTAGCGTTTCTCCCACTGAGCATCAGTTGGTACAACAATTGTTGCGGGTTGGAGATGATTGGCAAGACGCAACAGCAAATGCAATCCCCTACGCTTCCTCAGACGCATGGAGAGAGGCAACGACCTATCCAACTCCCTGTAAGCATAGTAGGGATGCCGTTCGTAGATGACATCCGTAATGAATCGGAAGGCAAACGGGCTGTGCACGCCATAACCGCAGCGATGGCGGAAGCGGGCCATACAAATGAGTGGATTTGTGACTTTCTGCATATCTCGACTACAAAAATAAGGATATTTTCTGTAACATTCAAGCAAGTAGGGCAATTTCTTTTGTTTTTCTCTTGTCGATGTCGTGGAATTAGCGTAACTTCGCTGAGAAAACGGATTAGAGATTAGAAATTAGAGATTAGGGATTAGAGATTAGGGATTAGAGATTAGAAATTAGAGATTAGGGATTAGAGATTAGGGATTAGAGATTAGGGATTAACTATGAGAGTCAGAATTCTTTCTTGTTTGTTGTTGCTTCTCGCTCAGCTTCATGCTGCTGTCTATGAGGCTTCAGATTATTTTGTGGCTCCGCAGATGTGGGATAACTCCTACAGACTGCAGGCTCTTGTCGATAAGGTTCATGCAGAAGGTGGAGGCACGATTCAGTTGGCAGCTGGCGAATACATCTTCCGCTCGACGGTGAGATGGCGTTCGAAAGTCTGTCTGCAAGGCGTCTCGGTGCAAGCCACTGTGTTGAAGATGGTTGGGAAGACAAACTGGTCGCTCTTCATCGGTGAAAGCACGAAGCAGGGTAACTTCCCAGCCATAGAGAGCGTACGCTTCGAGCACTTCACCGTCGATGCCTACGAGATGAAGCCGAAGAACTACGTCACCGACTGCAAAGCCTTCAACATCCGTCCGCTCACGGATGCCGTCTTTGACGACCTCGTCCTGCGCGGCACGCCAGCCACGGCTCTCGGTGTTGACTTCCTCAATCGTGTATATATAAATAATGTACGCGTAATAGAGGGCGGACGTCTCTGGTCGGAAGGCAAGGGAGGCGGCAGTGGTATAGGCATCGGGCTCCGAGGTTACGAGGACGAGAACTTCATCATCACGAACTGCATCTGTGTAGGTTGCGGCAACAACGGCATCTTCGTTGAAGACCAGTCGCGCTTCGGTAATGGTGTGAACGGACGTACGCCGATGACAGAAGGCAAGGGACAAATCATCCGGGGCAACATCGTCAAGAATGGACGCAATCACGGCATCAGCATACAGGGCGCACGCCACATCAGCATCCTCGACAACCTCTCCTATGGCAACGCCGGAGCAGGCTTCTATGGCAACTACTTCATGAGCGACGTCCTCATCAGCGGCAATCAGCTGCTTGACAACCGCTGGGGCATCTACATCTGTCCGGCAAGCAACGTGAAGGGATTTGACGGCATCGGGGAGTTCCGGGACATAACCATTCAGGGCAATGTGCTCCGAAGGAACAAAGAAGCGATACAGATAGAACTCCCACATTCCGCTTTAGGGGAAGAAAACGGAATAGAGATAAAGTGACACAAAAGGCCCGAATCCTGCATCAACAGGGTTCGGACCTTTTGCATTATAATGTCATGTCTGGCTTTCAGAACACATTGCAATGCTCGAAGAAGCCAATTTCCTCCAGTTCCTTTCTGAGTTGCTCTTCCTCTTCGGGCGTAATGTTCTGGAAGGGTGTACGGTTAGGACCAAGGTCAAGGCCTGATTTGATACCTGCGAAGTTGGGAATAGGCCGTCAACAGCCTCCATGTTCACATCGCCACTCTAGTCGAAAGGAGTGAACGGCGCATCGATAATTTCAATGATTTTCTCAATAATCATAGTGTTATGGTGTTCAATAATCAGTTGTTTCGTTAGTTTTCGAGAACAAATATGAGCAAATAATTTTAATTAGAGATAATTATGAATTATGAATTATGAATTATAAATTAAAATTCGTACCTTTGCAGCCGTTTTTAACGCTTATACATTATATTTTATATGGAACTTGACATGCTGACAGCCGTTTCGCCCATCGACGGCCGCTACAGAGGCAAGACCGAGGCACTGGCAGCATACTTCTCGGAGTATGCCCTCATCCGTTATCGTGTCCGCGTGGAGGTGGAGTACTTCATCGCCCTCAAACACTTGCCCCTACCCCAACTGCAGGGCTTCCCCGTCGGCGACGAGCAACTGCGCGACATCTACCGTAACTTCACGGAGCAGGACGCCCAGCGCGTCAAAGACATCGAGGCTGTCACGAACCACGACGTGAAAGCCGTGGAATACTTCATCAAGGAGAAGTTCGATGAGTTGGATAAACTTTCAACTTCCAACTGTCAACTGTCAACTTTCAAAGAATTCATCCACTTCGGTCTCACCAGCCAGGACATCAACAACACCAGCGTGCCCTTGAGCATCAAGGAGGCACTGGAGCAGGTCTATTATCCTCTCATGGAGGAGCTTATCGCACAGCTCAAGCAGTATGCAGAGGAGTGGAAGGACGTGCCCATGCTGGCCAAGACGCACGGCCAGCCTGCCAGCCCTACCCGACTGGGCAAGGAGGTGATGGTGTTCGTCTATCGCCTGCAGCGCCAGCTCGACATGCTCCGCACAAGTCCGCTTACCGCCAAGTTCGGTGGTGCCACGGGCAACTTCAATGCCCATCATGTGGCTTTCCCCCAGTACGACTGGCGCGAATTCGGACATCGTTTCGTCAGGAACAGTCTTGGTCTGGAGCGCGAGGAATACACAACACAAATCAGCAACTACGACTGCCTCGGTGCCGTCTTCGATGCCATGAAGCGCATCAACACCATCATCATCGACCTGGACCGCGACTTCTGGCAATACGTCTCGATGGAATACTTCCGCCAGAAGATTAAGGCAGGCGAAGTGGGTTCGAGTGCGATGCCCCACAAGGTCAACCCCATCGACTTCGAGAACTCGGAAGGCAACCTCGGCATAGCCAATGCCATCCTGGCTCACCTCAGCCAGAAACTGCCCATCAGCCGCCTGCAACGGGACCTCACGGACAGCACAGTGCTACGCAATGTCGGTGTGCCAATGGGGCACATGCTCATCAGCATCCAGAGCACGCTGAAGGGCTTGCGCAAACTGGTTCTCAACGAGGAAGCAATCCGCCACGACCTGGAGGGTTGCTGGGCTGTATGCGCCGAGGCCATACAGACCATCCTTCGCCGCGAAGCCTATCCGCATCCCTACGAGGCGCTTAAAGCGCTCACCCGCACGGGCAAGGGCATCGACGAAGCAACCATCAAGAACTTTATAGAGGAACTGAATGTCAGCGAATCCGTGAAGGAAGAACTGCGTGCAATAACTCCATACACATACACAGGAATTTAACACTTAAAGAAATGATTAACGAAAGAGAAAACTGGAGAGACAAATTCTCCGACAATGAGAACGGCGGTCGCCGCGATGGCTATCGCCCTCAGGGTAACAACAATGAAAGACACGGAAACTATGGACGCCCCATGCGTCCTCGCTACAATCGCGAAGGAGGTTACCAGCCTCGCGAAGGCGGTTACCAGTCAAGAGAAGGCGGCTACCAACAGAGAGAAGGCGGCTACCAGCCAAGAGGTGGCAGCTACCAGCAGAGAGAAGGTGGCTATCAGCCCCGTCCACGTTACAATCGTGAGGGTGGCTATCAGCCTCGCGAAGGCGGATACCAGCAGAGAGAAGGCGGTTACCAGCAGAGAGAAGGCGGTTACCAACCTCGCCCTCGCTACAATCGCGAAGGCGGATACTCCCCCAAGGGGGGAGCCAAAGGAGGCTTCCGTCCACGTACTGCCGACTACAACCCTCATGCCAAATATAGCCTGAAGAAGCAGATTGAGTACAAGGAAACACACATCGATCCCGAAGCGCCAATCCGCCTGAACAAGTACCTCGCCAATGCGGGTGTTTGCAGCCGTCGCGAGGCTGACGAGTTCATCGAGGCCGGAGTCGTGAAGGTCAACGGAGAGATTGTCACCGAACTCGGCACGAAGGTGAAGCGTTCGGACACCGTCCTCTTCCACGACCAATTGGTCAACATCGAGAAGAAGGTCTATATCTTGCTCAACAAACCCAAGGATTATGTCACGACCAGCGACGACCCGCAGAACCGCAAGACGGTCATGGACCTCGTGAAGAATGCCTGCCGCGAGCGCATCTATCCTGTAGGCCGCCTGGACCGCAACACAACCGGCGTGCTCCTGCTCACCAACGACGGCGAACTGGCCACGAAGCTTACGCATCCCCAGTTCCTCAAGAAGAAGATTTATCATGTCTTCCTCGACAAGAATGTCTCAGCTGCTGATATGCGTCAAATAGCTGAAGGCATTGAGCTGGAGGATGGCGAGATACATGCCGATGCCATCGAGTACGCCAGCGAGACCGACCGCAAGCAGGTGGGCATCGAGATTCACAGCGGCCGCAACCGCATCGTGCGTCGCATCTTCGAGCACCTCGGCTACAAGGTCATCAAGCTCGACCGCGTCTATTTCGCCGGCCTGACCAAGAAGAACGTCCGTCGCGGCGACTGGCGCTTCCTCACCGAGAAGGAAGTCAGCATGCTGAGGATGGGAGCCTTTGAATAATTTACGATTTGACGATTTACTATTTACGATTTATTTGTCTATTTAGTTATTTGGCTATATGTGGCGTGAATTGTAAATAGTAAAATAGTTCAATAGTAAATAAATAGTAAATCGTAAATAGTAAAATAGTAAATATCAAGATGAAACGAACAAAAATTATTGATGCTCTGAAGAGCACAGCATACGGGTCCGACATTTGCGTCAAGGGCTGGGTGCGCTCGAAGCGCGGCAGCAAAGGCATCTTCTTCATTGCCCTGAACGATGGCAGCACCATCAAGAACATACAGATTGTGGGCGATGACGCCAACTTCGACGAAGAGACCCTGAAGCGCATCACGACCGGTGCATGCCTCAGCGTCGAGGGCAAGCTCGTGGAGAGTCCTGCCGCAGGCCAGGCCAGCGAGATACAGGCCACAGCCATCGAGATTCTCGGCGACTGCGACAACACCTACCCCCTGCAGAAGAAAGGTGCAAGCTGGGAGTACCTCCGCACGGTGGCTCACTTGCGTCCACGCACCAACACCTTTGGTGCCATCCTACGCATCCGTCACAATATGGCTATGGCCATCCACACCTACTTCCACGAACACGGCTACTTCTACTTCCACACGCCGCTCATCACAGCCAGCGACTGCGAGGGAGCAGGCAACATGTTCCAGGTGACGACCAAGAACCTCTATGACCTGAAGAAGGACGAACAGGGAAAGATTATCTACGACGATGATTTCTTCGGCGAGCAGACATCCCTGACCGTCAGCGGTCAGCTCGAAGGCGAGCTTGGCGCGACAGCCCTTGGTGCCATCTACACCTTTGGCCCGACGTTCCGTGCCGAGAACTCAAACACACCTCGTCACCTTGCCGAGTTCTGGATGATAGAACCCGAGGTTGCCTTCCTCGACCAAGAGGAGCTGATGGACCTCGAGGAGGACTTCATCAAGTACTGCGTCCGTTGGGCGCTCGACAACTGCAAGGACGACCTGGAGTTCCTCAACAAGATGATTGACAAGACACTCATCGAGCGTCTCGAAGGCGTGCTGAAGGAGACATTCGTCCGCCTGCCCTACACCGAAGGCATCCGCATCCTGCAGGAAGCCAGGAAGAACGGCAAGAAATTCGAATTCCCCTGCGAGTGGGGCGACGACCTGGCCAGCGAGCACGAGCGCTATCTCGTGGAGGAACACTTCAAGAAGCCCGTCATCATGACCGACTACCCGCGCGCCTTCAAGTCGTTCTACATGAAGCAGAACGCCCCTGTGTCCGCCGAT
>Ga0310690_10010247_pt1 | contig 11669 bp, 9 predicted proteins | sample AusTroGonzalo_MG_2_FD_207661 | JGI IMG/M metagenome (GOLD analysis project Ga0310690, IMG submission 207661) | Bovine rumen microbial communities from tropical cattle in Woodstock, Queensland, Australia - Gonzalo_04 (v2) (version 2) | ecosystem: Host-associated > Mammals > Digestive system >...
CGAGTGCAATATTCGTGAGACCGCTTAATATGGAGAGTTGGGTACCTATCTGCGGGACTTCGGCCGTCATGTATAGTGACTGGAAGGCCATCTGGACCATATATAGCGGCATGGCAATCAGCACGATGCGGCCGTATGTGACGCAGTATCCGATCATCTGTTCATCGGCCCCAAGCATCAGGCTTATAGGCCTTATGAATATCATAAAGAGAACGGTCAGTATGACACCTATAATGAACAGTGTCTTGACAATCATGGAGAATGTACGGCAGGCGCGTTCCTTGTCACCCTGGCCCAGAATCATAGCCACAAGGGCGCTGCCACCGGTTCCGAACATAAGGCCGATGGCTCCGGTCATCATTATGGCCGGCCATATAAGATTGAGAGCTGCAAAAGGCGTTGTTCCGGTAAAGTTTGACACGAACAGCCCGTCGGCAATACTGTAAGCCGATATGGTCAGCATCATGAGTATGGACGGGAGCGATGAACGAATCATCCTCCCGTATCCCCATGTTCCTGCCAGTTCAATCTTCATGAATGCAAAGATAAGGAGAAGCCGGCGATGGCCCAAATGCCGGGTTGGGGGACACAGCCGTAATCTATGTAGCTTTTGTTGGTCAGGTTGTTACCTTCAATGAATACTTTTAGGTTGGGCTTTTCCCATTGCAGCCTGGCATCGGTCAGGAAATAAGGCTGGTAATCATAGACCAGTCCGTCTATGCCTGTGTATGTGCCGGCGCGGTCCTGATAACGGCAGTTTATACCAAAAACAAGGTTGGGGAGAATTCCAAAACGTACTCCGGCTACGGCCTTGTGTTTGAGATACTCCAATGTAGAACGGCTCTGGATACCCTCCACATCAACCTTATCCTGGCTGATGTAGCTGTAAGCTATGTCTGCTGAACGCAAAAACCGCTGCGAAGGGATGAGTGTCTCAAAGTCAAATGAGGCCTTAAGCTCTGTTCCCCAAGAGTTTACCTGAGTGAAATTGACTGACTCCCAATGACGCTGTTCCTGGGGCAGGGAAATATCCATTATCCAGTCAATCATATCGGCCCCGTGGTTGTAGAACAGTGATACCGATGCCTGAATGCCATCGTAGTCAGAATATCGGAGTCCGATGTCATAAGATGTGAGTTTTTCGGGCTTCAGGTGCTTGTCGGCCTTGTAACCGCCTACGCTGTAATAGAGCTCTGTTACTGAAGGTAGACGCAGTGAAGTGTTGTATGTGGCAAATGCCTTCAACCGGTTAGTGAGCCTGTAACTCATATCTACGCCAGGATATATACTGAAATCACGGCCGTTCCAGGTGTTGCGTACGCCTACGGCTCCTGCACTCACGGCAAATTTTCCGATGGTTACGTTGTGCTCCAGAACAACGCTCAGGTTGGTGCGGTTAAGCCCGTACGTGTAGTCGCGCTCAGTTCCTTTAATGTGTATGGGGTTGTCCAACGGTTCTCCAAGATTGCCGCTTACAAGGTTCTCATTCTTGAGCTCAAGGCCTATTGCAGTACGTCCCAGTTTCCAGTCAAACCAGCTGTTAAGAGCGGCTCCGGTCACATCGGACCGATGATAATTGAAAGGGACCGGTGTCTCGCTGCCGCGAATAAGTTCAAAGCGGTCTTGGTTATGGTTCCACCAGATGCTGGGGTGGATGTGCAAACCACCAATTGTGCTTTCTGCTTGAACTGCAGTATATGTCTTTAAGGTATGCTCAAACTGGTCATCGTATTTGGCGGAGTAGAAGGTGTTGCTGCCCCAATCCTTGACGCTCATTCCGGCGTGCCAGTTAATGCGCAGATTATCACCTGTGTAGCTTCCTTTGTAAAAAGATTTCTTATATTCAAAGTCCGCATTGAGGCCACCGTTTTTGTTTCGGCTGTAGCCGTCGGAGCGTCCGTAACCAACTGAAAGCATGTTATTCCATTTGCCGGTAACTGCAGTGGCGTTTGCTCCGCCTGCGGCATATCCGTAACTGCCTCCTTCAGCATGGGCCGATGCCGATGTCCTGGCTGCAGTCTTGGTCACGATATTGATTGCACCCATCAGAGATGATGATCCGTAAGCGCGTCCTGCTGGACCTTCAAGAACCTCGATATGGTCAATATCGCTCATGTCTACTGGGAAATCAAAAGAATTGTGTCCGGTCTGCGGATCACATATATTAATGCCGTCAAGAAGTATGGCTACCTGCTCGAAATTGCCTCCGCGTACACCTACATCGGTCTGCGCACCCATCGGGCCACGCTGGCGTACATCAACTCCAGCGGCATATTTGAGTATATCATTGACAGACTGTACGGGATATGTAGCTATCTCATCAGCAGTCATTACATTTGTTATGCGGACTGCATTGGGCAGGGTGGTCTTTATGCTTGAGGCGGTTACCTCAATCTCGTCCATTCTGTAAAACAGCGAGTCTGTGTCCAGGGCATATAATGAAACGCTGCCGACAGTTTGCAAAAGCAGTGCGGCAGCGATGAGTTTACGGTATTTGTCTGTCATATGTTTTTGCGGTCATTAAACAGGCCGCGAAGATATCTGAAAGTTTCTTTGTAAGCAAACTTTGTCATCTTTTTCGGCGAAGTAAGTTGCGCAGACGTATCAGCGGTTTGGTCTTAATTGTTTTGACATGGCGGTTAATCTTGTCTTCGGCCATATCCTTGAATGGAATAAGGATTCCTGAATCATATATATCACCGAATTCGTCATTGATTCCGGTACCGAAATACTGCATGTGCGGTGAAAGGTTCATATAGGAGTTAACAAGCGGCGGAATGCTTACTCCGTAATTTGATACGTATGCCTTGAGAATGCGATAATCCTCCTTGAAAGTAAGGCCCTTGAGGACTTTGATGTACTTGAACGGGCGTTTTACCCCTGCCGGTTTGGCCAATTTGACCCTACGCATTTTAGCAGCTCCGAACCATTTGTTCAGGAATACCTGGATCATCTCACGTGCAGGAGTGGGGTATTGGCGATAAATGGTCATCTTGCCAAAAAAGTATTTCATGCGCCCTTTATACATAACCATGAGAGCTCCTAATCCGTCAAAAAGATTGTCTAAAGCAAATATGCTCTTGGCTCCGCCTTTGGAACTCTGATAGTCTATTGTTACGAACGAACGTCCCAATTCAATGGTATGCTCCAGATAGTCTTTGATGAATTTCTTGGAGAAACGGAACATGTGTGATGATGTTAGTATAGGTTGCCCGTATTTGTCATAGACAATATCATCACAGAGCACATAACGGTATCCGCCTATGATACGTTCAGCCTCGGGATCCCATAGAACCAGCTGTTTGTAGCCGTATGCGGCATCAGTATCAAATTTGTCTATGTCAAGTTCAAGCCCCGTGCCACCGCCTCCTGCGCGGAATGCCTCCTCACGCAGACGTCCTATCTCGCGTATTACATCGGGCGCGTTGCTGTTGTCCACAACGTAAATCTCGTTGCCGCCATGATTGGTGGTACGCAGGAACTTGTCCTGAGTGAGTTGTGATTTGAGTATTTCCTTGCTGACGGGATCGATTATCTTTTTCATAGGGCGTATGTGGTTTGCTTTATCTGTTCTACCTGTTGTTGAATGTTGCCTTTAAGGTCAAAAGAGTTCCATGGAATGGGCTTGCCTATCACGATGCGGTATGTCTTACCTTGTGAGCGGTACAGCTCATCGGGCAGATATATCATCCCAAGCGGGAATTTGAGTTTAAGAATCTGCTGGATTCGGCCCATAAGGTAAAAACGCCGGGAGTTTGTGCCGTAAAAATGTATCGGTACAATATCCCTGTGCGTCTCGATACTTTTAATCAGGAACGTCTTGCTCCATTTGCGGTCCGATATCACTCCATGGTTACGGCGTGATACCTGTCCTGCGGGGAAGTCCAGGATATGTGTGCTGCCACTGTATGCGTTGTCAATGCCCTGCTTGAGTTGGCGACTCTGCATGCCTATTTTGTTCACCGGTACGATCATCGGCTTTAGACCATCTACGTTTGTGAGGAAATCATTGCCCAGAAGCATTACATCACCTTTTTTACCGATGGCCGACAACAGCGCAAGGCCGTCGGCACCTCCAAGCGGGTGGTTGGACACAAAGGTGTAGGGGCCGCCATCGGGGATTTCACCATCCACCTGAAGCGTTACGCCCAGATAATCAAGTGCCTTGTCGCAAAACTCCAGGCCAGAGTATCCCTTTTCAAAGAAACCGTTCAGGAAATCCTCATGGAAAAGCCTCCTCAGGTACCACAACAGCAGACGTGGTACCTTTCCGCTACGTGAGCGCTTCTCAAGCATCTGTTTTACATCCAGTTTCATTGTTATGCATTTAGCCGATGCTAAGGTAGAAATACATAATAATGCTTCCAAAATGAATAAAAAATAGAGGAAATTTCACTATTGAATCAATATCATGTAGAATGTGATTCTTTGAATATATTCTTTTGAAAGGTATTGCCGAATAAAGCTATACTTGTTGTATATTTACTGCCTCAAAACAATGCTAACCTAAAAATCAAGATATGAGTAAAACAAGAAAAGCTTTGGTGAACGACGAGTGGATTGTAGTCGTTCTGGGATTCATTGTGCTGGCTTTGTCAGTGCTGTTTCCTAATGTGATGAACAGTTTCAAGATTCCGGGCATCCTGGCCAGCCAGTCGGCAAGCGCACTGGGCAGCCTTCAGGGATGGCTTGGTGCAGTATATATCTTCGTGTTCGTGCTGGCTCTGCTTTATCTGTCATCGGCACTGACAGGCAAGCCGTTCAAGGGTATATTCCTGTCATTCCTTGTGATATGCCTGCTGACCGTCGTCTCGCTTGCGTTGGCTACAATACCTTTCTGCAAGAAGTATGGTCTTGAGGCTGTGCTGTTCGCTGTCATACTGGGCTTAATCATCAGTAATTTCTTCAAGATTCCGGATTGGCTCAAACCGGCCATTCAGAGTGAGTTCTATATCAAGATAGGTATTGTGTGCCTGGGTGCAACCGTTCTCTATCAGGAGGTGCTCAAGAGCGGTGCTTACGGTCTTGCTCAGGCCCTGATCGTAGTTCTGTGCGTATGGTACTTCGGGTTCTGGATTTCACGTAAGGTGTTCAAGGTGGATGATGAGATGGCTACCATGCTGGCAAGCTCAGTAAGTATCTGCGGTGTATCGGCCGCTATTGCCACTTGCGGTACAATCAAGGGTGACCAAAAGAAGCTTTCATACGTGATTTCACTTGTAATGGTGGTTGCAATCCCCATGCTTTACCTCATGCCGTTGCTCTGCAACTGGCTGCTGCCGCTCTTCTTTCCCGGCAATGAGCTGGCTCAGGCTCAGGTGGCTGGCGCATGGATTGGTGGAACCATCGATACAACCGCTGCTGTAGCTGCATCGGGCGGAATCCTGGGCGATGAGGCAGGGCAGACCGCTGTCATCGTAAAGGCATCACAGAACGTTCTGATTGGTGTGGCTGCATTCTTTATCTCGCTTTACTGGTCTTTCCGCGGCACTCAGGGTGTTGAGAAGACCTCGGGTAAGGTTATATGGGAGCGCTTCCCCAAGTTCGTGGTAGGAATGGTGATTGCTTCAATAGTGTTCAGCATATTCTTTGCAGGCAAGAGTGCCGATGGCATAGCCTACAAGAGTCTGGCCAAGAACTTCCAGAACATATTCTTCTCAATTGCATTCGTCTGCATAGGTCTTGAGACCAACTTCAAGCAGATATTCGCAAAGGAGAACAATCAGTCGCTCAAGGCGTTCCTTACCGCTCAGGGATTCAATATCCTGTTCACCCTGCTTGTGGCAGGAATCCTGTTTGGCGTTATCAAGAACTGAGTCTGATGGTCATACAAAAGATGAACCCCAAAAGCTTTACAAGACTTTTGGGGTTCACTTTTAAAGGTACTTCCTTTATTGTGCTTTGCCCTGGTATGATGTGGGGGTTGAGCCGAAGTTGAGAGAGAAGGTCAGATCATCATCTATTATTTCACCCTCAAATCCTTTTACAGTATAGTTGGGGAATTCACCACCCATGGCAAGCGGTACTATACTGTCACAGGTGAGGATGGCTCCTTTGGCCGTCTTCTTTACTACTATGCCAGGTACGGTTACATCCAGCGACACAGGCATTCTGGGCGAGAATTTGACCTGATACAGGATAATGGATGCAGAATCCGCTTTCTCTGTTGCGATATAACTCACTTTGACGTTTTCAGTGTCAAATGCTCCGCTTGATGCGTTTACGGTAAGGGTTCCTGAATAATCGGTGCTTTTGAGGACGTTAACCGGCTCTTCATTCTCTTTCTCTGATTTGTCACAACCGGCAAGGACTGCTGCAAATGCAAGCATAAGGTAAATTGTTTTCTTCATTGTTTTATAGATTAAAAGTTGTTCCTATCATTATCATTCTTGGCTTATCGGTGGCAAAGAATTCATTGCCTACTGATTTGAAATAGAAGGTACGGCCCTGTGTACCTGTCAGATTATCACCGCGAGCATATATTTCCCAGTCCTTAAAGACTAAGGCTATGCGGCAGCCGGCCTTGATACGGAAGGGTTCCTGCCTTGTCCCGGTTTCGTCCCAATTGAAGGGTCCTGCGCCGTTCAGACTGGCATCAATGTCAAGCGTGTTATTGTTGATCCTGAAACTGTATCCCGAACTTACTTGAAGCGTATGTTTGGGAACATACGGCAGACTGTTACCCGAATAGTCATTGTTTCCGTCATTGAAACTTACAAAACGGGCATCGCAGAATGCCCATGACAGATGTGATCGAAACTGCTCCGGGTTCCAGCTCAGTTCTGTTTCCATTCCTATACTGCGGCTACGGCCGGCATTGGTCATCATGCGTCCGGTAGACATTCCGGGCGGGAAAACTGTCAGCTGCTGGTTGCGTACATTCATGTAATATGCCGATGCACCGGCACTGAACGTGCCTTTGTGCAGACGGGTTCCTATTTCCAGGTTCCATGCGTACTCAGGATCGTATTCGGTGTTATCGGCCGAAACCGATACGAATTGTCTGTCAAGATAGACACCAAGATCCTGCATCATGGTGTTCATGGTAAGGTTCTGGAGTATGTCAGAGAATATCTGCGTATTAAAACCTCCGGCGCGGTATCCTTTTGACAGGGTGGTGTAAAGTGTAACGGCATCTGTTGCCTTAAAGAGTGCTGACAGTTTTGGAATTACCTCTAAATGATGATGGCTTACGGTTCCTATGTATGGAACTGCCAGTTCTTTGTCTTGAGTCATGATAGGCTCGAAACGGTAATGCATAAGAGCCATGCAGTCATAATCCATTATGCCGCCTTCATAGTCCAGGCGTATGCCCGCTGTAATGAGCCATCGGCCCAGATCAAATACTGACTCGTGGAAAATAGCTGTATTCCAGGTGTCTATGATGAAATCTGAGTTTACTGGCATGGTGCCATCGGATATGGTGAGATAACCTATATCAGCAGGGATATGACTGTTGGCGTTGTTCAGTATCAGGGTCTCTATTCCGTCTCGTTTAAACGTTACAGGTGCGTTCAGACTGTTTCTTTTGTAAAAGGAGAATAATCCGGTCTGTGGTTTCCATACGGCATTTTCATCGGTACGGCGGAATGTGAGCTCCAGCGTTCCTGCACCGCTCAACTGTTTCTGCTGCAAGGTGAAAACAGATTTCTCAGTGTAATCCTGATCCATGCGCATATCATCAGACAACAGTTGCAGTGAGGTCACCACGTCGGTCTTTACTGCCTGCCCGCAATAATGCCACTTGAATCCTTCTATTACTGATAACCGGCGGTAACTGCCCTCATCGTTATATGATACGGGATTAAGAGTGTCGTTGCGCCACAGCCCGTATGCAAATCCGCCCTCCTTGGATACGTTGACTGACAGGATATTGGACATGCAGATGTTTTCATGGGTGTGTTTCTGCCATTTCCAGCGTAAGGCAAGACCGTTGTAAGGGTCACACGGGGCATTTTTATATGTGTTTGTAAAATAGCCGTCAGTGTGCCTGTATGTGGCCGACAGTGAGTTGTCGCCTGCTATGAAAGAAGCTCCGACTCTTACCGTATTGGCGTTCCCGTATTCAAGGCTGACTTTAGGCCTTGCATCATCTGTAGGAGACAGGGTGGATAGGGACAGTACTCCGCCCATGCTGTTGCGTCCGTAAAGTGTTCCCTGCGGACCGCGGAGCATTGTGGCGCGGCTAATTCCTTCCCAGTCAAAATCATATGTGTTCTTGTCAAGTATTGGAATGCCGTCTATGTAGAGCCCCATCACGGGATTCTCCATTCTGGAACCAAGTCCACGCAGATATATGGTTGATGTGAGCGATGCTCCATAGTCCGGGATATGCAGACCGGGAATAACTGATGACAGTGAATTAGGACGAAATATGCCGTTTCTCTTTAATTCCGGATATGATATGTCCGATACGGCCGACGCCAGGTCTTCCACGGCAACGGACTCCTTGAGAGCCGTTATTGTAACATCAGGCAGATATTGGGTGAGAGTATCGTTTGATGGCGATACAGTTGTCAGAATGGATATTAGGACCAGTGCTTTCATTGCGAATGCAAAGGTCCGCAAAAACATCTGATTGTTTTAGAACGATAATGGCAGAAATTAGGATTATCCTTGCATGCTTTTCCTGAACTCGGACGGAGTCTGGCCGGTCTCTTTCTTAAAGAAACGGGCAAAATAGGATTGGTCATCAAGCCCCACAGCAGAAGCAACGTCAATGATGGGCATGGATGTTTCCGCAAGCAGCCTTTTTGCTCTGACCAGTCTGGCAATGTCAATCCATGCTCCCACACTGCGGGTGGTTGATTGCTTGACCTGGCGGCTCAGATAGTTTTCACTTATTCCGGCGGCTTGGGCATATACGCTTATGTTTCCAATAGAGTGTTGAGGATTGAATACAGACTCCAGGAATATGTTCACTGCCTGAGGTATAACTTGTGACTGTCCTGATTTAATACGCGAAAGGAACAGGTCAAGAGCTTTTTCTACGAATATATCATCGCCTTTTTCAAATGATGCCAGGATCATCTTGAAAAGTTCACCCATAAAGACTGCCTCATCAAACCAGAAAGCCTGATGGACTGGTTGGGTCATGAACCTGAGCGGTTTGTAGTCAGAAAGTGCGGTTGGATCAAAAGCTCCGGTATAACCTGCCGCGTCATTATAATAGCTGATTGCGAAGGGGCATTGTGCGGGGATTATCAGAATGTGACCGGGCTGGCAAAGATATGAGTAGCCATCGACCTCAACCAGAACCTCGCCCTTAGTTACAAAGATAAACCCCACGAGGGCGAGTTTTGCCACCGGGATCTCATTGGCTCCGGCTGGATTTACTCCATTCATCCTACGGATATAGAATCGGCGGGAGGAATAGTCCAAGCCAGGCTTCCAATGAGGGCGGTTTGACATTTCAATCTATATGTCTGGACGGTTATTTTTCAGTCTTGAGAGCCTGGGCAACTGCGGCCTCCACATCAGTCATCTTGTCGCCGGATTCAAAGCGCTGAAGTACTTTTCCATCGGTTGAGACCAGGAACTTGGTGAAGTTCCAGCGTATGTTGTTCTTATTCTCTGCATTGGCTTTGAGCCATGTGTAGAGAGGAATCTCGTTATCGCCGTTAACCTCAATCTTGTCAAACTGAGTAAACGTTACGTGATAGTTGGTTGAGCAGAACTCCTTGATCTCATCAATTGTGCCGGGTGCCTGCCCGCCAAACTGGTTGCACGGGAAATCCAGGATCTCAAATCCCTGCTCCTTGTACTTTTCATAAATCTCCTCCAGGTCCTTGTACTGCGGTGTGAATCCGCAACGGGTAGCTGTGTTTACAATCAGCAGGAGCTTTCCTTTGTACTGCTCCAGACTTACCTCTTCACCCTTATCGTTCTTAACCTTGAAAGAATAGACATTTTCCTGTGCCGATACAGCCGCTACGGCCATAAACAGCATGATGGTTGCAATTAACTTTTTCATAATCATTGTATTTTGCCGCTAAATTAATAAAATAACACAAAAGGGTCTGACCCCTTTGTGTGCTTTTTAAAAGTTGTACTTGAGTTTAAGCCAGTATTCTGAGTTGTGGGCATACATCTGGAACATGCCATTGTCAGCATGGAACAGATCATAGCCCAGCATCAGGTGCATCTGGTCATTCAAGGCGTAATCGGCACTGAAACGGTTGTATATGCCGCCGTCAGTCAGGTCCATATAGGCGAATGACTGCAGTGAGAGCGTGTTGTTGAGCAGGCTCTTTGATATACGGAACGTTCCCATGTGGGTATGCTGATTGCCGCTCATTGATGAGTTGTAATCCTCTATGTACTTGTAACTGTATTGGGCCGAGAGGTTCCAATCATTGCCGGCATACCAGTCTATTCCAAGTAGGGCATTTGCTGTGCCTGAGCGCGGAATATTGGTTCCTGTGGCAGGAGTCTGGGCCTCATCAAAGTACTGTGCGCCTTCACCACGTATCACGAACTGTCCTACGGGCAGTGATACATCAGCACCCACCATTGTCATGCGGCGGTATTGGCCGGTCATGAGTATTGTTCCGGCTTGAACCTCACTGGTAAATACGGGCATCTTATTCCAGGTCTGAAGAGCGCAGAGTGAGAAATCGATGCCGTTCAGGAAGGTTGAGAACCTTGCTCCGTACTCCATATTCTCAAGTTTCTGGGCTGGAGTAGTACCCATGCTTGCTTCAACCGGCATTGGGAGTCCTGTTGGAACAACTGACCAGGGATTATTTGTCTCAACCGGCAGCTCAAAAAATGATGCTACGGGAACGGCCACAACATCAAGATTCCATCGGTCACGCATGTAAAGCAGACGCAGCCCGCCTACGGGGATGCGTATATCGTCATAATCCTGTGCCAGGAACTCTGTATAATCCATTGGCGATATTATATCGGTCACACGCAATCCGTCGGCAACACCCCAGGTGATAATCTGGCGTCCGGCACGGATATCCCAGTGCTCGTTTCCCCACCAGGTGTATGCCTCACGAATCTGTAGCCCGCTACGCTCTTTCAGAATGGAGTTGTAAACCAGATTAGCCGATACAAATGCACCTGCACCACCTTTGCTAAGTGTCACTTCACCACGTACACGACTGCGGGATGACATCCAGTCATAGTCCGACTCAGAGCGTAGGGCGTGATAGGTGTCAACGAAACCTTTCACGTCCACGCTGAGCGGCTCCGACCCCTGCGCCAAAGCAGAGATGGGGGCAAAAAACAACAAAATAAACAGGATGTTCCTCATAGTCCTTTTTCAAGTTTGGCTACTGTAAACATGCTTTTGTCAACCTTAAGGTCATACTCAGGGTTCTTCATTACAATGACTGTGCTGTGACCTGTCTGGACATTCTGCATCTCCATATGTGATTTGGTCCAGTATCCCTGAACCTGCTTTATGTCCGATATGGTCAGTTTACGGTGCAGCTTGTCAAGTTTATCGTAGAACTCAACATATACGGGTACGCAGCAGTCCTGACGTATCCAGGTAACCTTACGGCTATATATCTCACGCTTATCTACAGGAATGGACTCAATCACCCAGCATTTCTGTCCGTCACGATCCTCTTCACGTACCAATGTGTGGGTATCCTCATCAATGTTGCGTGATCCCATATCGTTATAGGTAAAATCGGTACCCATAAAGTAATCAG
>Ga0310690_10010248_pt1 | contig 11669 bp, 4 predicted proteins | sample AusTroGonzalo_MG_2_FD_207661 | JGI IMG/M metagenome (GOLD analysis project Ga0310690, IMG submission 207661) | Bovine rumen microbial communities from tropical cattle in Woodstock, Queensland, Australia - Gonzalo_04 (v2) (version 2) | ecosystem: Host-associated > Mammals > Digestive system >...
AATCTTGTTGACTACGGTGGTCTTTCCCGCTCCCGAACCGCCTGCTATTCCAACAACTAGCATATCGTTTGTATTTTTAGTTTTCTACTTCGTAAACACCTTTACATCATCCAGGAAATATTTTCCAGCTACTCCCACAGGACTTTCAAACTTGAAGGCTATGCGGATGTTGCCTGAATATTGTGCAAGGCTAACATCGCCGGAGATTGCCCAGTCGGTCGATACTGCAATGTTGGCAGGAAGCTGTGTCCAGTTTGCACCGTCGGTGGAAATCAAAGCTGTCAAAGTATTTCCGCTTGTCAGCATTCTGGTCTTGAAGCTGAGGAACGAATTAGCCTGAAGTACAATTTCGGGAGTAATAAGCCAAGTCTCGTTCTGCTCGCCGCTGTTTCCGCTTACGCTGAGAATCTTGCCTTCGGTAGCTTCCTGGCATTTCCAAGTTGCTGTACCTTGTACGGCATTATTCTGCCATCCTGCATCGGCAAATTCGCCGTCGGGAGTTGCATCGAAATTGTTTTCGAAAATCACATCCACATCGCCAAAGCGACGACCTGTAAGTTGAACCTCATCGGTATTGCGAATAAATAACTGATAATCAGTGTTGTATCTGCTTACAATAGCAACTAAAGAACCGCTTCCGGCTGGAATTGTATCGCCTGCAAAGTTGGCGTAACCGCTTGTGCGGACAATCATGGTGTTGCCAAGTTCGTCCTCGATGTAGGTATTCACAGTTTTCTGGCCTTCCTTGTCGGCGTAGGTTTGTCCAACATACTGCTGCTGGAACTGTACCTTGCGGAACTTGACAAGTTTTCCAACATACGAACCAGTGCCGATGTTCTCCATATCAACCAATTCCGGTTCGAGGAATCTTCTTGTTTCCAACTTTACAATGTTGTTGTCGACATGAACGGAATCGAGTTGTATCATACCGCTGTAGTCGCTGAGAACCAAGCCTTTGAGGTTCACGCGTACATAGTCGCCTTCGTATAATCCGCCCGACGAAAGCAGATGCAAGTTGATGGCCATGTCGTCATCAGCACCACCCTGCAAGTAAGCCGACTTGTAGATGTTGCCAACCTTGTCGGACATGGTTATATATCCGAAAATGGAATGATCCTTTTTAAACTGGTATTTTCCACCACACGCAGCCATCAGCGAATCGTATTTTGCCCAATCTATCATTCCAAGCGAGTCATACAATTCACAATCTGCCGCAATAAGCGAATCGCGTACAATAATTGCAGTTGTGAGAGATTCGTAAATATCCCATAAGTGAGTAATTGTAACTGTGTCGCCAACAGGGACTTCACTCACTTCGGGTGTATCGAACTTGCCCTGTATGCAACCGCTGAACATAAATGCCGGCACTATTGCCGTCGCTATTGCCAATATCTTGATTATGCTTTTCATATCTTCCTGTTTTTTAGTCGCACCTTTCGTTTTCCATGTTCACTTCATCGGTCGAACGGATAATTATCTGATAGATTGTCGTTGTTCCTGTGTTACTAGTTTTAAAGTACCGTGTCATAATTCCCACGACGCTTCCATTGCCCTTTGGCAAAGGTTGCCCAGCAAAGTCGGCGTAGTCGCTGTTGCGAGCGACGAGTGTATTTCCGTCGCAGCTTGTCATGTTGCGGCTCTGAGTATTTGAACCATTTTCCACTGCATAAGTCATAGAGGTGTCGCTGGCAGCAAACTGCACATTGTTGAGCTTTACAAGACGGCAGTCGTAGTATGCTGGATTTTCAACAACCTGCGCCATTGTAACCTCTTCGGGTGTAATCGGCACGTTTGGTTCCTGAAGTATCACCTGCAGAGTGGCATCCTCGACATCGACAAAACTTAGTTCCATCTTGCCGCTGTAATTTACTATATAGCTGCCTTTCAGATTCATGCGGACGCGGTCGCCGACCTTTACCAAACCTGCCGTGCCTAGGGCGTAGATGTTAATTCCGCCAGTGGAATCCTGCAGGTAGGCTTCCTTGTAGATGTTGTCGTGGCTGTCGTCCATAGTGATTGTACCGAACAGCATATAGTCGTCGGTAAACTGGTAGTAGTCGCCACTGTCGACTTGCATCTTATAGATGTCGGCAACCGTCAGGATATGGTCCTTGTCCAGCTCTGTTATTGCTGGGACATCGGGTTTCTCGCAGGAGCAGACAAGTGCCACGGCTGCAAAAAACATCGGAACTATTATGGAAATTATCTTTTTCATCTTGCAAGTGTTTTAAAATCTGAAATAAAGGTTTACGAAGTAATTTATGCCGTACATATAATAGTACTTGTTGGGGAACTTATCGATGTTAGTCTTGTCGAAGCGGTACTGCTCGAATCCGCTGGTGGCAATCTTAGTGTTGTGGGTTACATTCGAGATGCTTGCAGTGAAACCGATAGTGTATTTGTGCTGTATCCTCCACGATTTTCCACCGTAGATGTCAAGTGTGAAACCGCCTTTCAACTTTTCCTGACCGAGAATAGTTTCGAGCTGCGGGTCACCGACAACAAAAATGTCGAGTGCCTCGACAGTGTGCTTTTCGGGATTGATCGTAACGTAGTTTTCACCAAAATAATTTGCGTTAGCACCTACATACCAGTACTTTGGTGCGGAATACTTAACACCGATAGTTGCTGCTAGTTCGGGAGTTCCGCCGATGTGGTAGTTCTTTATATAAACGGTACGGTCGGTTGCAAGCACTTCGGAACTGTTGTCCTGCGTAATGGTTACCGACGGACGGCTGTTGTACATGTATCTTCCGTAGCCCAATGCAGCAGTTGCGGTAACGGTAGGCGAAATCTTAACCTCTGTTCCAAATTCGCCACCGTAGTGAACCTTGTTTACGCCAGTCATCAGATAGTTGACGAAGGTGTTAAGCTCGTCGTGGTAGAAGCTTGTACCCTCAGTTCCGTTGCGGAATTCGGTGTAGTAGCCCGTAATCTTGAGCTGGAAGTTTGGCGAGCGGTAGAAATAGCTGAGGTCGCCCGAGAATATTGTCTCGCTCTTGAGGTTTGGCACAACATTGTCGCGTGTGCGTGGCGAAACATACGCATTGCGGAAATAAGGTGCGCGGGTGAGGAATGCCACATTAGCGAGCAGGAAGTTGCGACCTGTAATCTTGTAGTTTACACCGGCCTTCACAGCATAGTTGAAGAAACGCTGGTGGTCGGATGCACCGAACGAACCATCGGGGAACTTTCCGTTGCGCATCTTACCGTCGCGCCAGTATTCGGTGTAGGAAAGTTTCAAGGCTGTGAAAAATTCAACCTTCGAATACTTGAACTCGGCTTCGGCGAAACCGTCGGCCTTGTGAATGTTTGCCAGGTAGTTGTAGCCGAACAGGTCGCCTTCCTTCTTCACCTGGTTTGGATTGTCGAGGTCGCTCTGGATGTAGTCTTCGTCGTTGAAGTCGCGTTCGGCAAACTGGTCAACATCAAGCCACCAGTCGGCACCGAGAAGGTCGTCGATTACCTTGAAGTAGTGCGTCTGGTTCATCATGTAGTTTACCCCAGCAACCATCTTTATCTCATCGGTAAAGATCTTGCTCAAGCGCGAAGCGAAGTCGAAGCGGCTAATGTCGTTGCGTCTTTCCTCGATGATGTATTTTGCGCGGTTACCTGTGATTGAATCGTTGGGATTTCCGCCCACATTAGTAACCGTATATAGGTTTTTCATATTTGCAAAATAGAAGTGGTCCCAGTCGAGCAAGCCTTTGTTCTCGTCGTTCTGCCATTCGTTGGTAAGCTGGTTGAACATATTTTCGTCGTCATCGTAGTACGACGGGAAGTTGCGGTAGTAGTCGGGACGCGGGTCGGGAGCGTCGTACCAGTTGAGAGCCGTCGTTCCGCCGCGACCGAACATATACGATGCCGAGGTCTGCAGTTTCATAGTGTTGTCGATGTCCCAGTAGTGCGAGAGGATGATTCGCGGCTGGTGGTAGTAGCCGACCTTGGCGTTGCGCACCTTGCCGTTCTGGTATCCCCAGTTGGGATTGTAGTAGTTTGTGCCAAGAAGTTCGTAGGTTTCGGCAGTTGCTGCGCCCGACCTTCCGCTACGCGACGGCGAACCGAAAACGGTAAGTCCGAGGCTGTGATGGTCGTTGAATTTCTTTTCGGCACCGAAGAAGTAAGCGTAGCCTTCGTAGAATGTGCCCGGAATGTAACATTTTTGTGCCAGACGGGTTGATGCTGCCACCGAGAAAGCCCAGCCGTTAGCCATAAGACCTGTGCTGTAGGCTGCCATTGCCCTGTGGCGGTACGAGCGGTTGGAGTTGGCATACGAAACGCTTCCACCCTGACGGAACTCCGACACGCGAGTTGAGATATTGGTAACTCCCGAAAGTCCGCCGAACGAATAGTCGGAGAAATGCAAGCCCGAAGTGTTTGTCTTAAAGCGCATTACATCGTTCAGACCGCCCCAGTTGCTATATACGGGACGGCCGTTTTCGGCATCGTTCACATATATGCCGTTCATCAGCACTTCGGCGTTCTGGTTGTCGTAGCCGCGGAAACGGAAGCGAGCCTGTCCGAAGGTGTAGCCTGCAGAGTTGACATACACATCCTGCGACGACTGCAGCAAGGTTGAGATGTCGTTGTCCTGCGAGCCTTCCTCAATCTCCGATTCGGTAAGTGTTATTGTTGGAACCGCTTGTTCTTCAAGATAATCGTTGTTCTTTGTCGTGTCGGTCTGGGCGTAGGCCGTTGCCGACAAGCAAACGAAAATGAGTGGTAAAAATTTACGCTTCATACCCGAAATTAAAAAATGTGGCTACAAATTTAAATTTATTATTTGGGTTAGGAGAAAGTTTTTTGAAAATATTTAAAAAAAGGTCGTCCATTGAATGAACGACCTTTATCACTACCATTTAAAATCTCTATTCCGTTACAATTGTCATAATCGTATCGCCCTCGTGAACCCAGTCGCCCTGTCTGCAGTAGAGCTTGCCAACGGTTCCAGCATATTTCGATATGACAACTTCGTAATGCGTATTCGATTCTATATAGAACAATTGTTCGTCAACCGAAATAGCATCACCAACATTATACTGGTCGGATATAAAAGCAAACAAAAGTTTACCTGTCTTAGGCGACTTGATTTTCTTGATTTTCGGATCCTGAACGTCTTCAACCTGAACATCTTTGCTTGCCTTGTTCTTCACAGTTTCGAGTTCTTCCAAGAAACGCTTCTTTGCTATGCCGCTCTTGTAGTCGCGGTACTGACGGTCGTGCATTGCAAGTTCGAACAGTTCCTCGTCGTCCTGACCGCAGTCCCAACCCTTGGCCTGCATTTCCTGACGATACGAATCCAATGCATCGGGATATTCGTCCTGCGGATTGCCTGTGAAGAACTCGTAGCCTTTCGACTTTGCAAGTTCCACAATCTCGGGAGCAAGTTCGCCCGGAAGCTTACCCATACGACCAAGAATCATATTCCAGCTGTCCTTGTCGATCATTGAGAAGCGCGGCTGACCTGCCGACATTGCATATATGTTCATAAGGGCTATGTTCTTGACATACTGGCTGAAAGGCGTTACCAGCGGCGGATAGCCGAGCTTAGGCCATACATATTCCACTTCCTGGAAAAGCTGAATAACAAGGTCCTCGATAGAAACGGTCGGCTTGCCCGACTGCTGCAACGATACATTGATAGCGCTGTGCATACTCTTGAGGTCCGACATCATCGAACCCATCATTCCGCCCGGAAGTCCACAACCGACAAGCATTGATGAACTTTGCCTGTTCTTCATATCCATGAAATAACCGAGGAAATCGTCCATAAACTTCTGGTTTAGAGAACGAACCTTCATATATGCTGCCATATTTATTTCGGGAACATCGAAGCCAGCATCGTACAGCATTTCTCGGATTGAAATGACATCGGGATGAATCTTTCCCCACGACAACGGTTCTACAGCCACGTCGATTATGTCGGCTCCGTTTCGTGCCACTTCGAGCATAGAAGCCGGCGAAAAACCTGGACCGCAATGTCCGTGATACTGAACTATTATGTGAGGATACTTGTCCTTGATGGCCTTTGTGAGCTTGCCCAAAGTAACTGGACGACCAACACCTGCCATATCTTTCAGACCTATTTCGTCGGCACCGAATTCGACGAGTTTGTCAACCACACCCATATAATATTCAACAGTGTGAATTTTCGAGTGCGTAATACTCAACGCTCCCTGCGAAATCATACCTGCTTCCTTTGCGTACTTCACCGACAACTCAAGGTTGCGCGTGTCGTTAAGACCGCAGAACGAACGTACCACATCGACGCCCTGTGCTTTCTTCACCTTGTACATGAGCCTACGGACATCGGCTGGCACAGGATACATACGTAATCCGTTAAGACCTCTTTCGAGCATCATAGTCTCTATGCCTGCCTCGTTGAAAGGCTTTGTCCACTCGCGGACAGCCTTGTTCGGATTTTCACCATAAAGCAAGTTAACCTGTTCGAATGCACCGCCATTGGTTTCAATACGCGAGAAACATCCCATCTCAATTATCGCCGGAGCAACCTCCTTCAGCTGGTCAACGCGTGGAACGTATTTTCCAGCCGACTGCCACATATCCCTGTAAACCAAACAGAATTTTATCTTTCTTCCCATTATATATTTTATTGTTTTTACCTATTAATCAAGCCCTTAAAAATAAAAAAAATAGTCGTTCAAAATTACAACAACTTTCTCGTATTTAAAAGCAAAATCATAAAAATTTCTTTAAGGACATTAATGGTTTGATATATAATGGATAAAACAAAAGATGGTCGCGCATGGGCGACCATCTTTTGTATCGTATGGTTTGATCTTATCTTACCAGGTGCAGAGGTCCGCTCGGGTTGTACGTGGTGCCGTCGTAGCCCTCGGCCTCGATGATGTAGTAGTATACGCCGGGGGTAGCCTTGGTGGTGCCGTTGAGGCGTCCGTCCCAGCCTGCATCCTCAGCCTCCCAGTCGGTCCACTCGTAGACAAGGCGTCCGTAGCGGTTGAGGATCTTGCCGTTGAACTTCTTCAGCGTCTGGGCGTGTACCTGGAAGTAGTCGTTGATGCCGTCGTCGTTCGGCGAGAAGATGTTCGGTATCTCGAGGCTGCTAGCCTTGTCGACGTAGATGAAGCTGCCGCCGCAGACAGTCTCAAGTCCTAGGTAGGCCGTGTCGCGGCACTCCGGAAGGTCGCGGTTCATGACTATAAGGTACGGCTCGTAGCAGCCAGGCTCGGCGTAGATGTGCTCGACCAGCTCGTCGCAGTTCTTCTCGATCACGCCGTCGCCGAAGTGCCACTCGCACTTCTTGCCGATGTTGTCGTAGTTGGTCGAGTTGACGAAGATGACATGCGCGTCGGGGGCCACAAGGTCGGCTAGGACTATGTCCGCCGATACAGCGAACTCTGCCTCTATCATGCCTATCGTGCCTACCTCAACCTCCGGGTAGTCGATGCACCTGTAGGTGCCGAAGTAGGCCTGGTAGACGGACTGGTAGTTCCTGTTCTCCGTGTTGTACTCAGCCCGGTAGGTGTAGGTGCCCGCAGGTATGTTGTACACGTGGTAGCCCGTGATGGCTCCGGTCGGCGGGTTCGGGCCGACTGCGTGGGCGCTGTTCTCGGTGGTGTCTGTCCAGAAGAACGCGAACACGCCCGTGGTGTCCAGGAACTCGATGCCACCCTTGCCGAGAGAGCAGGTGTCCTGTATGATGTTGTAGTGGTATTCAGGCAGCGTTGGCTCCCATACGGTGTCGGTCTCTATGTTCGAGACGCAGCCCCATGCGTTGGTCGTCGTAAGGCCTACTACGTGGAACTCCTCCTTGTTGTCCCAGTGGACAAGCGTGCGGAATCCGCCCGGATAGTCGTAGCCCTGGTACTGCACGCCGTTGTACGCGACGCTGTCCTGCTGGCCGTCGCCGTAGGTCCAGTCGTACACGCCGAGGCTGTCCTCGTCGGCCGTAAGTATCGCAGGCTCGCCGAAGCACTTCGGCGGTATGACTTCTATCGTGGCCGAGGGAACCCTCGCGAACACTATGTCGAAGCTGTCCCTGGCCGTGCAGAACTCGGTGTTCTGGACGTTCCAGAAGACCCTGTAGTACGGGTACGTCTGGCTCTCGCTGTTAAGGATGTGCGCGTGGATGTTCGTGTTCGGGTCGGTCGGGTCGTCGAACGACAGCCTGTTCGCAGGTACGGATGTGGACCATATGCCCGTGCCCACGCCGTTGCCGTTGACAGGAAGGTGGGCGTCGTGGCTGCAGTAGACGCCGCTGTGGATGCGGTGGTCGATGTCAGTGCCGAAGAAGACCGTCGGCATCTCGACGAACTCTACCGTCCACACGTCAGAAGTGTCGGAGCAGAAGCTGAAGTCGGTGCCCGAGCCTCCATGGCTGTCGGGCGGTACGTTGGCGGCTATCCAGTAGAAGTCGTGGCGGCTCGGTATGTTCGCAACGGTAACGTCAGTGACCGTCTGGTCCTCATACGTGAAATAGGTGCCGTTGGGCGTTGCGTCGTACCATCTGCCCTGCCAGTTCGGGCGCAGGGAGTCGGCGCGGAGGAACTCGAACCTCACGCCGCAGGCTATGGTGTCGGCCGCGTTCATGTTGATGCGCGCCGTCGGCCTCTCGTAGAACGTGATCGTTACAGTGTCGTAGTCCGAGCAGGTGATCGGGTCCTCGAGGTCAAGGTGCGGGTGGACCGTCTCTATCCACATGAAGTCGGCAGAGCCGTACTGCGAGTAGTGGCCCTCAGTAGTCGGGTCGGTGCGGTCGACGAAGGTCGACTGGCCGCCGGAGATGCACGTCCAGCTGCCCACTATGCTGTCGCCGGGGTTCTGCGAGATCGTGGCCCGCATGGTGAAGTCAAGGCCGCAAACGTTGAAGTCATCGCCCGCATCGGCTCTGGGCTCTACAAGGAACTCCACGGTGACGGTGTCGATGTCGTAGCAGTTGCTGGCGTCGAAGGGGTTGACCTCCCTCATCGTGAACGTGTAGATGCCGGTTTGCGACACGCCTATGGGCTCGGTGATGCTGTTGTGCGAGGTGCCGCCGTTGTCCCACGTAACGGTTGCGTACTGGTTCGGCTTCGACAGGACGTTCCATGAGCACTGGGGGGTGTAGTCCTCGCTCGGCGGGTTGCTCCATACGCCGTTCAGGGTGTAGTTGGTGCCGCATACCGCGATGTCAAGGCCGGCGTTGGCCTCGGGCCTCTGAAGGAACCTTACGGTCATCGTGTCTATGGCCATGCAGTTGCCGTTGCGCGCTATGAAGTAGAACGGGACGTCCATGAAGCGGGTTATGTTGTACATGCTGTCCAGCGTGAAGTAGGTCTCCGTGCTCAGGGAGTCGGTGTAGCGGCCGTTGATGTCCTTGTTCGTCCACATGTAGTTCGCGAAACCTTCCGATGCAAGCGCGTCGGCGCAGAGCTTGACGGTCCTGCCGCAGATCGTGGTGAAGTTGCCAGTCGAGGCGCCGTAGTCGTCGCACTGGTATACGTGCGCTACTGGAACCTTGCGGAAGACTATGTGCTTCGAGCAGGTGCTGGTGCACTCCTCGCCGGCAGGGATGCGCGGGTCGGAGACTGTCTCCGTCCAGCGGAACTCGTACTCTACCTCGGTGACATCGTCGGGGATCGGGACGGTAACGAAGCAGTGCGTCAGCGAGTCGGCGCTGCCGGGGTTCGATTCGTTCATGTTGTAGGGGCGGTAGATGACGGTGGTAAGGCCGTGGCCCTGCATGTCGTAGGCGCTCCAGTGGCCGTTACGCGGGTTGGCGTTGTGGACCTGAAGCTCGGCGGTCTGCCCGCAGACGGTGTCGACGTTCGGCGTAGTGGTTGGCGCCGGGATGCTGACGAAGGTGATGCGCACGTCGTCGGTGCCCACGCAGTTCGCGTTGCGCTCGGTGAGCGTGATCACGTACGTGCCGGGCTCGTTGGCGTTGGCGAACGGCTGCGCGCTGCCAGTCGGAGGGTTCATGATGACGCCGGAGCCTGTCCATGTGAGGACGGAGCCCTCGATCGGAGGCTGGGTGGCGTTGGCGCCTAGGATCTCGGCGCTAAGGCCGCACACGGTCCTGTCGTAGCCCGCCTCGGGGGTCGGAACCTTGCGGAAGTTGTAGATCACAGCAGGCGACTCGCCCACGCACTCGGCGTTGGCCACGTGCCATACGAACGAGACTTCGCCGTCGTAGTTCGAGAACACCGTCGCGTTGTACATCGTGTTGTCGGTGCCGTTTATCGTTGTGTAGGAGTAGTTGTCTATGCCTTCGGCCGACGCTGTCCAGTAGCCCTGCATGCCGCTGGGGGGCACCGAGCCGTCAAGTGTGATCACGCGGCCGCATGTCTCCGCGCCCGTGGCCGTCGGGGTCGGGGTCTCCTTCCACATCATGGGGATCGGGCGTGATACCGAGCGGCAGCCGTTGACCGACCATGCGCCTATGCCGGACGCGTAGCCCGCTACGGCAACTATGTAGTACTGGCGGTTGTATTGGAAGCCCGTGATGTTCGTCGGGGATACCGTGGTGGTGGTGCCGGGGAGCGTGCAAACGTAAGAGCCCACTATGTCCGAGGCGTTCGTGCAGACCACGAACGAGAACACGCCGCCGTGCTCGAGGTCAACCTCCTGGAGGCCGTCATGGCCGAGGGCTACGGTCTCGCCCGTGCACCTTATGCGGGCCGAGTAGTCCGCGAACGCTCCCGAGTAGTTCGGGCACGCGCAGGCAAAGTAGCCGGGGATGCGAACGGTGCTGCAGCGGTTGTTGTCGATGAACGTGTACGAGTAGTCGAGCGCGCTCGGGGCGGTTATGGAGTAGGTGGTGCCCGTCTGGTTGCGCAGAGTGTCGTTGTACGTCTGCGACAGCCCCGGGTCGTCGTCGTCCTGGGTGTACGTGTACCCTATCATGTACTGCGGAGGGGTTGCGCCAGAGACGCCGCTTATGTGGAAGTTGAGCGTTACGGTAGGTTCCGTGCCGTTGATGCAGATCGGGTCGTCGAGGGTGACCACGAGCTCGTCGTTAACGGAGAACGTGCGCGTGCTTACCGCCGGGTCGGCGCAGGCCGCTATCGTCATGTCGGCGGTTATGCGGTTCGTGATCGTGTACTGGCCGGGGGCCGCGAGGCTCGGGGTGAAGGTGCGCGCCTCGGCGCTGAACGCCGGGGTCGACGGGGTGCACGTGAACGTGCCGTAGTCCTGGGCAGTGAGAAGGACCATCGCCGCGCCGCGGCACAGGTTGCCTATCTCGGGGAGCTCCGCGTTCATCTGGCGGTAGAAGTGCACGGTGACGCTGGCCTCGCCCGCGCAGGAGTGGTTGCCCTGGTAGTACTCGTGCCAGGTGAAGGTGTATTCGCCGTACACGTTGACGCTGACGCTGGTCGTCAGGGACGTCGGGGCCGTGAACGTAGCTATGCCGCCGCTGGTTGTCGTGTAGGTCCACTCGCCGGTGTTGCCGTCATCCGAGTATCCGCCAACGGTAAGCGTAGTGCTGTTGGAGCACGGGGCGCTGTTGCCCGCCGTGACGTTCGGGGTCGGCAGGACGCAGCAGCTCGGGTCGCGCGACGCAAGCACGTTGACCGTGACAGTCGTGTCGTAGGTGCAGCCGAAGTCGTCGGTGGCGTGGAAGGTGTACGGTATGAGCGACGAGTGCTGCTCGTCCGGGTTCTGGACTATCGCGGTGGCCGTGGCCGAGCCGGCGGCTGCAGTCATGT